>Ga0209679_1000216_pt1 | contig 26692 bp, 31 predicted proteins | sample WorMetHEROISLAND_4_FD_187408 | JGI IMG/M metagenome (GOLD analysis project Ga0209679, IMG submission 187408) | Marine gutless worms symbiont microbial communities from Max Planck institute for Marine Microbiology, Germany - Olavius sp. 2 HERON... ...
GCAGCTTTGCCATCTTCCAGTAAGCGAGCTGAAAACTGTTCCATAAATCCGGCCAACTCCGCTTCTACTGCTTGCTGAATCAGCTGAACTGCCCCTGTTCTCAGTAATTCAGTCAGGCCATCGGTGAGTTCCTGTCGACCTGAAAACGCAACAACGTTATTCTCTTTCTCCATAGCGGTGTATCCCTGTTGGTTGAGTGATTGGTTTGGCGACTACCCATCAACCAGATACACCGCTATTTTTCACATTCTTTAAACACCCGATTCAGTTATAGCTCATCCGAGAGGGATCGAATCGAAAAACCGCTCGACGCGTAGCGGCGGTATCAGGCGCTTTCCAACGCTAGTTGCAATACTCGTCGAATCGATGGGATTCCGGGATCTGGTCGCAGCCCCCGAAGCCGATAATCTTTTGCTCCATCTGCGATTTGTACAACGTCCAGGTCGCATCGCTGATGGGTCCGTAACGGGTGAGCGACTGATACACTCCGTTGTCATACCCTGTGCGGCCCACCTCCCAATAAGAGCAGTACTCCCGTAAGGTGTAGTCAGGCCAATAGGTGGTCACCAAATTGAAGCCCACTTGGCGACCCACGTTGTTCTGAATCTCCTCTGGGGTAACACCGCTACCGAACCAGGACTCGAAGGTGGTTCTGTCGATCAAAAAGTTATCCGCGGAATAGGGGGGCGTGGCGAACGCATTACCGCTGTAGGGATCATCGCCATGGCTGTACCAGAGATCCTCGGAGGGAAACCAAGGTGTCGCGTGTGCGCTCTCGTTACCGTTCAGCCACTGACAATACACCGGGATGTTCAACAACCTGAGCGCGGAGATCAGAAGACCCGCCGTACGGCTGATGACGCAATTATCCGGGTGGTCGGGATTGGTGGTGGGTGTTCTGCCGATCACACGAGAAACGGGCGGATAACCGCGATACTGCCAGCTGTACTCCCCTTCGATGGCCTGTAGCCCGGGGTCGGGATGCGCACCCAGGGAGTGCGCCAGGTTCTGCCGGCACCACTCGGTCATACGCACGATGGTGTCGAGACGGGTATCGCCAATCAGGTTGTTGTCGACGAGAAATGGATAGACGATGGCGGGCGGCGACGTTTTGCGAAAACATCCATCGACCGTTGAGTAACACGATCAGATGCGGGTACTCTTAATCGAGCAGCGACCAAGGAAAGAGCTGCGCATACTCCGCCGCCAGCACGTGACCGACCGTCACCCGATAGAGATTCCACGCATCGTCCGGACTCAGTACCGTGCGTGCATCTTCATCGTCCGCCAGATTCAGGATATTGGGCGCAGGATCAGTTACCGGTACCTCGTTGTTGCGCCAAAACGCGAGTTCCAACTCGGCCTTTTTCTCTTCCGGCCAATCCAGATATTTCAGCGACCCCAAATCCCAAAATGTCCACTCTATGGCATCGGCCAAGGTGGGATTCGCACGCAACCAGGCATCCATGGTGAAGCCGGAGAAGTCGCAGAGCCACGGCCATGACAACACCGAGATCAGGCTTTGCCTAAAACGCATCCACCTGAACAACGAACTACTCAGCGTTGTCTTGCGGGAAACCGTTGGTGTTTTTCTCGTTTCGCTCACCGGGTGCTGATCCTGTTAACCGGTATTGGGTTGTTATGCAACGCTACTCCTTTAGTGGAACTTTAGCCCACGAGAAGGAGGTCTGAATCGACTGGCACTTCGCTGCAGCAGACACCGATGTGGCTTTCGTCCACCCGCCCAGACCACCGCGAGAACGGACCTCGTGCGTGGCACCTAAGGGCCATCACCCAAGGAAGCCAGTTCCGGCACCGCTTCCACGAGCTGCTCGAAGTCCATGGGAAGCGCCTCCGTGTCCAGCGCATAGAGCTCTTCAGGAGTATGAACAACCACGGCGATAGGTTGGACGTTCGCTCGCACATAAAAATAGGCGTCGGAGCCACCGCGCTGAATCTCGACCGACTCCACGGCTAACAGGGTCAATCGGGAGTCGCGGTAAATCTCTCGGGCGCGTAATCGACTCATCTACCTGCTCGAAGCGCTCATTTGACGCATCGCCCGCCAAGCGGTGGGAGAGAGCAGCAGCGCCAGGACGAGATAGGTCAGTTGCAGCGGAATCACTTGGATACTGCCGCTGCCGTCCAGTTCCAGGTTGGCATTGGTGAAGTCCGGCTCGATAGTGATCGATGCCCCCTCAACGTTGGACAGCAGGCCGGCCACGGGTCCCACAACAGCCCACAACTGCCCGGTATCGGCAGGATCACCCAGGCCGAGACAGACCCAGAGCCTGACATCCTCCTTACGCACCGCACGCCACACGTCAGCGGCGAATCGCGTCATCCGCTGACGCACCTCTCGCTGACGGACCACGGAGACCGCCTGCTGCCTTTTCTGGGTTGAGCGCTTGGAGTGACGCCGCTTTTTGCTCGGCTTTTTGGCCTGCTTTGAACGGGACTTGGATCGAGGGGTGGACAGTCGAAAGTCGACAAGACCAAACGCCCAACGCAGCCGGACACCGTTTTGCGACGTCTCCGGCCAGGAGACCTTAAAGTCTGCCGCTACGGGCAGTGCCAACAGCACCACCATTGACAGCAGGAGTACTGCCAACACCGTTAGCATGGTGCAAACCGTGTATCAGTCAGACAGTTTTTCTTTGCTGCTGGAAGCAACGCTCCCGATCGTTTCGGCAACTTTCTCCAGCACCGGCGCTGTGCCGCCTCCGTGGCCGCTCCCCTTTTGTGGTTCCGAACCCTGACCACCACCAACGCCGAAACCAAAACCGACGTTAACGAGGGGAATCAGGGTATTACCTTCCACGGTGATGGGTTCGCCTACCACTGCTTTAGTGTTGAGCAGACGCTCGATTTCACCCACCGCTTTGTCGAACAGCTTCTCGATGTCTTCCATATTCGCCTCCCGCGATCATTCTTCTTTCTACTTATAGTGTAGTCGGCGGAGTATGACATTCCGGCTATGTGCACCTTGACGCCGGTGTCAGTAATCATGAGCAAACCGATGGGATAAATGGGAGCCCAATATGCGTTTCGCCGAACGCAAAAGGGGATAATTGAGTGGATTCAGAGGTGACCACTATTCCCGCGAATCGTTAGCCATTTACGTGGGTCGGTACAATGAGTATCGATCTCGTCCTACTCTTCGTAAATCTCGACTCGGGCATTACCTATTCGATAACCCGCTTCACCGATTTCCGTTGCTGTTCCTTCAGTCCTTATCACCCCTGTTACCGTCACTGGATCATTGATATTTTCTGCTTTTAGAACGGAGCTTTTGTTAGCTGTAACCAGTATCATCTGATTAACAGGAGGGGGTGGTACATGGATGCAGGCGCCAAAAAAGGGGGACTAGCAAAAACTCCGAAATCCTACCGCCAGTGTGTTCCAACGGTGCGATAAACCCGTTCAGCTTGATTTGCTTTCCCTTCAATTCCTGATTGATGGGTGCATTGTTCACCTCCGCCTGTATCTTTTCATAAAGCTTCATCGCCCTGGGATCACCGTACGGTAGTTCCGCCAGCTGTTGCTGATACTTCGCCAATACTCTTTCCGGGCGGTAATCCTCGGGTATTAAGTCATCCCAGGTGACCTCGGTAATAGCGCCGTGCTTGGATTGAGTCGCTAACGCTTCCTTTCCTAGGCCGGCCCGTTCGATGCTATCAACACCCACTTTATCATCCGTGGCTTGACCCGGTTTCTGGTCACAAGCGGCAAACTGCAACGTCAACGCCATCAAGATTGTGAAATACCAGGGCGATTTCATTTCGGATTTCCCATGACGTTGAACTACACCCGAATCATCAACCCGTCTTGAAGAGACCTTCGATAAGCGATCAAACCTGGAATCAAGCTACTCAGCAACGCGATGCCGACTATGACTAAAACAATCAGCCACTGCTGCACGTCAAGTGGACTTATCTGCAAGCTAATGCCTATCCAGTTCAATATGATCGGTTTGGAAACAGCAAGTAAGAGATACAGCAGCAATACTCCCAGCGCTGCTGCTATTATGATGAAAAATGTCTCCAACACAAACAACAGGATTATTTGATAAGGATGCGCTCCGATTGCTCTAAACACAGCCATTTCTCGGCGCCGTTCATTCAAGCTCGATATGACCGTGGTTAACATACCGGCGAGACCGGCTAGCACTACTAAGGCAGAAACAGTGAGTAGTATCATTTCGAAACTGCCTAGAGTGAACCACAATGTCGACAGAGTAGCCCCCGGAATAATCGCCATCAACGGCTCGCTGGCGTACTCGTTGATTTTTCGCTGCACTCGAAAGGTTGCGATCCTATTGTTTAGACCCAGCATGAACGCTGTGATTTCTTTAGGTCGCAAATCCATTTTGGCCGCCTGATCGGCATCGATTTGCACCACACTTCGACGGCCTGACTGCCAGTCGATATGGATAGCGCTAATCCCCTCCAGAGGGACATGTACGGTTCGATCCACCGGTGTACCGGTCTTTTTCAGGATACCCACTACGGTGAACGGTTTATCGCCGTGAGCAGAAAACTCCGTGGAGGCCAGTCCATGCGAAACAATGATTTTGTCCCCGCGCCGGTACGTCAATTCCCTGGCAACGTCGGCACCGAGCACTACATCGTAAACCTGCTGAAACACACCGCCCGACTCAAACTGCAAGGCCCTGTCACCCGCATAACGGTAGTAAGTGAAATAGTCCGCAAGGGTTCCCAGTACGCGAAAACCACGGTGAGAATCGCCCAATGACAAAGGAACAGACCATTTAACTTGCTGTAGCTGAGCGATCTCTTGATACGATTTCCAGGATACATTGTTGGTTGCGTTACCAATACGAAACACACTGTACAGCAACAGATTAATCGGCCCACTGCGCGCACCGACTATCAGATCGGTCTGAGAGATGGTATTAACAAAGTTGTTCTTAGCTTCCTTTCGGATTTTGTCGACGCCTAACAACAACATGATGCTGATGGCGAGCGATAGCACGGTTAAAGATAGACTCAGCTTGCGATTTAAAGCACTTTTTAGCGCGACTGTGACCAGTTTCATGCGACCACCTCACTATGAGCGCGATTGATATCGGCAAGATTAATTCGACGCTCGAAATTAGTGGCCAGTTGTTCATCATGGCTGACAAAAACCAGAGTGCTTTCATGTTCGGTAGCGCGCTGAAACAGCAGATCAATGAAACTGTCTCGACTACGAGTGTCGAGTGCCGAAGTGGGTTCATCTGCAAGCACAATTTCCGGGTTACCAATTAAGGCACGCGCCACCGCAACACGTTGTTGCTGACCCACACTCAGATCCATTACATGCCGGTGAAACAGAGAAGGCGGTATCTGTAACTCCTTCAGCATTTCCCTAGCAGCATCTTCAACGACATCTGTTTGGCTTTTTCGTCGCTTGGAGAAACTGCATGGCAGGCACACATTTTCCAGGATATCGAGGAACGGCAGAAGGTTGAATTGTTGAAAAACGACACCCAGATGATCAGCTCGAAAACGATCACGCTGCAATGCGTTGAGTTCGTTTAGGTTTTGATTCAATACGCGGACAGAGCCCGAATTCGGCGGCTGGATACCGCTGAGTAGATTCAGGAGTGTCGTTTTCCCACAGCCGCTCGCCCCCTGAATAAACAAATGCCCACCACGTTCAACGCCTAGATGTTCGATGTCCAAAACTGGTGCGGTATCCCCGGACCAACTGAAGACCACGTTGCTTATGGTGACCACTTCATCGTTCATGCGATTACGGCAACGAAATAATCGTATTGTTTGGGTTCAACTCGGTAGCTGACTGATGCGACTCGGTAATCCACTGTACGTCGATTTCCTCTATTCCCGTAAAGCGCCTGAACAACCCGGACAAATCGAGCGATTGTAATCGGCCGGGACTATCGCAATGATAGTGAAGCACTAACTCGAAATCAGCGTGAGTTTCGCGGCCCTCGTGTTCATCATGGTCATCTTCATGCCGCCCTTCACTTTCATCCTCATGGGCATCCGAATGACCATCGTCATGGTGCTCCTCACCGAGTAACGTGCTGTCCAGATCTGATTTTTCCAACTGACAGGATGCAGCCCGGTTTGTTTGTAACCACAGGGATGGATTACGCAGTACTTCCACCGCTTGTTGCAAGGTTTTTTTGTCCCGGGCAGTATTGGCCCGGTGCTCGAACCCAAGCAGATTCATCGCCGGGGAATTCAGTTCAATCACTAGCTCATTTCCAGATACCGTTAGATTGAGTGACGCATGACCATGTACATGCGCGCCATGATCGCGATGCTCACTTTCCGCCCAGGCTGGTTGAACCAGCATAAGTGGTAATAAAAGGTAACGGGTTTTCATTCGTGCCCCCCAAACAGTGGTGTAGTGCGTTATGTTATAACATAAAATATTTGGTCGCTTTCGACCCTAAAGGGATAGACATTAATTGGAGTGTTCTGCCCGTACCTCAGACACGAGCCCGAATATCCCGTCACTGCCCTAGTGATCGGACAACCGCTTGGCCGGTCAAAGCTCGTGGTGGGTCGGGAGCGGTGGCCCATGGTTCAACGCGCGCATTGGAGTTGTGTCGGCGCAGCGTTGATAGCTCGACCTTCCCTTCGCGTAGCGGGATTACTGCCTAGACAAGCAGCTTCCGCAATCAGGCATTTTTGAGGGTTCGAAGAAGATGGGGATCGCTGGTTACACGATGCGAAACTAAAAAGCCCGCTGATTGCGGGCTTTAATGACTTATTGGGTTTTTGGTGCCCAGGGACAGAATCGAACTGCCGACACGGGGATTTTCAGTCCCCTGCTCTACCGACTGAGCTACCTGGGCAATCGTTGGAAACTTTTGGCCGCCTTCCATAGCGCCAGCTTAGTGCCTTTGCTTTACGCCTGCCTCGCCTCCATGGCTCGGCGCTCATCGGGGTTTCGATTGACTGAATCGAATCCCATTTCCGATTCGCCCGGCTGAGCGACCCGGGCGGGAAAGCGCCGTATTAAACCGTTATCCCCTTATCTCGTCAAGGGAAAGGCGGAAAGAGATCGATCTACGCACTGCCGGGTTGGACGAAATCGGGTGGCGGCGTTGATCCTTCGCCGAAGAAGAACTTCTCCATCTCCTGTTCGAGGAACTGACGCGCCTTGGGGTCGATACCCGAGAGGCGGTACTCGTTGACCAGCATGGTCTGCTGGCGCAGCCACATCTGCCAGCCGTCTTTGGAGACGTTTTCGAAAATCTTTTTGCCCAATTCGCCGGGATAGGGGGGAAAGTCGAGCCCTTCCGCCTCGAGACCCAGCTTTACGCAGTTAACCCTTCGCGCCATTCAATTCTCCTCGCGTTTGCTCTTCCACCTCGGTCAGCAGTCGCTGTACCGGTGCGGGGATGCCAAGCCTACCGGGTTTTGCCGGGTTAAACCAGACCTGAGCACCGCGGTCGGATATTGCCGGAATCTCGCCAATGACTTTTAGCAACAAGGGTGCGATATCCAGCTGAAAATGGCTGAAGGTGTGCCTCAGGCGATCCAATGCCTTGACGGGTTTCGTTTCCAGCTGGAGGTGTTTCCGACACCAGCTCACGATATCTTCGCCCTCCGGGCACTCGGGGAGCGACCACAATCCACCCCAGACTCCGGCGGGTGGACGACGCTCGAGGAGAATGCTCCCCTCCTCGTCCTGGATTAGCAGCATTCGGGTCTCGCGGAGCGGTTGATCGCGACGGGGCTTGCGCCCCGGGTAATCGGCCTGCCGGCCTGTAGCGCGGGCGGCACAACCCTCCGCGACGGGACAGCTCATACAATCGGGTCGCGTGCGGCTACACAGCGTCGCGCCGAGATCCATGATGGCCTGGGTGTAGTCGTCCACCCGCTCCTGAGGGGTATGCTGTTCGGCAAGCCCCCAAAGCTGATTAGCCACCGCGGTTTGCCCGGGCCAGCCGGAGACACGATGGTAACGGGCGAGTACCCGCTTGACGTTGCCGTCCAGGATCGGGTGTCGCAAACCATGGGTCAGCGTCAAGATCGCACCGGCGGTCGAACGCCCGATGCCGGGTAGAGCTGCCAGCGCCTCGATCTTCTTGGGGAGTTCACCATCGTGCTCTGAGACGATCTGTTGTGCCGCCCGATAAAGGTTGCGGCCACGCGCGTAGTAGCCCAGCCCCGACCAATGGCCCAGCACGTCGTCGAGCTCCGCCTCCGCCAGTACGCCGACAGTGGGAAACGCTTCTATAAAGCGTTCGAAATAGGGGATCACGGTGGCGACCTGGGTCTGCTGAAGCATGATCTCCGAGACCCACACGCGGTAGGCCGTGCGCTCCTGCTGCCAGGGCAGATCCTTGCGGCCATAGCGATCGTACCAGGAGAGCAGTCGTTGGGAGAAATCGTTGGTGGTCATAGGCTTCCCAGGGTATCAGACCCCGACACCCTAACGGTTTGCCGGTCCCGATGGAATAAAGAAAACCCCTTTTCAAAAAAAGGGGTTTTAGCGAGAATCGATGCTTACCCAACCTCAGCGCTTGTACTTCTTCAGCTTCTCCTCCAACTTGCGCTTGAGGTCGTCCTTTTTATCTTCGACCTTCTTGTCGAGCTTGGCCTTGGCTTGCGCCTCTCTCTTTTTCAGCGCTGCCTTCTTGGCATCCAGCTTTGCTTTGTTTTTCGCCGCGAGCACTTTGTCCAGCTCGACCCTGAACCGGGGTTCGGCGAAGGTGCCGTGAACGCGCAAGGGGATGGTGAGACCCTTAAGGTCCTGCAGCGCCTCGCCACCCTGCCCTTCGAGAGTTCCGACGATCGCCACTCTGACGCGGTAGTCCATGCTCTCTTTGACCAGGTTGGCGTTGCCCGCACCCTGGACACGCAGCAGGGGCGAACGGGCGTCGAAATTATCGTTGGTCACGACACCGTTCTTGATCTTCGCACTGCCGGAGAGCGCGGCGAAATCGGTGGCGTTGGGCTCGTCGCTCTCCGCCAGTTTCTCGCCTTTCAGTTTGGCGCTCACCTCGCGCAGTAACTGGGCTACGTTGATGCCGTTGACCATGCCGTCCTCGAATCGGAACGAAGCTGTACCGTTGAGGGTGCGGCGGATGGCATCCGGGCCTGCGCCCTTCGCGGTCAGCTTGGCCTGGAGATTGGCGGTTCCGAGAATCTTGTCATCACCCATCAGATCCTTGAGCAGCGGTCCGATTTGCACCTTGGTCAGGCTCTCGTTGAACGAGAAAATCGGCTCCTTCCCGCGGGCGTCGAGCCCGATGTTGCCGTTGTAGCTACCCCCATAGAGCTTCGCTGTCGCGGGGTGTACTTTGATCCGTCCACCCTTGGCCGAGATTCCCACCTTCACCTTCTCGGAGCGGAGGTTGGAGGCGATGAGTTTTTCGATGCGAACCGTTCCCGCCACATCGGGCGAGCGCAGCAAATCCATGGGGAGTTCCGCCGTGCCTACGGTCGCTGCCCCCGCAGTCGGCGGCGCCTCCTGCGGGGGCGGCAGGTAGCGGTCCAGATTGATGATGTCCAGATTGAGATCGAAACGCAGCGACTGGCGGGCAAAATCGGTAACCGACAGCTTGCCTGTGAGGGCCGTATCGTCCAGCAACACCTTCAGATCGGATAATGCGGCCCGTTTCGTGCTGGCGGTAAAAGCGGTATCGACACTCAGTTTACCCAGTGCGGCGGTGTCGGCCATCTCCGGTATGGGCTGACCCAGCTGCAGAATAAGATTGCGAGGATTGAACGGCTCCAGACGCAGGTTACCGGCAAACTGCGGATTTTTGGTGAGTTGGCTACCCTTCACCTCCGCGCCTATCACCATTCCCAACGTTTTGAGTTGCAGTTGCGAGACGGCGAGTGTGTCCGCTGCGAGATCCAGTGCGATATGGCTGGAGAGCCGCAGCGTCAATTCGGGAACCGGAAGAGCGGCCCCTTTGCCGTCGATCTCCAAACGGGTATCCGCCAAGGTGACCTGCCGGAGCGATTCGGTCAAAGTGAGCGTGGTCTGTAATCCGATGTTTGCATGCAACTCTGGCTGGTTGGCCTCGACACGGAACCTGAGATCCAGTTCAGTCGGTTTGCCCAACGCGATGGCACCACTGGTTAACGAGAAGTCGCTGAGCTGATAACGGGCACCGCTGACAGCGTCCTGGAAGCTGAGTTGGGCATCGGTGATCTCGAGCCCTCCGATGGCGAGCACCGCCAAGCCTCGACCCTCTCCGCCCTCTACCCTCTCATCCTGTTCCTTCGGCTTGGCCCGTTCGTCTCCCGCCAGATCGGTCCAGTTGTTCATCCCCTTGGCGTTCTGCTGCAGATTGAGTCGCAAACCCGCGAGCTTAAGGGTACCCACCTCGAGCTCTCGGTTCAGGAGTGGCATCAGCTGGGCGCGCACTTCGACACCATCCACCTGCGCAAACGGCGTCTCACCAAATCCCGGTGCGTTGCCCAGACTGACGCGTCCCAACTCAAGACCCAGCCAGGGGAAAACCGAAAGGGCAATATCGCCCTCGATGGCCAGTTCACGCCCGGTGTTCTCCTTCACGGCACTCTCGATCTGGTCCCGATAGTCGTTGGGATCGACGAATATCAGGATGGCGATCAGGGCCACGGTAATCAGTAGCACGGGAGCCAGAATCATGAACAAGAGAATTTTGAGGGGCTTTGCCACGAATTTTTCCTTCTAGATTAGTTTCTTATCGAGATCACAGACCTGACACCCTATCGTACCGTACTTAACGCGGGTATTACGGGATAGCCTCCAGATCCTTTTCCCTCCGTTAAGGAGTAGATTAGCCGATCCCCTCCGGGTTCCGGGGAAAGCGGGCAGTTTCACCCACCCTGACACACAGAACGATCCCCCACATTGTGCTATAAGTGAGTTATGAGAATGCGCTTTCCGCTCCCCCTTGGCGATCGTCGGGGAGGGGCAACGTTGCTTTCGCTCTTTCTCTTCGGGCTGCTCAATCCGGCCCTGGCCAGCATAGTTCCTATCACCAATTTCTCACAATTTCCTCAGGGTTGGGAAGCGCGTTCGTTCAAGGGCGAGACCGACTATACGACGGTCGTTCACCGGGGCAGGCAAGCCCTGGAAGCCTACAGCGAGAGCGCCGCATCCGGACTGGTCCGTCACCACCGAGTCGACCTCCGCTCCACCCCCTATCTCAACTGGTCGTGGTCCGTGGCCAACCGGCTGGAGGTGGCAGACGAGCGGAGCAAGCGCGGCGATGACTTCTCGGCCCGCGTATACGTCATCTTTTCCACGGGTCCCTTTTTCTGGCAGACCCGAACCCTCAATTACGTCTGGTCCAACAACCAGGTTCAGGGCACGGTTTGGCCCAACCCCTATACGGGAAAATCGACCATGATGGCCCTTCGAGGCCCGGGCGATCCCATCGAAAACGGGCAAACCGAAAAACGCAACGTCTACGAAGATATCCGCCGCCTGACGGGTGAGGAGATCGACGAAATCAAGGCGGTCGCCATCATGACCGACACCGATAACTCCGGGCAACAGGCTCGGGCCCGGTATGGGAGGATCTATTTTTCACAGCAGTAATTAGCAGACAGGGATCGCTAACGACACAGACAACGACAGTCCGGAATCGACCGGTCGGTTAAACCCAGGGCCTGTTAGCACTGTTGGAGTCATCGCTGTTGTGCCTGAAAAAACGCCAGGCAAGGCGCGCGGAGAGAAGTTTGGTCACTCCAAACGAACGACTCGCAACACCGTATGGCGCTTTTTCAGGCGCAACCCGAAGGGCCTCCGGCAGCGGTGGCTCCAACAGTGTTAACAGGCCCTAGGGAGTAATAACTATGAGTGATTGCTTCGTAGTTGTCGCAGCAGGAAGTTGCGCACGTTTCTTTACTTTAGAACCCGCCGAATTTCCGGAGTTGGAATCCGGGCCTAATCTGATCGAACAACATCGAATGGAAAACCAGGAATGGACCTTTCACGGCGATGAGGTCTACAGCGACGTCAAGAGCGGTCGCAACCGCGGCAGAGGCGGTGCAGGTGCCCATGGGTACGACGACCACCGCGACCAGCACCATGAGGAGATCGAACGCCGCTTTGCGCGCGATATCGCGGATGAAATGCAACGGATTACCCAGAGGCACCATCCGAAAAAGATCGTGCTGGTTGCCCAGAAGAAGTTGCTGGGCAATTTGAGGGGTAACGTACACACCAACGGATCAGAGGTGGTCGTGCAGGAGTTGGCGAAGGATTTGTGTAAGTTCGGCCCCAACGAGGTTCATCAACACTTGGCGAAGGCTAAGCTGTTGCCACCGCGTCGTTCGCCGAATTAGACACTCTTTAAGCAATCCAACAGAAAGAGGGGGAGTGCCGTGCCGGCACCCCCTTTTACTTTCGCTATCGCATTTAGGAGGAGAGCGGTTTACGCGCCAGGATCTCCGCCGAGGTGACGTAATCTTCGATGCCCTGATCTCCCGAGAGCTCACGGATCGCTTCACGCGCGGCTTGGCGGGGTTCTACCGCAACTTCGCTAAACCCTACGCTAGCGAGCATCTCTTCGACTTCGCTTATGAGCGCTGCACCCGCTACACACCCGGTGTACTGGCTAACTTCGTCGCGAATCGATTCGGGCAGTGGCTGCAGCGCGACGATATCGGAGACGCGCAGGCGACCACCCGGCTTCAATACCCGATAAGCCTCGCGAAACACATTCAACTTATCGGTGGAGAGGTTGATGACGCAGTTGGAGAGAATGACATCGATGGTGCTATCCGCCACCGGCAGATGCTCGATCTCGCCCAGCCGAAACTCAACGTTGGGATAGGAACTCGACTCGGCGTTTTTACGCGCCTTGGTGATCATCTCGTGGGTCATGTCCACACCAATGACTCGACCTGTCTCGCCCACCTGTTGCGCGGCGAGAAAGGCATCGATCCCTGCCCCGCTCCCCAGATCGAGCACGAGTTCGCCCTCTTGCAGGCTGGCGATCGCCACGGGATTACCGCACCCCAAGCCGAGATCGGCGCCTTCGGGTAGTGATGCCAGCGCCTCGGGCGAGTATCCGAGATAGCTCTTCGAAATCTCTTTTCCCGAGCTAACGCACGAACTCTCGGTCCCGCAACACCCGGTACCTGCACTCGCGGCCTGAGCGTAACGTTCGCGTACTTTATTGCGTAGTTCATTGGATGAACGGCTTTTCATGCTCAGTCTCCACCTGACTCAGCAGCATTTCGTGAAGAAGCGAATCAGGCGCTGAACGGCGTCGGGAATGACGCAACACTCCACCCGCTGGCCCTTGCGGTTCATCTCCATCAACCCCGCCCGGTTGAGCTCTTTCAGATGATGAGAGAGCGTGGATGGAGCAATATCCACCTGCTTGGCCAGATCTCCTACGCACCGGCCCATGGCCTGCTCGGATTCGACCGAGCAACAGGTTCCAGGCTTGCAGCACTCAGTCAGCTCCAGAAACAACCTAAGCCGGTGCGGATTGGAGAGCGCCTTCAGCGCATCAGCGATTTCACTGACTTCCTGATCGTTTAAGCTTCGATAGTTCGATATATTTCGAATAATAGAACTATTTTGGTGGTTGTCAAGAGATGGATGGATCTGTGGTTTACTCAATAGCAGGGTTGGGACAGTCCCCTCTCCCCTTGGGAGAGGTGTCGGGGTGAGGGAATTGGAGCGGGTGATGGGAATCGAACCCACGTTAGCAGCTTGGGAAGCTGCAGTTCTGCCATTGAACTACACCCGCACAACTAGGCAACTCATTGCCGCCATCCCTGGCGAAAGCTCAGCAGATTTGCTCAATCCCAGCCCAGACTTCCTGTCTGGGCGCTCATCCCGCTGCGAAGGTTCACCGGACCTTCGGTCGGGAATCGCCCATTGAACTACACTCGCATGGCCTGGAATTCTATGCGCGCGACCCCAAACTACGCAAGAAAACCACTCGAGATGCACCATTCGCCCCAGCTGGGTAGACTTACGCTACGAAAAACCCCCCATTTCATGGTCTAGTTAGGTATCGCTACGCGAATCACGGTACGCTCATCGCTGAATCCACGATATTTTGTGAGAAATTCGTGAGAATTTGAAAGAGTTGCCCTAAACCCCCGGTCTCGTTGGATGAAGGAAAGATGAAAGAAGCGGAAAAGGCCAAAAAGGATCGCTACGAAAAGCTGGTCCGCGAGTACTCAGACGACGTCTTCCGCTACGCCTACTGGCTCTGCAAGGACCGCCAGATGGCCGAAGAGTTATCACAGGAGACTTTCCTTCGAGCATGGAGGGCCTTTGACAGTCTTCAGGATGAAAGCGCTGTTAAAAGCTGGCTGTTTACCATTGTCCGGCGCAAGAACGCCCGACAGTATGAGCGCAAACGGCTAGAGATGGTGGACGATGTCGACTTCGGTCGGGTTGAGGGGACTAAAGGCTACGACACCAGTACAGAGGCATTCGTACTGCGCCGCGCCCTCGAAAACCTACCCGATGAATATCGCGAACCCTTGGTCCTTCAGGTGGTGGGCGGTTACAGCCGTGCGGAAATTGCTGAACAACTAGGCATCAAACCCGGCGCTGTGATGTCGCGGTTGTTTCGAGCCCGAAAGAAACTCAGGGAGATGTTGGAGGGAGATCCCGACGTCAGTCCCGCAACCGGTGGGCAGTGATATGAGCAACGACGACATTCTTGACCAGGAGATCGAGGTCTCGTCCGACCAGTTGGCGGAGGAGATCGAGCGCGATCCCGAATTCGAGGCCTACCTGAAAGAGGCCGCCTCTATTCCAGTGCCGGAAGGTTTAGCCGACCGAATTATCGCCCATACCCAACAAGCGGATGAGGGCGATCAGCAGAGCGGTGACAAAGTCGTCCACCTGGATAGCGTGAGAGATCGTCAACAACCCTCCATTCGAACCCGCCAACGCTGGGTCGCCATGGCGGCTAGTGTCCTGCTGGTGTTCGGGCTGGTCGGGGTCAACTATTTTGGACGCGATTCGGGACTGTCCATGGAACAGCGCATCGTTGCTGATCTCTCCACTTCCCTACCCGTCTACAACAGTATGGTGGTTACCCACCAAGTGGATCCCAATATTGAAGCCAACCTGCATCGGATGTTCGAAAACATCGGTGCAAAACGTGTCGGCGACTTGGGCACGGTTATGTACTGCGAAACCAAAGAGGTGGGTGGCAGCAAGGCCGGCATTATGGTCTTTCCAGGCGAGAAGGGCGCCATCACTGTTGTCTATGTGACGGACAAAAAGGTCGATGCGCGCGCGTTGCTGGCTGACCAGGATATGGAAGGTGTGATCTGGCCTGAAAGAAAAGGCAGCGTTGCCATTATTGGCCACCCGGGCGAAACCAGGCTCGCCGAGGTTGAGAGCCGTGTGCGCAACTCGGTCAACTGGTTCTGATCACGCGCTGTTGAATTCGTAGTACCCTGAAAACCTCGGCCCGAGTCCGGGGTTTTTATTGACCGGAATCCACCTCATCTATCCACGAGGAGATTAAATAACGGGCGATGGAGTCTCGTCGCGGGATGCTTTTTCCCGCTGAGCCGTCGCCCCACTCGCCAAACGATTTCACCTCTTCCGCGCTAAACCAGTGCGCCTCATCCAGTTCGTCGTCGCCCAGTATCACCTCGGTGTTCTGTGCCTTGGCACGAAAGCCCAACATGATGGATGAAGGGAACGGCCAGGGCTGGGAACCTTGGTAGCGTACTTCGTCGACGGTGATACCCACCTCTTCCTTGACCTCACGGATCACCGCCTCCTCCAGGCTCTCCCCGGGCTCAACGAATCCGGCGAGCGTGGAGTACATGCCTGCGGGAAGCCGACTGTGGCGCCCCAGCAGGCAGAGGGGTTTAGCGCCATCGGAGGGGCGGTACTCCACCAGCATAATGACCGCCGGATCGATACGGGGAAAAACCCGCTTTTTGCAGGCATCCGAGGAGCACGCTCGACACGCACCTCCATCGGTGCTTTCTGTTGGGCTCCCGCATCGACCACAAAACTGATGGTTGCGATGCCAGTAAAGCACTCCCCCGCGCGTAGGCCAGCATGGCGGCCTGTTCGCTGTCGAGATATGCTCCCACGTAACGCAAATCGATGAACTCGCCACCCTGTAATCAGGGAACGTCGGACCATACCCGTTCTCGGGGCAGATCCACCGCGACCACCGGACCGGTTTCGTCCAGGCCGAGTAATACCGATTCCGTCGCTAAATCGAGTACCTCCCGCGCCGCGTCGGATTCAAGAATGACCGGTGAAGGTTTGGGCTGTGCATCGTTATTTCCCGCAATGAGATTGCGATTACGCCAGAGCGGAACAACCCGGCGCGAATCGTGCGCCAGTACCTGCTTCAACCACTCCGGGTTTTTGCGCTCGATGGCGGCGCGGTCGAGATGACCGCCCGCATAGCTGAAGATGGGGGACGACACGTCGGTGGTTAAGGTTTAGAGCTTCTCGGTCTAGGCGGCGTGTGCCTTTGCCGGGCCCTTGGCATAGATCGCTTCGATGGCGTCCGCGTGATGCTCGAGTATCGCTTTGCGCTTGGTCTTGAGCGTCGGGGTCAGCATACCGTTCTCCACCGACCAGGGTTCCAGCGACAGGATAACGCGGCGCACTTTTGCGTAACCGGGAAAATCCTTCAGGCAATCACCGATGTGGTTCACGACGATACGGTTCAAATCGGCATCTTCAAGAATGTTCGGATCGTTGAGATCTTTGCCGTTCTCCTGCACCAACGCCTTCCACTCTTCCGGATTGAGTACGCAGATCGCGGTGAGATAGGGGCGCGCCTCACCCAGTACCAGAGCCTGTTCGAAAAGCTGATCGAGGCAAATATGCGCCTCCAGATCCCCGGGCGGGATATTCTCGCCATTGGAGAGCACGATGATGACTTTGATACGACCGGTGATGTAGATGAAACCGTTTTCGATGCGCACTTGATCACCGGTGTGCAACCATCCCTCTTTGTCGATGATCTCACCGGTGGCCTCCGGTTTGCCCCAGTATCCCAGCATGCAGCCCGGCGTCTTCACCACTAGCTCATCCTGTTCGCCGATGCGCACGTCGACTCCCGGTAACGCAGGACCCACACTGGCGGGATCGTTATCCTCGGGTGTATTGACGCTGATGACGGGACTGGTCTCGGTCAGTCCGTATCCCTGAAGTATGTTCACCCCTAAACCGATAAACATGCGCGCGACCGGTACCGGTCGCGCTGCACCCCCGCTCACGGCAAGTCGCAGTCGTCCCCCAAGACGGGAAGTGATTTTCTCAGCGACCAGTTTGCGCAGCAGTGGCCACAACAACAGACTCGGCGTCCAACTGGCGCGCCCCTGCTGGTTCTCGAAGCGACGCCACCCCACGCGAACCGCCAGGTAAAAAAGCTTGCGGGCGATGGGCGGTTTTTTCTCCATCTGCTTGTCGATACGACCGTAGACGCGCTCGAAAATGCGGGGTACCGCGATCATGACGGTGGGTCGTTGGGTAGCCAGATCGTCCGCCAACTCGAGGATGGATCTCGAGTAGACCACGGTGGGCCCGGTAATGATCGGCAGGTAGTAACCGGCGGTGCGCTCCAGAGAGTGTGAGAGCGGCAGAAACGAAAGCAACCTATCCTGCTGGTAGACATCGACCACCTGGAGCGCCGCCTCCGCCACCGAGTACATATTGTGATGGCTCAGCATGACACCCTTGGGTTGACCGGTCGTTCCGGAGGTGTAGACAATGGAGGCCAATTTATGGGGATCGTCGGTGTAGTCACCGAGCTCAGCGCCCCGCTCGGGCAACCACTCCGAGGTCCAGCGCACCAACTCGTGCAAGGTGGGACCCGCTTTATCGGCCTCGCCACGCACGACGATTCGTTTTAACTCCGGAGCCGCGTTATCCAATGCGGGCGCCAGCTTACGCCACAATCCCGCATCCTGAACCAGCAGTAACTTCGCCCCCGCGTCACCGACGATGTAGGCCACATTGTCCGGACGATCATCCACGTACAGTGGCACCACAGCCAATCCCAGTCCGAGTGCGGCCTGATCGAACGCCACCCAATCCACGCAATTGCGCATGAATACCGCGACCCGATCGCCGGGTTGAAGCCCTTCGCCGCGCATTGCGGTCTGCCATCGCGCCACCTCATCGGCAACCTGCTGCCAGGTGAAACTAACCCACTCTTTTGTGGCTCGGTGGTATTCGCAATAGGCCTCAAAATCGGGGGTACGACCTACACGTTCGCGGAACAGGCCGTAGAGCGTGCCTACGGTGGAGCTGGAGATCGCATCCTGGGTCCAGTGTTCGCTCATAAGTTTATTACCCAAGGCGTAGCGGGGGGGCGCTCGCTCTCTAATCTAGATATTCCCTATGTAGTGTCTCTTCCCTGTAACGATTAATCCTAGCGGACAACCACCCACATGCGCCATAGGAAACGCAGATTCCTTTTGGTTTTTCTCCTTGCCCGAGCACCCTCTACGGGGAGCTACCGCGAGTTTGGTGTACAATCTCTTCCCTCGAAATCTTGCTGAATGGCGTATTGCTGCCCCTACTCGGTTATGAAAATCAAAGTTAACGGCAAAGCCCGCGAAGTGAGTGATTCGATCTCCGCTCAACAGCTCATCGAAGAACTCGACCTCAGCGACAAGCGGATCGCCATGGAGGTTAACCGCGAAATCGTACTGCGCAGTACATACGCAGAACACACGCTCAAGGATGGTGATCAGATAGAGATCGTGCGCGCTATCGGAGGTGGGTGAGCAGAACGCCCCTCCGCGAACGACCGGCCAGAACGGCCAGGCAGGGGCGCATCGGAATTGCAGGTGTCGCGACAAATATGGCGTGGATACGCACACTGAGAGACAGATTCACCCAAACGTGAATAACGTCCGTCGAGAATACATAGCCAACGAGAGAGACACTGAGAACATGAGTAACACCCCCGAGGACAAACCGCTAATCATCGCGGGACGCGAATACCATTCACGACTGCTAGTGGGATCCGGTAAGTACAAAGATCTCGAGGAGACCCGCTTGGCCACGGAGGCGAGCGGCGCGGAGATCATCACGGTGGCGATACGCCGAACCAACATCGGCCAGGACTCCAACGAACCCAACCTGCTCGACGTGGTACCACCCGACCGATACACCATCCTCCCAAATACGGCGGGCTGCTATACCACGGAGGACGCTGTTCGAACCTGTCGCTTGGCGCGGGAGTTACTCGACGGACATTCGCTGGTCAAACTGGAAGTTCTGGGAGATGAGAAAACACTCTTCCCCGACATCACTGCGACGCTGGAAGCCGCTGAGATTCTGGTCAGGGAAGCGTTCGATGTGATGGTCTACACCAGTGACGATCCGCTCATTGCCAAGCGCTTGGAAGAGATCGGTTGCGTTGCGGTCATGCCCCTCGCCGCTCCCATCGGCTCGGGACTGGGAATACGCAATCCCTACAACATCCTCACCATCGTCGAGAACGCCACTGTCCCCATCCTGGTGGACGCCGGGGTCGGTACCGCATCCGATGCCAGCATCGCCATGGAGTTGGGTTGCGACGGTGTATTGGTGAACACGGCCATCGCCGGTGCGAAGGATCCCGTCTTGATGGCCTCGGCTATGAAGAAGGCGATCGAGGCGGGTCGCGAGGCCTATCTGGCCGGTTGCATCCCACGCAAGCGCTTCGCCAGCGCCTCATCGCCCATCGACGGCACCTTCTTTTAGTCTTTGCCACAAGCTGTCATCAGGAGCCCGGCCCCGCGCCGGGTTTTTTTGTCTCCGCATGAGGGCTGTTTGTAGCCCGATTACCTCCTCTAATTGGCGACATCAGGGCTGTTACGGTATCGTGTCAGCGCACCAGCTGCGGGCCTTAGCCGGCCTTCAACCACAATGAAGTTCACTCTGTGCGGTGAACCCGATTTACAAAAGGGCCAGGAAGTCATGACGAAGTGGATCTATACCTTCGGGGATGGGCGTGCAGAGATGAAGAACCTGCTCGGCGGAAAAGGAGCCAACCTCGCCGAGATGAGCAACTTGGGGCTTCCGGTACCGCCCGGTTTCACCATCACCACCGAAGTCTGTACCGCATTCTACGAAAACGATCAGCAGTACCCCTCCGAACTCGAAGGACAGGTGAACGATGCCGTTCGCTACGTGGAGGAGATCGTCGGCGCACGCTTTAACGATCCCGAGAACCCACTGCTGCTTTCGGTACGCTCGGGCGCCCGCGCATCGATGCCCGGCATGATGGACACCGTGCTCAATCTGGGCCTCAACGACACCACGGTGGAAGGTTTGGCCAAACGTTCCGGCGACACCCGCTTCGCCTACGACAGCTATCGCCGCTTTATTCAGATGTATTCCGACGTCGTACTGGAAGTGGAACACGAACACTTCGAGGCGCTGTTGGAGAAGCGCAAGGAGACCAAAGGTGTCGATCAGGATGCCGATCTCACCGCTGAAGACTGGCAGGAGCCGGTCGTTCAGTACAAAGAGGTGGTCCAACAGATCCTGGGACGGGAATTTCCGCAGGATCCCCAGGAGCAGCTATGGGGTGCGGTGGGCGCCGTATTCGGCAGTTGGATGAGTCAACGCGCCATCACCTACCGCCGACTCAACGGCATTCCCGCCCGGTGGGGAACTGCTGTCAACGTCCAGGCCATGGTGTTCGGTAACAGGGGTGACGACTGCGCCACCGGCGTCTGCTTCACCAGCAATCCCTCCACCGGCGATAACCACTTTTACGGCGAGTACCTGGTCAACGCCCAGGGCGAAGATGTGGTCGCCGGCATCCGTACCCCGCAACCCCTGACGATCGCCGAACGCGAAGCAGGTGATGGCGACCTCCCCTCCATGGAAGAGGTGATGCCACAAGTGTTCGGCGAACTGGATAACATCCGTCACAAGTTGGAACAGCACTACCGCGACATGCAGGACATGGAGTTCACCATCCAGGGCAACAAACTCTGGATGCTGCAGACCCGCAACGGAAAACGCACCGCACGCGCCGCGCTCAAGATCGCCATCGATCTCTGCAACGAGGGTTTGATCACCCGCGAAGAGGCGATACTGCGAGTCGATCCCGAGCAGCTCAATCACCTGCTCCACCCGACGCTGCCACCGGCAAGGGGGTATTCAGTACCGAGGATGTCGAGCACTCACACGAACACGGCGACAAAGTCATTTTCGTACGAATCGAAACCAGCCCCGAAGATATCGGCGGCATGCACGTCGCGCAGGGCATCCTCACCACGCGCGGCGGCATGACCAGCCACGCCGCCGTCGTGGCGCGCGGAATGGGCCCGCCCTGTGTGGCCGGAGCCGGCGATCTCAAAGTGGATTACGAAACCCAAACGCTGCGCGCCGGCGATCAGTTGGTCAAGCAAGGGGACGTGATCACGCTAGACGGTTCCACGGGGCAGGTGATGCTGGGCGAGGTCTCCATGATCCAACCCGAGCTCACCGGCGATTTCGGCATCTTGATGGAGTGGGTGGATGCCATCCGCACCCTCAAAGTGCGTACCAATGCTGAGACCCCGAAAGACGCCGCCGCTGCGCGTCAGTTCGGCGCTGAAGGCATCGGGCTCTGCCGCACCGAACACATGTTTTTCGATCCGCAGCGCATCGTACACATGCGTCAGATGATTCTGGCGACCAGCGAGGACGAACGTCGTGCCGCACTGTCCAACCTGCTCCCCTACCAGCGACAGGACTTCGTCGATCTGTTCAAGATCATGGAGGGATTGCCTGTCACTATTCGCCTGCTCGATCCGCCACTGCACGAGTTCCTGCCGTACAAGCGCGAAGAGATGGAAGAGGTGGCCAAATCAGCGAACGTTGACGTGGAGACGCTGCGCGTTCGCGCCCACGAACTCCACGAAGCCAACCCCCATGCTCGGGCACCGGGGCTGTCGCTTGGGCGTTACCTATCCCGAAATCTATGAGATGCAGGCCCGCGCCATCTTCGAGGCCGCCGTCGCAGAAACCAAAGTGGGTAAGCCGGTCATCCCCGAGGTGATGATCCCCCTGGTGGGAACACACAAGGAGCTCCAGCTCCTCAAGGAGGTTGTCGACGATGTCGCAAGGGAGGTCATCGAGGAGACCGGCGTAGCGATCCAGTATCTGGTCGGCACCATGATCGAGTTGCCACGCGCAGCCCTGCGCGCCCATGAGATCGCCGAGAGCGCCGAATTCTTCAGCTTTGGCACCAACGACCTCACCCAAACCACCTTTGGATTGTCGCGCGACGACTCGGGGCGTTTCCTTCAGGTCTACGAAGAGCGCGGCATTCTCGAAGCCGACCCCTTTGTAACGCTAGACCAGGAGGGTGTTGGTGAGTTGATCAAGATCGCCGCCGAACGGGGTCGCGACAAGCGACCCGAGATCAAACTGGGCATCTGTGGAGAGCACGGCGGTGATCCTGCCTCGGTGCACTTCTACCAGATGGTGGGACTCGACTACGTCTCCTGCTCGCCGTTTCGCATGCCCACCGCACGACTGGCTGCCGCGCAGGCCGCGCTAATCAAAAACGCCGGTTAGAACAGCTACAAACCAAAGGCGGCGAAGCGATATTCGCCGCCTTTGTTCGTTATTACGCTCTCCGAACCCGCTAACCCAGCGCAACCAAACCCAGCAGCATCAGCGCGATCGCGGGCGGTTCGGGAACGGCGTGTACCAACGCAGCCTCCGCCACGATCCGGTGCGCAGCGGCCGTGGGATGAATGGCGTCCCAGAACAGGTGCTCGTCGGGATTCGAACAGTGCGCCGCCGCCGGGTCGGCAACCCCGAAGTTGAGGCACGGCGTGGCGAGTTGAGAAATACCATAAGCCGCGGGATCACCCGCGATCTGGTGCATCAATCCGAACACATCCAGTGTCATCAAATCGATGGTGAGACTCGTCGCGATGCCGGTGAGCGCAGCGTCGAGCTGTGCATTAAAAAACGCCGAAAGCGCTGTTGCATCAGCCGAGACTCCTGCACCAATCGCCTCCGGTGTCATGCCCAGGTCAGGTGCATTCGCGACGATAAAGTTACGGGCGCCGCTGTTGTAAAAACGATGTTGAAAAGAGTACTCACGGCATTCCGTGCCGCGGCAGGTGATCCCGTGCGTAGATCATTGCCCCCGCCCCATATCCAATAGAGCGCGTCACCGGGAGCGTTGAAACCGTGATCCAATTGGAATAGCGCGACCTGGTCGAGCAACGACAGAAATCCAGGTCCGCTCAAGAGGCCGGTATCGGCACCGCCCAACGCGTAGTTCGTCCCGCCCAGCGCCCGCGGCTGCAAGCTTAAACCCAGACCCTCGGCAACCAGTTCCGCGGCGACAGGGCCGTCGGAGAAGCGCCCGGTGGCATAGGGTGGCGCGGGAACCGGGCTGTAGGGCGGCGCTGAACTCATACCGCCACTCAAGATAAAGGCGTTGCCGGTATCGGAAAGGCTATCTCCGAACACGTACATATCGCTGAACGGCACCGCGTTCCCCAACGGCATGAAGAGCAGGCAGAAAACCGTCAGGGCCAGTTTGGATAACCTTCTCATTACACCTCTCCTTTTCTCGACTCCGGGGTAAACCGATCTAAAGAGATACCGCCAATTTTGTTTAGGTAGGCCAGATTCATGCCAAGCGAAATTAGCAACCAGAGAGATTCAACACTTCTGAAGAAAATCTCCAGCTTTGACAAATAGTTGGTTGCAGCGAAATGGACGGTATCTTGCCGGGCGTGGTGATTCTCTCAAAACTGAGCACGCCTAGAGAGAGAAAAGTTGTAAAAAACCCTGACACAATCTAACTCCCCAACCTCTCCTTTTCGCAATAATTTTACGCTGACGCCATCTCCCGGTTAGCGACCGGTCCCTAGTCCAAATGGCGACGGATCCGCTCAGCCGCCGCTTCGACGGCCTCCGCATCACCCGGCCTCAAACCCCAGTTAAGACTCAAGCGATCATCGGTCTGACGCGGTAAGAGATGCATATGAAAATGCTGCACCGACTGCGCCGCGGCGGGACCGTTGCACTGGAGCAGGTTCATACCTGGAGGATCGAGTGCGGCCTGCACGGCAATGGCGATCTTCTGAGCGGCGCGGACCACTGCACCCAATGAATCGGGGTCGACCGTAAAAAGATTGGGCGCATGAGTCTTAGGAATGACGAGCGCATGTCCCTCGTTGGCGGGATTGATGTCCATGAAAGCGAGGGTCTCGTCATCTTCATGAAGCTTGATGCAGGGAATTTCACCAGCAGCGATTTTGCAGAAGATACAATCATCGACCATGGAATACTCCTTGGTGGGCCTGATCGTGTGGATGGCTAACGACAGAGGCTTGTCAGCTGTCGAGGCCGAGTTCGCCCTGCTCGATTATGGAGTTGGATAGCGAGAAACAGTGCAGCGTATTGGCACCCTGCTGCTTGGCAATGTACATGGCCGCATCGGCGTGTCGAAGCAGGGTATCCTCATCCTTGGCATCATCGGGGTAGACGCTGATACCGATACTGGTGCCGACGATTACCTGATGGCCACTGACATCCATGGGATCGGCAAACTTGGAGAGAATCTTGTCGGCGACACGACACGCATCCATCGCGCCGCTCACCCCTTCGAGGATCACAACGAACTCATCGCCTCCCGGCCGCGCCACGGTATCCCCCTGTCGAACCGCCTCACGCAAACGAATCGAACTCAACTGCAGTACCTCATCACCCACGGCGTGACCCAATGTATCGTTGACTTGCTTGAACTGATCCAGATCGAGAAAGCAAAGCGCTACACGCGCCTCGTTGCGGCGTGCTTTCACCAACGCCTGGTGGAGACGATCATTCATCAGGAGTCGATTGGGAAGACCCGTCAACACATCGTGATGAGCCAGGTGATCCAGACGGCTCTCCGCCAATTTGCGTTCGGTAATGTCCCGACTGAATGCCAGTACATGCTCGGTACCTGCCAGCTCGATCAAGCCGAACCGCACCTCCACGGGGAAATGGCTCCCATCCCTGCGCCGGTATTCGGTCTCCAGCGTCACCGATTGTCCGTTTTTCAGCCCCTGCCATGCCCAGGCGTCCTGATCGCTGTGGATATCGATTTCACTCACACTCATACCGAGCAGCTGTTCGCGCGTATAATCCGGGCTCTCACAGGCCACGTGGTTGACATCCAACAATCGACCATGATGATCGTGGACGAATATGGGATCGACCGCGTTCTCCACCACGGTACGAAAACGCGACTCACTTTCGATGAGCGCTGTCTCCGCGTGAATACGCTCGGTGATATCGCGCACGATGCGAAGGCACCGGCGGGTTCTCCGTTGGTGTGAAGCGGCGAGGCACTCACCTCCATGGTGCGCCACTCACCGTAGTTGGTACGCAGCTGCAGATTGAAACGCGGCGGCGTCTTACCCAACCAATCCTCACGCCCCCAACCCGTCACAGCTTCGAACGCGGAGTTGAGCGAGATGAGTCGACCTTCCGTGGAGAGCGTGAAAATGATGTCTCTGGCGTTCTCCACCAAGCTGCGGTACCGCTCACCCGAGACATTCAACACCTGTTCGGCATCTCCCATCTTGGCCAGCGAGTGGGCACAACAGACCAACCCCGTAACGCCGCCCTTGGCGCTGCGATAACCAGGTAGACGCCCACCGACCCCCCGTAGCGGTGGCGCAGGCGAACCACCATGTTGATGGGGGGAGAATCGGGTCCCAGCTGCTGTTGCAGGCGACGCAGCAACATCCTCTTCTCCGTGGGTGTCGCCAAAAACGCCAGGGGTTGTCCCGTCACTTCACTGGCGGGATAACCGAGGAGCCGCTCGGCGCCCCGGCTCCAACTGGTGATCACCCCGTTGCTGTCGGCCGTGACCACCGCGCAGTGAACCTGCTCCAACACCTGCCAACCGCACTGTACGCTGATCTCGCGAAGGTGACGTTCCGTGACATCGCTGACCACCGCGCGCCACTCGTGGCTCTGACCATCGAAAAATGCGGTCCACTGCAGCCAGCAGAAACCGGTGCTCCCAAAATTCGGGGGATCGGCCGAGAGCGAGTTGGCGCAATGCATTGCGCACCGCCTCGCGATCTTCCGGATGGGCGAGATCGATCAGCGAGCGTGGCGCTTCCCCGTTGACGCCGTAACCTAGATGTCGCGCGACCGCTGCTCCGATCCGCTCGAGATCGCTCTCGGGGATGCGTGGTGTGAGGGGGGTGCTGCTGCGTGGCAACGACGAGACGCTGCCTGTCTCGGAATCGATCCCACCGGTTTCGGCTGCTGGTTGATTAAGCATCCAAAGGTTCCATAGCAACGCGGCACTCATCAGGGACGCGAGCGCCGCCCACAGCCCGGCCTGCGGTCCCGAGCTCGCCATCTCCGTCAACAGGATTATCACTACAACACCAACCACCAGTGACAACCCGAAGTGGAAAATTTTATTTGTTGTCTGTCGCTCTAACAGCCGTGTAGCAAATTTTGGGATTTATATACTTGACTCCCCGCTGATCCAGTCGTGAAAACTCTCCACAAGTCTGCCGATTTGATCGTCCCTGATTCTGTTGCCGTTGTTGTCGATCATCTCCTGGCCGTCTGGTTGCCGGAGGTAGATCGGCTTCGCCCGTTGGTCTATTCCTGCGGTGCGGGGCGTGCGCATGAAGACGCTGTAGGTGGTCTCTAAAATGCCGGCATCGGCTTGTTTGGCCTCTGCTGGAGACAACTTCTGGACGATCAGGACCGTGGGGTTCTTGATGCCCTTGCTGGCTGCGAAAGTCGTCTTTGGGAGATCGAC
>Ga0209679_1000217_pt1 | contig 26419 bp, 24 predicted proteins | sample WorMetHEROISLAND_4_FD_187408 | JGI IMG/M metagenome (GOLD analysis project Ga0209679, IMG submission 187408) | Marine gutless worms symbiont microbial communities from Max Planck institute for Marine Microbiology, Germany - Olavius sp. 2 HERON... ...
CTCGAACGCTGGTTACATCCGGGCAACGGCAAACGCCGCGTCTACTCCCGCTTATTCCTCGCACGCCTACTGGTGGTACTGGCCAGTTGCCGCGAGGTACTCCCGGAACTGATCGGTATCATCGGGCCACCTGATCAATGGGTCGCTGATGCGCATGACGCCTGCCTTACCGACTGACGCCAAGGGCGGATTCTGTGGGGATATGTCAGGGATTAACAGGATTTTTTCGTTGTGAAAAGCGCTTGCTGGTTTGATCAGGGCGTGATCGGGCGTCGGAAATTCAGGAAAGACAAAAATCTTGTGTAATCCTGTCAATCCTGTCCGATTGGCATTTTGCGACGACGCTCGAGTTGGGCACTCGTCGGTCTGAGGCCAAGCCTCGCTAGGAATTGCTGGAATCCTAAGTGCCATGGATAAGTGCCGTGGATGGCAAAACAACGACGAACTCCAAGGTATAAAGAATGCGCTACACATTATTGCTTGCGCTTGCGGGTCTCTTGGCCGGTCCCTCATTCGGCTCCGATTGCTTCTGCCTGCAGGATGCGGACGACAACCTGTGGTTCGACTGCCGGGAGCAGAAACGGCCCTCGGGTATCCATGTCTTCTGCACCAAAAAAGATACGAAGGGTCAAACCGAGAAAGGTACGGAGGATCAAGCCGAGAAAGATATAAAGGATCAGATCGAGCTGACCGAACGTATGGGCGACCTGAACCGCGTGCCGGACAGAGAGCCCCCTTGCACGCCATGCCGACTCGATGATGTTGTTGACATAGGCTCTCAACTCCGTGGCGACTAGGGCAGGAAGCGATGATCGGACTGGAAGACGGTGAACCACCGCAGCAGCAGGAACCTCTACCGGAGAAGATTCACCATGAATGATAGCTCCCGCGCCCTGGAAACCGGCGGCGTTGTTATCCTGATTACGGCCCTGGTCTATGTGGGCGGTTGGTCCTATGCCTACCATTGGTACGCCTACTTCGAGCTGGGGCTCATCAGCCTCGATATCCCCCTTGAGCATTACTTCATATACAGCTTCTTGATGTTGATGTCTGACTTGTGGTTAGCACTGCTCATTGCCCTTGTGCCCATATTAACCCTTGTGGCTATGGTCTTCTGGACTCGCGTCAGGCTCATCCTGATTTTGACCTTGCCTCTCTGGGTCCTCCTGGCCTTCCTGCTTGTCTACTCCCTGGGCAAGCTCGCCGCCGATGCCGACTACCGGGAGCACCAGGCATCCGGTTTCCAGAGCTACTCCTGGGTGCGGGTCTGGAGCAAGCCGGATTCGGATGACCTCCCACCCAAGCTGCAAAAGGTGCGGCAGGATTTGGCCGACGGCAAGTATCGGCTTCTGCTGGAGACGGTCCACTCCCTCTACCTGATCCGGCCCAACCAGGACGGCGGCCAGATACCAACACTCCAGGTACGGCGAGATCAGGTCCGGGCTATGCGCCGGATACCGACCAATCCGGGTTCCTAATCCGGTTTCTTTATGAGAGTCCTGTGGGGGTAGTGGATAGAGTTTAAGTGGTGAAGTTTGCCAGCCCCTACCGCGTCATTCCGGCAGGGATTGCCAGAATCCAGCGGCATGGATGGCAAAAACAGTGGGGGTTGAATCACTAGGCCGCACAATCATGCCATTTGAAATTTAACCACTACCTACTGTGGGACTCGTTTTCGACTCCGCAGTGACACACCAGGGATTACGAAGGAGATAAAAGAATGCCGCCGACTCAAAACCAGGTACGAAAAGGACCCAAGACAATCGAGGTTGGGTTCAGGACTGCCTGCTTAGTGCTCATGCTGTTGGCCGCGGCGCTTCCGGGTTGTGTGCTGGGGCCCGCTAGCCCCGAATCCGACGAGGCTCTGCTCCGCAAGATGTTGGATCTGGCCGAGCGATACCTCAGTCAAGAGCATCCAAGAACACTCATCTTGTTAAACAACCTCGTGCTTTCGCTTGGGAACCAGGGCCGCTACGATGAGGCTGAGCCGCTGTATGTGCGTGCCCTCGAGGCTTAAAAACGGGTGCTGGACGAGGATCACCCCGATACACTCACTACTGCCAACAACCTCGCTGGCTTGTATCGAAGGCGAGGTTGCTATGGCGAGTCCGAACCGCTCTATCTGCGTACCCTCAAGGCCAGCGAGCGAGTATTGGGCAAGGACCACCCCGATACCCTTGATACCGTCAACAACCTTGCGCTTTTGCATCAACCACTATGGACTGAAAGTCTATAGTCTGGAGGACTAACGTCCTCATCCGTGGACCAGCCACGGACTGAAAGTGAAGGGACTTAACGTCCATAGTTTCAACTATGATGCGCTTCGCGCACTAAAGTTATTGAAGCAATGAACGCCAATGAACAGATACGCCGTCGTTGGCTGATGAACGAAGCCGGCTTCCAACACCTAGTATTCAGCCTCGCCCTACAGTATCCGCAACCGGATACCTTGCGATTGGCTGCTGATGTGCTGCTGCGCTGGAAGCACTTGGCTGAAGAGTCCGAGACTCTGATTGCCGGCTTTGTTCGCTCGACTAAGGACCTGAAGATAAAGGAAACTGCCACTAAGCTAGCCAGACGCCGATCGGACCTGAGCCAATTGATCAACCTCCAGCCACCGGATGGCGGCGAGAAAGCCGCCGCGCACGCCAATGCCATCACCCTAGCACTTGAGGATGTCGAACGTCTCGAAGTAAAGCTAGCCGGGCTGAGCCGGGAGTATCGCGAGCATCGGGCAAGCCGCAGTGTCGATTGGGAGCAGGCAAGGTCCAGATTGCCCAAGGGCTCGGCTCTACTCTCCCTACGCGCATTTCAGCCGGTAGATTTCGCAACCGGTGATTCCGGGGAACCGCACTGGCTCGCTCTCTTGATTCCTGAGGACCCTGGGGATGAACCCGAGATCTTGCTCGAGGATCTTGGCCCAACCGAACCCACAGTCCGCACTCGACGCAACCTGCGGAAGACTGTCAGCAAAAAGCCGGCCTCCAAATCTGGCTGCTTACCTGCGGTTCCAAGCAGTAATCCTCCGCGGGAAACTGGCGACAAGGAGGAAACTAGCGGCAAGAAGTTGGCCCGCCAGTTCTACCAAATGCTCTTCGGTAAGCTGGATGCCGAGCTAGCCAAATACGACCGACTCTATATTGCTGCGGATGGCGCGCTGGATCTGGTTCCCTTCGTACGTCTGATACTCCCCGACGGGCGTTATTGGATCGAGCGCCAGGAACTACATCAAATTCAGACTGGGCGCGACCTTGTCAAAGCTGGTTCAGATTCGGTCTCCGCTGCCGGAGGCATGGTTGTCTACGGTGGTGTGGACTACGCCGCTTGTCCCGAGCCGAAGCCTTTATCCGCGGCTAAGCAGCCGGGAGGCTCACCCGTAGAAGCGGAGTGGTGGACGAAGGCCAGATATTGGCCGTGAGCCAATGCCTGCGCAACGAGAGGCGCTGTTTCTGTCCGCTCAAGCTTACCGGTCACGAGGCAAAGGCTGTTAGTCAGTTCTATTGGGGTTCCAACAATGGTAAGCCCGAGATTTGGCAAAACCGAGATGCCTCGGAGGCGCGGCTCAAATCCCTGCTCAAACCCTCTGCCTCCCCGCCGCGGATATTGCATTTGGCTACCCACGGCTTCTTTCTAGGTAAGGACAAGACCAGTGGTAAAGACAAGCTCTGCGAGCGGGCCCTTGGCCCTGGCCGGGTTGGCCTTGGCCGGTGCCAATGACGGCCTGTACGGTAAAACAAGCCCTACCGACGAGGACGGTATTCTCTACGCCCTGGAGGTTCAAGATCTGAACCTGAAGGGCACCGAGCTGGTTACCCTCTCCGCCTGTGATACCGGTCGCGGTGAAGTGGACTACTCGGAAGGTGTCTATGGTTTGGTGCGCGCCTGTCGCATCGCCGGCGCCCGTCATGTGCTCATGAGCCTCTGGAAACTGAACGACCCTCGGGCTGCCGTTTTCATGAAGGATTTCTATGCAAAATGGTTCGAGGACCCCACGCGTCATCCGGCGGAAGTCCTGCGGGATATCCAACTAGCATGGATTGAAGGCAAGAATTCCAAACGCAGCGATCCGAAATACTGAGCGCCCTATGTCCTGATCGAGGGCCAGTAACGGGTAGAGTCCGCTGTGCGGACCGACTCGGTGTTCAACCTCTACCTCGTCATTCCGGCAGGGATTGCCGGAATCCAGATGCCATGGATGGCAAAAACAGCGGGGGTTTGAATCATTACGTCGTACAACCATGCCACTTGAAATTTAACTACTGCTGCCCGATTGTGCCGCAGCTGGCCGGACACCACATACGGGGCAATCCGGGTCGGCAGTGACTCGGACGGTGCGGAACTCCATGGTCATGGCGTCCAGCAGCAGCAGTCGCCCGAACCAGGGATCACCTGCGCCAGTGAGAATCTTGAGGGTCTCGGTGGCCTGGATGCTGCCGACGATGCCTACCACTGGGGCGAGCACCCCAGTAACGGCACAGGTCTCGTCCAGGTTGCCGTCGCGCGGATAGAGGCACTGATAACAGGGACCGCCGGGCGTTCCCGAGAATACGGCCACTTGGCCTTCGGTGCGGATGGCGGCCCCGGTGATCAGAGGTACACCGACCCGAAAGCAGGCATCATTGACGGCGAAGCGGGTGGTGAAGTTATCGCAGCCATCCACGACCGCGTCCACCCCGGCGAGCAAGGCGGGCAAGGTGTCTGCGCCAATACTGCCCTTGAATCCTTCGACCCTGACCTGCGGATTGATGGCCCGCAGGGTCTGCCGGGCAGAATCCACCTTCGGCATCCCGATGCGCGCGCTGGTGTGCAGGATCTGGCGTTGGAGGTTGGACAGGTCGACGGTGTCGAAATCCGCGACCACCAGGGTCCCGATCCCCGCCGCGGCCAGATAGATGGCTACCGGCGAGCCCAGTCCGCCGAGCCCGACCACCAGCACGCGCGCCCTGAGCAACCGTTCCTGCCCCTCGACGCCCACCGTCGGCAGCATGATCTGACGGCTGTAGCGCAGCAGCTGGTCATCGTTCATGGAAGAGGATTTTTGGTCTTCAATATTCACCTCCGGGACTGGGGTGTTCTCAATTGAGCCAAATCATCGTAAAAATCAAGCTGGAAAAGCGCGGGCAAGCCCCGCACTTATCGCCGTCGACCAACCGGGCGGCAGCGATAGGTGCGGGGCTTGCCCGCGCCTACCGCGTAGTCAGTGCCGGCGAGGCATCGGGGCCATATGATTGTCAGCGAGTCGCTCATAACGGGTTGTTATCCTTGGATAATATATTGATTGAGAACACCCCTAGCCGCAAAATCCAGTGGCCGGAAGGCGTCATCATTGCGTAGGGTAACGAGCCCCTCGCGCCCCAGGGTCAGCACGAACAGCCCTTGGCGATAGGCATGCCGATCCGCGGACTCATTGATGCCTAAAGCGGCGATCGCCCCAAACCGGCGGTAGCCCCGGTATTCGGGGAAGAACTCCGGAAACCGCTTCAGGTCTTCAAGAAACTTGCGCACGTCGTCTACCCGCAGGGTGCTCTTGACCACCACCAGGGCATCACCGTTCACCAGCAGCAGGTCGATCTCCAGCTCCTCTCCGCCCCGACGCATCCGCGGCCGCTCCAGGCTGCGATTGACCGCGATCCCCCGTGTCTGAAACAGCTCGACCACTCCTGGTTCCACGAGGGCTTCGAGCAACCGGCCCCACTGGCTGGTAAACAGGTTCTCGGCCACCCGTGTCTGGGCGGAAAGGGCCGCGATTTCCCGCTCCGTGGCCTCGAAACGCCGGTCGAGACGTCGGCGGCTTCCCGGAACAGGGCCCAGATCGACTCGACGGCTTGTTCTATCTCTACTTGGGTGATGGTTCTGCTTTAAAAAGCTGTCTGGCTAAAAGTGTATCGGCTGCAAATGTCCCAAACTGGTCCCTTTTTCCGCGTTTTCTCGTTAAATAGGCCTGCTATTCGCCCCGAAAAAGCGAACAAATGCCCTCATTTTGGATCATTTTCGCTGCGATCCGTTTTAACCAGACAGCTTCTAACAAATGGGTCAAGTTTTGTGTGCACTGCACAAAAAATTTACGCCTCGTGGGCTTAAGGGGAAGTCTCACCAGCTAATAGTACAGGATTAACAGGATTTTTTTGTGAATAGCGCTTGCTGATTTGGTAAGCGCGTGATAAGGCGTAGGAAATTCAGGAAACACAAGAATCCTGTAAATCCTGTCCTAATTGAGGTTTCACGACGGGGCTCAAGTTGGGCACTTGTCGCTCTGAGGCGAAACCTCACTAGTACCCCATTTCACCTTATTTTTCGCTCTCAGAGCCTCCCAAACGCGTCACGGCAAGGCACCGCGCGCAGGGAATAGCTCACGCTCTTGCCAAGCGCTGTAACGCCGCCTTGGCGCATTTAGGGGGCTCCCTTCGAGCGCGACGAGAGGCAGCCAGCTGCGGTGTTGCGCGAGCTTGAAAGAGGACCGGCTATTCCTGCGCTCGCGCGCCTCGCAGCTGGCTGCCTCTCGCCGCGCTGAGAACCAAAAATAAGGTGAAATGGGGTACTAGGTATTATTGACACTTAACCTGACAGACTGCATCCAAATAAAGGATTTGGGGCGTAAAATGGTTTGATCGAATCTCCCCTTGTCTTAGAGGACCCAAACATGCGACCGGGAATTGACGAGCTCCTGCGGGACCCCCGGCGGCGCAAGCCGCTGGCGGGCAAACGCCTGGCCTTACTCGGCCACCCCGCGTCTCTGACGACGGACGGTCGTCATACGCTGGATGCCCTTATGGATTGCCCCGAAACCCGGTTGACGGCCGCGTTCGGGGCCCAGCACGGCATGCGCGGGGACAAACAGGACAATATGATCAAGAGCGCCGATTACCTGGACCCGCACCACGGCATCCCGGTGTTCAGCCTGTACGGGGAGGTCCGCTATCCGACCGACGCCATGCTAGATACCTTCGATGTCCTGCTGGTGGATCTGCAGGACATCGGGACCCGCATCTATACCTTTGTGACCACGCTCGCCTATCTGCTGGAGGCCTGCGCCGCCAAGGGTAAGGCCCTGTGGGTGCTGGACCGCCCGAATCCCGCCGGTCGTCCCGTAGAAGGCAGCCTCCTGGAGGCGGGTTGGGAGAGCTTCGTCGGCGCCGCGCCGCTCATCATGCGCCATGGCCTTACCTTCGGCGAGCTGGCGCTCTGGCTCGCCGCCGCCAAGGGCCTAGAACTCGAGCTGGAAGTGGTCACCATGGCCGGCTACCAGCCGCAGGTGGGGCCCGGCTATGGTTGGCCTCTGCATCAGATCTCCTGGGTCAATCCCAGCCCCAATGCCTCCAGCCTCAACATGGCCCGCTGCTTTCCCGGTACCGTGCTGTTCGAGGGAACTACCCTGTCCGAAGGACGCGGGACCAGCACCCCCCTGGAGGTAATCGGCGCCCCCGACCTGGATTTCTCGCGGGTGCTCGAACGCATGCCCAGGTTGCGAACCGACTGGCTGGAGGGCTGTCTGCTCCGCAGCTGCTGGTTCGAGCCCACCTTTCACAAGCACGTCGGCAAGCCGTGCTCGGGGCTCCAGATCCACACCGACAGTCACGCCTATCGGCACGAGCGATTCAAGCCCTACCGGATTGCCGCCCTGGTGCTCAAATCCGTGCGGCTGGAGTATCCCGATTACCCGCTGTGGCGGGATTTCCCCTATGAGTACGAGACCGAGCGCCTCGCCATCGACCTGCTCACCGGCGGGACCTTCCTACGCCAGTGGGTGGACGACCCCACCGCCGGATCGGCCGACCTGGAGGCCCGGCTGGTTCCTGACGAGACCGCATGGATCCGGGACCGGCAGCCGTTTCTGCGCTATCCCTGATTGCCTGCGTCTTTGTGGCTCGAACGCCCGCGTGGCTCATCCGTGTCCCTGATACGGCGGTAGGTGCGGGGCTTGCCCGCACTCAATCCACCCACAGCCAAGCGTTTCTGAACAGCCGCATCCAGGGGCCATGTCCGGTAGGCGCGGGCTTGCCCGCGCTCAGCGCCGGCAAGCCGGCGCCTACCTGGAGGGCCCGGAACAACCGCTCGGGATGGGGCATCATGATGGTGACGCGCCCATCGCTGGTGGTGAGTCCCGTGATACCTGCCGGGGAGCCGTTCGGATTCGCCGGATACCGCGCGGCAATGTCGCCTCCGTTTTCGACGTAACGCAACGCCACCTGCGGGGTGACGCTCGCTAGATCCCCGGCATTGGGAAACTCCGCCCGCCCTTCGCCGTGGGCCACAACAATGGGTAGCCGGGAGCCGGCCATGCCGGCCAACAACACCGAGGGCGAATCAGCTACCTCGGCCATCACCAACCGCGCCTCGAACTGCTCCGAGCGGTTACGCACGAAGCGGGGCCAATAGTCCGCGCCCGGAATCAACTCCCGGAGGTGGGAGAGCATCTGACAGCCGTTGCACACCCCCAGGGTGAAGGTCTCCCGTCGTTCGAAGAAGGCCTGGAATTGATCCCGGACCCGTAGATTGAACAGGATCGACTTGGCCCAGCCCGCCCCCGCGCCCAGGACATCGCCATAGGAGAAGCCGCCGCAGGCCGCCAGCGCACGAAAATCCGCCAGACTCACCCGGCCGGCAATGATGTCGGACATGTGCACATCCACGCACTCGAATCCGGCCTGGTGGAAAGCCGCCGCCATCTCCAGCTGTCCGTTCACGCCCTGCTCCCGGAGCACCGCCAGCCGCGGGCGCACCCCGTTCAGGACATAAGGGGCCGCGATATCGTCGGCGGGATCGAAACCGAGTGCCACGGTCAGGCCCGGATCGGTGGTATCCGCAATACGATCGAACTCCTCCCGCACACAGTCCGGGTTGTCGCGCAGGGATTGCAGATGCAGACTGGTCTCCGACCAGCGCTGTTGCAGCTCCGCGCGGGATGCCGCCAGAACTTCAGCCCCCCCGCGCCGGAACCGAATGTCTTCCGATGCCTGGGGCGTGCCGATCACCAGGCTGCAACCGCCCAGACCCCATTCAGCGAGCAGCCTGAGCACGGCGTCCGTGTCCGTGCGCCGGATCTGGATCACGGCCCCCAACTCTTCGCTGAAGAGCACGGCCAGATCTTCCGGCCCCAATAGCTCCAGGTTTACATCCAGACCACAGCGCCCGGCGAAGGCCATCTCACACAGGGTAACGAACAGTCCCCCATCGGAGCGGTCATGATAGGCCAGGATCAGGCCCGCCCGATTGAGTGCCTGCACAGCGGCGAAAAAACTTGTGAGCAGCCGCGGGTCGTCCAGGTCGGGGGGCGCGTTGCCGACTTGCCCGTAGACCTGGGCCAGGCAGGAGGCCCCGAGGCGGTTGCGTCCTTGCCCCAGGTCGATGAGGATCAGATCCGTAGCGCCCGCGTCCAGGCGCAGCTGGGGGGTGAGGGTGCGACCGGCGTCCCGCACCGGCGCGAAGGCCGACACGATCAGCGACAGTGGGGCGATCATCTCCCGCGGGTGACCGGTGCGGTCCGTCCACAGGGTCTTCATGCTCATCGAGTCCTTGCCCACAGGGATAGCCACCCCCAGGGCCGGGCACAACTCCAGGCCCAGGGCGCGGACGGTCTCGAAGAGCCCGGCATCTTCCCCCGGATGCCCGGCCGCCGCCATCCAGTTGGCGGAGAGCCGGATGTCGGAAACCCGGTCGACGGCGGCCGCGGCCAGGTTGGTGATCGCCTCGCCCACGGCCAGGCGTCCCGAGGCCGCCGGATCGATCAGCGCCACCGGGGGCCGCTCGCCCATGGCCATGGCCTCGCCCGTCACCCCCGTGTAGTCACTGAGGGTTACCGCCACATCGGCGACCGGTACCTGCCAGGGACCGACCATTTGATCGCGCGCTACCTGGCCGGTGACGCTGCGGTCGCCGATGGTAATCAGAAAGCTTTTGTTGGCTACCGTGGGTAGACGCAGTATCCGTTGTACCGCTTCCGATAGGGATACCTGCGCTAAATTCAGCTCCGGGCGCCGGAACGCCAGCTGTGCAGCGGTCCGTGACATGCGCGGGGGCTCGCCGAAGAGCAGGGACATGGGTAGATCGATGGGGGTATCCCTAAAGTGGGTATCAGTAAGCAGCAAGCGTTCCTCTCCGGTCGCCTCCCCGACGACCGCATAGGGACAACGCTCGCGTTCGCAGATAGCCACGAACGCCGCGAGCCGCTCGGCGGCTATCGCCAGTACATAGCGTTCCTGGGACTCGTTGCACCAGATCTCCATGGGCGACATGCCCGGATCGTCGTTCGGAACCTCCCGCAGCTCGAAGCATCCGCCGCGACGGGCATCCTGTATCAATTCCGGCAGCGCATTGGAAAGCCCGCCTGCCCCTACGTCATGAATAAACAAGATGGGGTTCTCCTCGCCGCGGGCCCAACAGCTGTCGATGACCTCCTGGCAGCGCCGCTCCATCTCCGGATTGGCGCGCTGGACGGAGGCGAAATCCAGGTCCTGGGCCGAGGCCCCGGACGCCATACTGGAGGCGGCCCCGCCTCCCAGGCCGATGAGCATGGCAGGCCCCCCCAGCACGATCAGGGGCGTGCCCGGTGGAAACTCCCGCTTGGCGATGTGCTCGGCGCGGATATTGCCAAGGCCGCCGGCGACCATGATGGGCTTGTGGTAGCCGCGCAGCTCGGTGCCCGCGGGCCCCGGTGCCTCCTGTTCGTAGGTACGAAAGTAGCCGCACAGATTGGGACGCCCATACTCGTTGTTGAAGGCGGCCGCGCCGATGGGACCCTCGAGCATGATGTCCAGGGCCGAGGCCATATGACTCGGCTTGCCGTAGTCCTGCTCCCAGGGCAATAGCTGGTCCGGGAGGCGTAGGTTCGACACCGAGAAGCCGCACAGACCCGCCTTGGGTTTGGCACCCCGACCGGTGGCGCCCTCGTCCCGGATCTCCCCGCCGGCGCCGGTCGCCGCGCCCGGATTGGGGGCGATCGCCGTGGGGTGGTTGTGAGTCTCCACCTTCATCAACAGGTGGATGGCCTCGTCATGTTCGCGGTAAACGCCGTCCTTGGGGGACACCAGAAAGCGCTTCCCCGGCCAGCCCGTTACCACGGCGGCATTGTCTCGGTAGGTCGAGAGGACCCCCTGCGGCGAGCAGGCCGTAGTGTTACGGATCATCGCGAACAGGGACCGATCCTGGGGCTCGCCATCGATGGTCCAGTCGGCATTGAAAATCTTGTGCCGACAGTGCTCGGAGTTCGCTTGGGCGAACATCACCAGCTCCACGTCCGTAGGATTGCGCCCCAGGTCCCCGAAGCGCTCCACCAGATAGTCGATCTCGTCCTCGGACAGGGCGAGGCCAAGCTCAGTATTCGCGGCCACCAGGGCCTCCCGTCCCCCGCTCGGCATGTCGCCCAGCATATCAATGGCTCGGTGCGGACTCGGCTCGGCCCGGACGAACAGCCGGCAGGCGTCCTCCATGGCGAATAGAGGGATCTGGGTCATCGGGTCGTAGAGAGGGGCCGCGGCGGCAACCAGCAAACCGTCATCGACCTTGGCGGACCGGGCTTGAAGGAAATAAGCGATGCCTCGCTCCAGGCGTCGGAGCTTGCCCAGGCCGCAATTATGGGCGATGTCCGTGGCCTTGGACGACCAGGGAGAGATGGTCCCCGGACGCGGCACTACCAGCACCAGTGCCCCTTCCCGATCCGGTCCGGGCAGCGCCGGGCCATGACTCAGCAATCGCTCCAACAGCGTCCATTCTTCCGGGAGCAGATCCTGTTCGAGGTCCACGAAATACCTGTATTCAGCAGCGATCCGCAGGACCTGCCCGGTGGCATCCAACAGGCGTTGACCGAGCTTACGCAAACGGAATTCGGAGTGGACGGGGGTGCCGCATAGAATGAGCATCGCTTTGTTATGCGACATCTTGGAGGAGATTTGCGTAATCCTTGCCAGAGGTAGGTTGAGGTAATGGCTTTTGATCTTTCTTGTACAAATCGATTGCCTCTTCGACGATCCGGCAGAGTTCTTCAAATACCTTACATTCATCATCTCCGTGGCAACCGCCAAAGATTAAACTTGGGCAGCTATCGACGTAGCAGTTATCTTCCTCGGACCATTCGACGAATTTTACGTATTTAGTGCTATCTTTCATTGCTTCAATAACTTTAGTGCGCGAAGCGCATCATAGTTGGAACTATGGACGTTAAGTCCCTTCACTTTCAGTCCGTGGCTTGTCCACGGATGAGGACTTTAGTCCTCCAGACTATGGACTTTCAGTCCATAGTGGTTGATTTTCGACTCTGCGATCGCTTTTCGAACCGCCTTGACAACATCGTCTCCTGGCTTCCCCGCAACGGAAATTGGCTTTGTCACTTTCGGGTGCACATAGTTTCGATGGTTACCCTTCCCACCACGATGAGTAAAACCTGCTTTCTCCAACTTGGCAATCAGTTCACGGACTTTGGGCGGCATGTCAAGCTATTCAGTAGTTCAAACTGTTTTGCGGTTGAGCCTCAAGGGCACCTTGAAAAATAGGTATTTTCACCAATCAGACAACTCTAAGTCATTGATTGTTGAGATATGCCGTAGACAAAAACCGTATTTTTCAAAGTGCCCTCAAATCGAACACAACACAGGTCTCTTCTATTCCCCCAAAAACCAAGTGGCGATCGTCAACCGCTCCCCCCTCGCCACGGGCTTGACCTCGTGCGGCACCGCACTGTCAAAGGCGACCAGCAGATCTGGTTGACCATTTAGGGACAGACCAATCCGGGCTGCCTTCTCGCCTTTCAATAGATTGTAAAACACCAGCTTTCCGCCTTCGTAGGTATCGATTTCCGATTTTCTGGTCTGTTGTTCGCCATTGACGAAGATGACGACAGTAACACGTCGCCTTTGTGAATCACCGTCCTCCCGGTCTCTGTGTGGCCCATAAAAGCCACCTTTCCGATAAAACAAGAAATCAGGACCCTCATGATCGACTAATTCCACCTTGAATTTTGCTTCCAATTGCGGCTTAATCGCGCTTAGTTTATCTGTCACGGTTTGAACAATGGGTTTAGACAACCTGGTTACCAAAACCTTACGCATGCTTTCATCTAGTTTTCTTTCTTCGGAAACCAGGCCGGGACGGAATTCCTTTACTTGCCGAACCTCCGCCAGCATTTGCCGGCAAAATTGGATATCGATAAAGTCTCGTACGATGAACACACCCAACTGCTCGAGTAATTTTAATTGATCAAGCATGTATGGATCTCCCCTTGCGCCATGCCGATTCTACACTCCAAATAACAATCCTGCATTATTTGGTGTTGCCCGCGAAGGCGCCTGACATTACGCCGGGGCGGTCGTATTATCAGCCTTTGTCTTTGTTCGTGATCTTCTTGGGGATTGCCTCGTCAGAAAAACCGTCGTGCTCTACAGCGATTAAAATAATGGGGTAGGATTGTACTTCCCTCAGCTCTTTTTCAACGTAACGAACTGCGTAGGAGTAATTAGCAACGCGATCTGTCAGAAAATGCTCGAACTCGTCGGTTGGAATGACGATTACACCGGCATCAATATGACTATCTTGGAGGTTGTTGCGAATATGAACAATGTCTCTCGCAAGTAGGTCACTCCGGCTGGATACCTGAGCTTCAACACCGAGCCTGGACACAATGGTTTGATTGAATCTCATTCTTTTGACCCAATCAATATCACCAGCTTTGGACTGAACCCAATCCTGATACTGGCTGAACCTTTCATCAATAAGCTCACGAACTCGGCCCGCGCCATTCGCCTGCTTCTTATTGAGAATACGGACCTCCGTAGAAAGAAGGATCTCTTGCAGCTCAAGGAATATGTGTGCCAGCCCAAGCCTGCAAACCTTCTCTCTCGCCCCGCCGTAAAACCGAATCTTGCTTACTCTTCATGGGTAAACAAAGCACCGACATCAAAGCCGGGTTCCCGATTGGCAGAAAACACATGGCCTGCTTCGAATCGTTTGCGAATATGCTCAGAATCGTAAAGCTCTATACCGATCCAATTTCTGTGGTGTATCTCTGCTGCCTGGTAGGTCGATCCGCCACCCCCAAAGGGATCCAGGATAATGTCTCCAGGATTGGTGGAAATCAGAATGGCACGCTCCGGGATAACCAGCTTCAATTCGTTGACTCCGGGACGGACCTTGAATTTCCTATGCCGGTTTGGCGAAGTATCTTCCCAAAAATCGGTGAGATTTACACCTTCCGGGTTCATTTTACTACGGTGTCCGCCGTAGTCTCTTAATTCCTTGCCACAATGGCGGCAGGTTTGGATCGGCAATCTAATCCGATTAAAAACGCGGGGTTTGCCCCGCGTGTAATACAACAGGGCATAATGGGCGGGATAAAGCTTGTTTCCGCGCGGATAGGTTCCCTTCATGGTCAGGGCTATCCAGTGCCTGAAATCGAGACGTTCACTTATGATCGGCGCGAACTGCACGGCTAACTCAGGCATTGCATAGAGGAAAAATGCCTCCCCCCCGGCTTCAGAACTCGACAACACTCCAGAATCCACTCCCGGCACCAATCAATATATTCAGCCTTAGAGACCTTGTCTATGTGGCCGTTTTTGTAGTCTTTTCCGATATTAAACGGCGGATCGGCGAATATGGTATCAATCGATCCATGCCTCATGTAGCCAAGGATCTTCAAGCAGTCATCTGCGTAAAGAACACCGTGACAGGTGGTAAAAAACGGTTGGGCCATAAGGATAGGTTATCAGTCGGATCGAGTACCGGCAATCCTGAATTATCCGACGCTGTTTGGGAAACCGGACTTATCGAGGCTAAGAGGCTGTCTAAAAACCCGAGCACCTGCCAACCGCTCGAAATAACAAGGACGCGCGTTGGGTCATCCCGAGGCGCAGCGAGGGATCGTTATGATTCTTTCTTAACAGTTAAAATCAATGGGCTAGTTTTTAGACAGCCTCTAAATATCAACATACCCTAGGGCAAGTAGTTCTCGTCGCTTATCTCGTCCCAGGAAAATGGGCAGGTCTCTGGAAACGTGGCTTCGTCCAGGTCGGTCTCTTTGACGGCCACCAGTCGTGCCAGACGGTAGACCTTGGGAATCTGCCGATCCAGTCTGCCGCGCAGACTCGGGTTGTCATCGAGTAAGTCTTGGATGGAAGGCGTTGTTCCTTGATGGTGGCTGCCCAGCTTCTAGATTGCCGATAGGGATTGAAACTGCCATCTGAGGAGATGCGCCAGCAGGATCTTGAGTCGATTGACCAGTTCACGACGTTCTCTCGCTCCCATGCTTTCCAGTTCCTCCAGCAGATGGTCGCTATCGAGCTCGCTGTAACGCCGGGCACGCAGCAGTTTCGCCTGCTCTTGGGACCAAGCAAAGAAGTCTTGTTCGTAATGCGAGGTGGCCATCAGATCGATACCATTAAGTTAAACCATCATAATTGTTCACTCCCCCATTGTTTTGCCATCCATGGCACCTGGATTCCGGCAATCTCTGCCGGAATGACGCGGTGGAAGCCGAACGAACCGACACCATAGCCAGTACCGGCTGTTTCTTAGTGCCGCGACCGCGCTTGTTGTCCCCTTTGTAGCGAGGCTTGCCGCCGATGTAGGTCTCATCGATTTCCACATCCCCGCCGTATGGGGTATTATAGATATGGGTTTGTGCCGGTGGGCTGTTGTCTCTTAGCTTATTGGAGTCACCAAAGAATCGTTTGTTAGACCGAGGGCAAACTCACATACCAGATATAACCGAGACGATTCGTTCCGAGTCGCATGATTTCGAGCACAAGTACCTGAGAGAGGAATTGGCTACCAACAAGAGACTCATTTTCGAGCGAGCGCTCGTAACCACCGCAGTTGGACTCGCAGCTAGTCTTCTTTCCAAGGATGCCCAGGGCGTGCAACTCGTTGGTATCCCCACCATCGGGGCCCTCGCATTCAGCCTGTGGCTTACCGTGAATCGCGTAAAGAGTAACTCCCGTATTGGGCTTATATCCAACTGTTTCACGAGGCAGATCGTAGCATTCCATGGGTTGGTTGGGAAAGCTCTCTTCGTCTTCATCGCTTATGGCTCAAGCAATCTCCAAACCGGCTGAAGAAGGTACGAGTGGAATACGCTAAGATTGCACAGTACGATAATCTGTCGTTTTACAAGCCCATTTTTATACTCTATCTGTCTATGGCGGCGCTGACGGTGATACTTATGTCGTTTGCTTCTTGGATTGCCGATCCGCTCCAGACACCTATGGGAAACCTTCCGAACTATGTAATTCCGCTTATAAACCTCATGCTCACAGCAGTGTTTTGCCTATGGGCGTACCGATACCGCCCGGCTACTTTTCGGAAGGAAATCGAACGACAACGACTCATCTGGTGTGCCGTTTCTGATGCACATAGAAAGGACGAGCTAGAACTCCATATCGGGAATCCTGGTGGTGGCTAAATTCTAAGTGGTGAAGTCTGCTCGGTTCTTTTTCTTCACCGTTACAACCCAGAAGTAAAACCGGCAGTCGCACTGTTCGTTCAGCCCCTACCTCGTCATTCCGGCAGGGAGAGCCGGAATCCAGGTGCCAAGGATGGCAAAAAAGCGGGGGTTTGAATCATTATGTCGTACAATCATGCCGTCCGAAATTTAACCACTACCGATAATCCTAATATCATCTGCTAAAGTTGGACTTGTACCAGAGAGCTTAACTGCCTGATTGTAAGACGGCCTCTGGGTTTTCGCTATACTCGTCACTTATGGATTTTACGGAAAACGAAATACGTTCGGCATACCTGAGCTGCCGGAGGTAGGGACTACCTTACGCGGGATTACCCCCACCTGCGGGGGACCTGCTTCGACCACCTGTTGGTGCGGGAACGCCGTCTCCGCTGGCCGGTGCCCGCGGATACCGAACACCAAGTCCGCGGCCAGCTGCAGTGTTGCGCGAGCTTGAAAGAGGACTGGCTATTCCTGCGCTCGCGCGCCTGGCATCTGGCCGCCTCTCGCCGCGCTGAGAACCAAAAATAAGGTGAAATGGAGTACTAGCCTACGGCTCAACCCGTGAGGATTTTGCTTCTTCCTCAATGTTATCGGTAAGAGAGCATCCGCACTAGTACCCAGTTTCTTTCTATTTTTCCTGTATAGGGCTGATGGGTACATTGGGTTTCCGTATCTTACTAACCCTGGAAGTGAAAAATAGACTGAAACTATGTACTAGGCCACCAACGGCAACGACGCACCCCTCATCATGTGGGGCGCGTCGATTGGTGGCACTGCGGCCGGGGATGACCCGATTACTTCTTCTCCTCCGCCGGATCTGCATAGGCCCTGAACATCTTGTTCATCAGCTCGATGTGTTGCTCATCGGTCAACTGGCCCTCGGTGGCGACCTTGGACCAGAGCTCGGCATTGCTCATCTCACGATGGCAGCCCAGGCACAGACCCGTGCGCTCCATACCTATGCGCATTTCCTTGGTCAAGGCGCGGGACAGTGGCCAGTGGGTGCCGACGGTCTGTACCTGTTGGTCGTCCTTGATGATGGTGGACCAATCGTAATCCAGATCGGCGATCTTGGGGATCTGGATCTGATAGCGGCCGGGGATCGGCTGGCCGTTCTTCTGGTCGATCAGGTCCTCGACGATGTCTTCGGGATAGCGGGCCTGGAAGACGCCGCCGGAGATGCCGTAGCCTAGGGCCTTGGGGTTGTTGTGGCAGGACTCACAGGTACGGGCCTTGCGCTGGACCGAGTGGGGCTGTACCGGGGCCATGTCGCTGGCATCCGGTATCCGTTCCTGGCCGAGCGCCGCCTGCTCGTCCGGCGACTTGGCGAGCCGGTTCAAGGTGACCACCTGATTCTCCCGGTCGATGACGGTGTAGACGATCTGACAACCAGGCATCAGCGGGGTCACGCGGCCCTCGCCGTTGATGCCGAGCACCGGTTCCTCCCACCGCAGATAGGAGCGCTTCTCGAACACCTTGCCTGGCCGCTTGTGGCCATGGGTACCCAGGGGGGACTCGGCGGTCTGGCCGTCGTCGAACCGTTCGCTGCCGCCGGCGATCCAATCCGTATCCTGGAACGGCTTGCCGTCCTTGTCCTTGCCGTAGTTGACCTGCACGTGGCAGCCGTAACACTGGGGTACCCAGGAGGCATGGCAGGCGTAACACTCCATGCTCTGGGCGTGCTTGGCCACATCGTTCATGGCGACCATGGCGTCCGGGCTCTTCCAGCCGTTGTCCTCGGCCAACTGCTTCAGGAGCGGGACCTGGAAGTCCAGGCCGGTGGCGGAGTGCAGCATCACCTGCTTGCCGTCCTTGACCACATTGCCCAGGGGATTGCCGCGGGTGGAGAGTAGGTAGCCTTCCTTCTTGTCATATTGGGTGGCATAGGCCTGGGTTTCGGCGAGCAGCGCATCGCCCAGTCCCCGGGCCTCGGGAGCGAGTTCTTTGCCGAACTCCTCGGAGTAGCCCAGGGGCAGCTCCCATGGGAACGCCTGGGGGGTGCCGTGGCAGTCCTGGCACTCAATCTCGACCTGGGCCAGGGTGGTGCCGAAGATGTTGCCGTCGCCATGCACATCGATGGTGGTGTGGCAATCCTGACACAACATGCCACCCTGGGGGTTCTCGGGCCGGCTCTGATTGTACTGGTGGTGCAGATCGTCGGCGATGAAGAGGTACTGCTTGGTGTGCAGCCGAGGCTGGGTCTTGCCCTGTTCGTCGAACGGCGAGCCGTAGGGGAACTCCATCAGGCCCTGATAGGTGACGCCGATCCGCTTGCCGCGGTTGTGGCAGGAGTTGCAGGTCTCCACGGGGATACCCGAATACTCCATCCCCTCCCGTACCTTGACCTTGGCCTCGCGGGTGCCTTGGATGCGATGCACCAGCATGTGGCCCTGCTCTTCCTTGTCGATGGTCGGGTCGCCGCCTTCGTAATAGCCTTCGTTACCGTAGGGGATATGGCAGGCGGAGCAACCTATGCCACGGTAGTCGCCGCGCTTTTCGCGCCCCTTGATGCCTACGTGGCAGCGCTGGCACTGTTGACGCTGATAGGTGAAACCCGCCAGCTTGGGATCGGCCTCGATCTCCTCGACCGTGGGCAGGGGGATCTGGTCGAGCTTGGTCGGCAGCTGGTCCGGGTGCTCCTCGATCAGCTTGGCCATATAGGTCTTGTAGGCCTGGGTGCCGACGATCGGCGTCGGCCCATCCGAGTCTGCGACGGCATAGTTGCCCCAGGGGACCTGATAGTTCCGGACCTCTTCGACGCCCCAGGTGTGCAGGTTGCCCTGGATCTTGCCGGCCTCGGTGTTCATCAGGGCGCGCTCCAATCGGTAGGGGTAGCTCTGGTGGCAGCCGGCCTGGCCGCAGGTATGGTCGGCGATCCAGATGCTGCCTGGGTCCGGATAGAAGGTCTTGGGTCCCGTTTTCGACCCCTTCTCAGGCACACCTTGGTGCGCCTCCGCGGCCGTCAGGCCCCGCGGGTTGCCGCCATGGCAGACCACGCAGCCCTCCGGATCGCCTTGCGACTTACCCAAGGCCCTGATGGCGGCCAACATGACGCTGGTCTCTTCGCGGATCGATTCGATGCCTTCGTGACAACCCAGACAGCCCTTTTCCTCCGCGGTTTCCAATGTGATCCTGTCCGGCACAGCGGCCCGAAGGGGGCCTACCGCCGTTCCGAGGGCCACAAACAGTGCAATCGAGATCAACCGCCTCATAGCGTCCTCCTTTGGTCTGGATGGGTGCGAAATCTGACTCCGTGACGAATAGGCAAGGGAAACCCCGGCCACCGACAACAGTCCGGTCGCCCATCTGAAAAGATAATACGTCGAGAGAAAAAAACCCTTGGAAGAGGTAAAAAAATTGCGCTAGGTCAGGAACTGTGATCTTGGGCTTTGGTTTTCCGTAGTGGCTAAATTCTAGCGAGGCTTGGCCTCAGACCGACGAGTGCCCGACTCGAGCGTCGTCGCAAAACCCTAAAGCAGAATCAATCCCTTTAGAAACACCGGGTTTCGTGCCTATAATGCGGAACTTGAATTTTTCAGGCCGAACGCCGCATCCTTCAGAGATCAGGCCAAAATCGAGATCAGGAGACACCTGCCAATGAAAGACACGCGTAAGCTCGCCGCCGCGGTCATCACCGCCGGCGCTGCCTTCTTTACCCAACCGGCATCCGCCTTTTTCGGCATGATGGACGATTTCTTCGGTGGCAACGATGATTACTACGACGGCTATCGGTACGGTGGCCCCTACGGGTACGGCGGACCCTGGGGGTATGGCGGTGGGCCCTACGGCTGGGGGGGGGGGCCCTATGGTTGGGGCGCGCCCTACGCCCCTTATGGTCACGGCGGCTACTATGGCGCCCAACAGGCCCCGGCCCAATCCACCCCGGCGCCTCCGCCTACCCCGGAATGAGCAGCGGGTAGCCCTCGTGTAAGGGTAGCGGGATCCGGGGCCGGTCCGGGATCTCAAAAAAGCTGCACAGCCATAAACAGGCGATTCCGCTTGAGCACGGCTTCGGATCTGAGTTTCCATCTAAGGCCCGGTGGCGGACTGCACGGGCGTTTGCAGGTACCCGGCGACAAGTCGGTCTCCCACCGGGCCGTCATGCTCGGTGCCATCGCCGATGGGGTAACCCGGATCTCCGGCTTTCTGGAAGGCGCAGACAGCCTGGCGACCCTCGGTGCCTTCCGGGCCATGGGGGTCCCTATCGAGGGGCCGGACGGTGGGCAGGTGCACATCGCGGGGGTTGGGCTCTGGGGTCTGCGCGCCCCGCGCTCGGATCTGGATCTCGGCAACTCCGGCACCTCCATGCGGTTGCTGGCCGGTCTGCTGGCCGGGCAGCGGTTTGCCACGACGCTGGCGGGTGATCCCTCCTTGAGCAAGCGCCCGATGCGGCGGGTTACGGAGCCCCTGGTGCGGATGGGCGCCCGAATCGAGACCACGGAGCCGGGCACTGCGCCGCTGCGGATCACGCCGGTCGCCGCGCTGCGTCCGATCAGCTACGCGCTGCCCGCGGCCAGCGCCCAGGTGAAATCCTGTCTGCTGCTGGCCGGACTCTATGCCGCGGGCGAGACCTGCGTCACGGAGCCGGCACCGACCCGGGACCATACCGAACGGATGCTCACGGCCTTCGGCCATCCGGTCCGCCGCGCCGGGTCACGGGTCTGCATCACCGGGGGTGGACGGCTGTCCGCCTGCCGGCTCGATATCCCAGGGGATATCTCCTCCGCCGCTTTCTTTCTGGTGGGGGCGAGCATTGCCCCCGGCTCGGATCTGACATTGGAGCATGTCGGCGTGAATCCGACCCGGCTCGGGGTGCTGAACATCCTGCGTGCCATGGGCGCGGATATCCAACTCACCAATCCGCGGGACGCCGGCGGCGAGTCGGTGGCGGATGTGCGGGTACGCGCGGCCCCCTTGCAGGGAATTGTGATCCCGCGCGACCAAGTGCCATTGGCGATCGACGAGTTTCCGGCCCTGTTCATCGCCGCCGCCTGTGCCCGGGGTGAGACTTTGCTGACCGGTGCGGAAGAGTTGCGGGTCAAGGAGAGCGACCGGATTCGGGTCATGGCGGAGGGTCTGACGGTCCTTGGGGTGGAGGTTGAGCCCCGCGCCGACGGCATCAGGATCCGCGGCGGCGACTATGGCGGTGGTCGGGTGGACAGCGGCGGCGACCACCGGGTCGCTATGGCGTTCGCCATGGCGGCCCTGCGGGCCGGGGCCCCGCTTGAGATCCGGGACTGCGCCAATGTCAATACCTCCTTTCCGGGCTTTGCGGATCTGGCGGCCGGGGTCGGACTCGGTATCGAGGAACAATGGACCTGATCCGAATGGTGGCGACCCTACTCGGCTGAGATGCGTTCCTTCAGCTCCTCGATATCCGCCAACTGGCGTTCGATCTCCGCTTTCTCTTCCTCCAGTATCCGGCGGTCCTCGGCATGGGCCTGTTTCAATCGCTCGGTGACTTCCTGTTTCCGCTTCTTGAGACCAGCCTTATGTTGTTCGATAGTGATACCGATGGGGATGTCCCTTCCTGCCTTGTATTGGTTGTCCAGGATGATATCCCTGGATTCCGTGTGCGTGACCAGAGAGCTTTGGATGTCTTTACTTATCACGCCGCTATGCGTAGCAGTGTGCGCACTGTCTTGGTATAACAGGACAAGATGCACGGCCCAGCCGCCAGCCACTACAGCGACAGCTATTGAGGCGAGCAGCCCCAAATGGGACCACGGCCTTCGGCTATATAAACCCTCGATTCTCAGCTTGATACCGAGTGCCTTCATCCTATCCTTGGCATGGGCCAGGATGCCGTCGGCAGACGTATTCCTGGTACGGGCACGGGCTATGACGTCGTCGGCATACGCAATGAATCCGGGGTCTTTTGTCTTGAAGGCCTCGACCATGAATGTCTCGATGGCCTCCTCGGAGGTCAGAACTTCGGCCGAATCATAGGTGGTCAATTTCCCGGAGACTGCCGTTTTAAACCGTCTCCATCCGGTCGACACCTTTAGCAACAGCGCGTTGATTTTCATCGAACCATCCGCAGCAAGGGGGTTTCCGGTCCGGCAGTTCCGAAGTACCGATAACACCTATTCGACTCTTCCAACAAGGATACCGCCGTTTCGATGTACCAGGATTCGAGCACATCTGTACGAGACAGCCGCTCAACCATTTCGTTCGCTCCGATCAGCCAGGCGCTTCGCGGTCTCGATGTCCCTTGCTTGTGTGCTTTTGTTGCCACCGCAGAGCAGGACGATGATCGTGTCTCCCCGTTTATGGAAATAGATGCGGTAGCCGGGGCCGTGGTCGATGCGCAGCTCGCTTATCCCTTTTCCCTGTCCTACCAGTGGCCTTGTGTCGCTGAAGTGACCGTAGGCGAGGCGGGCCAACCGCGCTGCGATTAGACCGCGTGCGCGCTCGTCCTTGAGCTTCTTCAGCCACTTTCGGAAGCTTCTGGTCTGCTTTATCTCGATCATGGGGGTATGCGAATAGTTTGTAAACTCTATTGCTGTTCGAGCAGCAGCCGAAGCCCGTGCATCGGTGTCCTGGCAGTGACGGGCGAGGCGTTTTTGTTGCGGCTAGGCAGGACCTTGGCTAGGATGCGGCAGCTAACTTCCTTAGGTGGTGGGTAGAAGATTTCACCATAACCATGCTCTTAAAAGGGCACTTTAAAGCAACCTTCCCCGTACATTTTTAGCCGGTTGCAGCCTAGTTTCAGCGCCATTCGAGCATGATTCCCATCGTCACCATCGATGGCCCGTCCGGAACCGGCAAGGGCACCATCGCCGAGCTTCTGGCCCGACGCCTGGGCTGGCACTATCTCGACAGCGGCGCCCTCTACCGGGTACTCGCTCTGGCCGCGCAACGCCGGGGGCTCGATCCGGACGCTATAGAGGCGCTGGCGGCCTTGGCCTCGACCATGCGGGTGGAATTCCGGGACCGGTGTGTCTTCCTGGATGGCGAGGACGTATCCGAGGCCATCCGCACCGAAGCGGGGGGAAACGCCGCTTCCCGGGTGGCCGTTCACGGTGCCGTGCGCGAGCGGTTGCTGGCCCGGCAACGGGAAGCGGCAAGCCCGCCCGGTCTGGTTGCCGATGGACGGGACATGGGGACCGTGGTCTTTCCGAACGCGCCCCTGAAGATCTTTCTGACGGCAAGTGCCCAGGAACGGGCCGAACGTCGTTATAAACAGTTGATACAAAAGGGGTTGGATGTTAGCCTTTCCCAGCTTGTCAGGGAGATTCGTGAACGTGACGAGCGCGATGGCAGTCGTTCCGCGGCACCGTTGAAACCGCCCCCCGAGGCTCTGGTGGTGGATACCACTGCCATGACGATCTCGGAGGTGCTGGTCCAGGTCCTGGAAGCCGTGAAGCGCGTCTTCCCGGATGCGACCGATTAGCGTCCGGTATGCCGTTTTTCGCCGATCATTTTAGTTGCGGGTAGCCGTGCCGAGGTAGCCGGTTGCCCGTTCCCAACTGGCCCGCTGCCCGGCGGCAGGCCGTAGGTTCAACCCAAACCCTTGGCCCGGAAGGGACAAGACGACGCCTGCGTCAGGATACCTTGAACCCATGACCGAAAGCTTTGCCGAACTCCTCGAAGAGAGTCTCTCCGCTACCCAGCTGCAACCCGGCACCATCGTTACCGGTACGGTGGTGGCTATCACCCCCGATACCGTGATCGTAAACGCTGGTCTGAAATCGGAAGGTGTCATCCCCAGGAGCCAATTCTCCGATGCCGAAGGTGACCTGGAGGTTGCGGTCGGCGACAGGGTACAGGTCGCCCTCGATGCGGTCGAGGACGGCTCCGGTGCCACTCGCCTGTCACGGGACAAGGCGAAGCGCCATGCGGCCTGGGAGTTCCTGGAAAATGCCTTTGAGGCGGCGGACACCGTCAAGGGCCTCATCAGCGGCAAGGTCAAGGGGGGATTTACGGTCGATCTGGGCAGCGTCCGCGCCTTTCTCCCCGGCTCCCTGGTAGACGTGCGTCCGGTACGCGATACCAGTTATCTGGAAGGTAAAGAGCTGGAGTTCAAGATCATCAAGCTGGACCGCAAGCGCAACAATGTGGTGGTGTCACGGCGTGCCGTCGTGGAAGCGGAGTACAGCGCCGAGCGTGAGGCCCTGCTCGAGCGGCTGGAAGAGGGCATAGAAATCAAGGGCGTTGTGAAGAACCTGACGGACTATGGCGCCTTTCTCGACCTGGGGGGCATCGACGGTCTACTGCATATTACGGACATGGCCTGGCGGCGGGTCAAGCACCCTTCGGAGGTGGTCGAGATCGGCGACGAGATCACGGTCAAGGTACTCAAATTCGACCGCGAGCGCCAGCGAGTCTCCCTGGGTCTCAAGCAGATGGGCGAGGATCCCTGGGTCAATATCTCCCGGCGTTACCCCGAGGGTACCCGGGTCTTCGGCAAGGTCACCAATACGGCCGATTACGGCTGCTTCGTGGAGATCGAGGGGGGTGTCGAGGGGCTGGTCCATGTCTCCGAGATGGACTGGACCAACAAGAACATCCACCCCAGCAAGGTCGTCACCCTGGGTGACGAGGTGGAGGTGATGGTACTCGACATCGACGAGGAACGCCGTCGCATCTCCCTCGGCATCAAGCAATGTCGGATAAACCCCTGGGATGAGTTTGCCGCCAACTACAAGAAAGGTGACCACATCAGCGGCACGATCAAGTCCATCACGGACTTCGGTATCTTCATCGGCCTCGCTGGGGGCATCGATGGCCTGGTGCACCTGTCGGATATCTCCTGGGACGAGTCCGGCGAGCAGTCCCTGCGCCGCTACCAGAAAGGCGATGAGATCGAGGCCGTGGTGCTCTCGGTCGATCCCGAGCGCGAGCGTATCTCCCTCGGGGTGAAGCAACTCGATAAGGATCCCTTTTCTTCCTTCGTCGCCCTCAACGAGAAGGGCAGTGTTGTCACCGGAACCGTCAAGGAAGTGGACGCCAAGGGCGCGACCGTGGTCCTGGCCGATGGCGTCGAGGGCTATTTGCGTGCCTCCGAGATATCCCGCGACCGAGTGGAGGATGCCCGTGTGGTGCTCAAGGTCGACGACCGGATCGAGGCCAAGTTTGTCGGTGTGGACCGCAAGAATCGCACCCTTTCATTGTCCATCAAGGCCAAGGATCTGGATGAAGAGACCGCCGCCATCAAGGGGTATGCCCGTGATGCGCAGGCCGGTACCGCCACCCTGGGCGACATCCTCAAGCAACAGATGGAAGAAGATCGGAAAGACTGAATCCCCATCCCCTGCCCGAACGAATGGCCCGTGCGTGCTGGGTGTTGAAGCTTGGCTACGGAAACGAGAGTGATGACAAAATCGGAGTTGATCGAGCTGCTCGCGGATGAGCAAGCGCATCACCTGGTCTACCGGGACGTGGAGCTGACCGTCCGCTGCATCCTGGAGCAGATGAGCAGCACCCTCGCTGCCGGTGGACGCATCGAGATCCGCGGTTTCGGCAGCTTCTCCCTCCACTACCGCCCGCCGCGCATGGGACGTAACCCCAGGACGGGCGGTCCCGTTGCCCTGGCGGGCAAACATGTCCCCCACTTCAAGCCCGGAAAGGAGTTGCGCGATCGCGTCAATGCCGCCTTCATGGCCCAGCAGACCCAGGCCGCAGCCGACCAGGAAGCGCCTAAGCAATCCTGAATGGGTAGTAGTTAAATTCAAAGTGGCATGATTGTGCGACCTGATGATTCGAACCCTCACAGTTTTTGCCATCCCTGGCCCTGGATTCCGGCACTCCCTGCCGGAATGACGCGGGAGGGGTCGGCAGACTTCATCACTTGATTTAACCACTACCCCTGAATGATTTGGGAACTATATACTTGACTTCCTTTAATAATGTGGCCATTACTAGTCACCCATAGGTAGTGTCCTCGTTAGGATCATTCAGTGAGAGATTCAGTGTGGAGCCAAGTTTTGGGAACGCATTCTGTAAAAGACGCATGAATTGTTCCCAATTATTTGATGCTCGCATTAG
>Ga0209679_1000224_pt1:0-17500 | contig 25812 bp, 26 predicted proteins | sample WorMetHEROISLAND_4_FD_187408 | JGI IMG/M metagenome (GOLD analysis project Ga0209679, IMG submission 187408) | Marine gutless worms symbiont microbial communities from Max Planck institute for Marine Microbiology, Germany - Olavius sp. 2 HERON... ...
CCCTTGCAGGCATGGCAGTTCCAGCGGCCAATGCGGTCGCCATCCGCCTTGCGAGCTACATGCAGGCTCCCGCATAACGGGCAGAATGGCTCATCGCCGAAGCGAATGTGTTCAAGATGCGCGATACCAGGCGTCTTGATCGGGGAAGCGTTGAAAGACGGTTAGCAGGTTCATGGCGTTTCCTCTCAACTTGAGAGCATTGTGCACCCGTCAAGCGAAAATGTTAACCCATAACTTGTCATTCCGTTAAATTTAAAGTGGCATGGTTACGCGACCTAGTGATTCGAACCCCCGCTGTTTTTGCCATCCATGGCACCTGGATTCCGGCACTCCCTGCTGGAATGACGAAGCAGGGCTGGCAGACCTCGCCACTTAAAACTTAGCCACTACCCTTATGGGCTTTGCCCAACCAACTGCGGTTTTCGGCCACGGGACTGTTTAAACTGCAAAAGGCGTCGTTTTCCCATACTCAATCCGACCTAAACTACTCCGCAGCCAAAACGGGTATCGAGATCCGGCGTCGTCCGGGCCCCGGCATCCGCGGTATCTGGCATAGCTCCATCCCTAGCCGCTGTTGTCACCGCGACCACCGGAAGCGTCTCGTCTTCTTCTTGACCCGTCACCTGATGGCCACACTTCACCTCCGTCTCCAATCTATGGCGCATCTCGTGGGTAATCATGTCACCCAGCGCGGTGAAGCGGCGATAGTCTTCGTCGTCATCCTGTTAATCCTGTCCTATTAGCGGTCGGCACGACGATTATGTTAACAGCCCCTAGTACTTCATTGCTTCAATAACTTTAGTGCGCGAAGCGCATCATAGTTGAAACTATGGACGTTAAGTCCCTTCACTTTCAGTCCGTGGCTGGTCCACGGATGAGGACGTTAGTCCTCCAGACTATGGACTTTCAGTCCATAGTGGTTGATGCGAACATCCTACCTATTCATTCGCAATATCAGGTGAAATAGAGTACTGGTCTAACCCCGATCATGCACCAACCGCCTTCGCTGTTCGTTTCTTGTTTGCGATGGTTTGTCTGGTCGCTGGAGCTTCGATTACCCGGACGGGTTTTTCGTTACGTGGCAATAGCTTGCCGATCCCGAATCCCAGCCGGTCCTGACGGGCCCGCAGACCGTACCCTAAGGCAGCACCGCCGGCCGTGGTCAGGGTGAGCAGACCCAGGGTCACAAACTGCGTCAACACCATGACGACGCCCAACCCGGCCGCCCCGCCCAGCATCAGACTGGTCTTTAGGTTGCCGTCTTGCTGTGCGCGTTGCTTCTCCCGGGAGATCCGACGTTGGCTGTTCTTGACCTCCTTGGCTTTCTCTCTCTCCGCGTGCACCCGAAGTTTCTCGCGTTCGCGCGCAAAGCTTTCTTTCGCCCGCGACAGCGCCTGCTTGCGCACACCTTCGGCCATGGAAGTGAACCAAAAAGCGGTCAGTGTGCCGACGGCCAGATTGAGCAATAAAAAGAGGAGACCGGTCTGTTCCAGATCGGTCCGATAGGCAGTGACCACCAGCAGCACAGTGACGCCCTGGACAAGCAGGACGCCGATCAGGTACTTGATGAAATTGGTCAGGCTGAACGGTAGCATTGGAACCTGAGGAAAAGTGCAACCCGCAGCGGCAACGACCGGTGCGCCATGGGCAAAGATAGGAGCAAACGGAAGACGAATGCAAGGCCGGTGTCGCGCCGCAGGGGATACCAGTGGCCGACGACCTGCTGCAAAAACACCAGGATACCACCAACCCGGCCATGATTCGGACCCTATACACCAGACTCGATGACAGCCCGTCTCTTGCGCATGGAATCGTAGGACCCAAATGGCAACCATGAATCAGAGGGTGGCAACGGAAAAGGACGGGAAAGGACATGGGCAACGCGGTCCCGGTACCTTGCGTGAATGCCTTGCGCTATCGGTTCTGCGGGCCATATCCCGGCTTCCCCTCTCCCTGATTCACCAACTCGGGACCTGCATCGGTTGGCTGATGTTGAAGATCCCCAACAAGCAGCGTCGCAATGCCCTGATCAACATTCGGCTCTGTTTCCCCCACCTCGAAGCTGCCCAGGTCCTGACCTTTCGCCGGCGATCATTCCTTGAATACGGCAAGACCTACAGCGAGGTCGCTTACCTGTGGCTCCGTCCGACCCGGAAGGTTCTGGCGCTGGTGCGTGAGGTTTCGGGCGGCGAGTTGTTGCACCGCGACGACGGGCGCGGGGTGATCGTTCTGTCCCCGCACCTGGGCGCCTGGGAGTTGGCGGGGCTGTATCTTTCCGCCCGAGGACCGACCACCACGCTCTACAAACCGCAACCCGAGTTGGACTGGTTGATACGCGAGGTCCGGGGCCGTGCCGGCGCCGAGCTGGTGCCCACCGATCGACAGGGGATCCGCAGACTTATGCAGGCCCTGCGGCGTGGAGAGTACGTCGGGATCCTCCCCGACCAGGAACCCAGGATGAACCCCGGCTCGGTGTTTGCCCCTTTCTTCGGGGTCCCTGCCTTGACCATGCTGCTGATCAATCGACTGGCGTGCAAGACCGGGGCCCGCGTAATTTTTCTGCTCGCGGTGCGGCTCCCCCGTGCCCAGGGCTTTCACATCCATTGCCTACCGGCGCCGGTAGGCATCGATTCCGAAGACGCAATCACCGGCGCGACGGCACTCAATCGCGGTATCGAGGATGCCGTCAATACCTGTCCGGAGCAGTACCTCTGGGCCTATAAGCGATTCCGCCGGCGCCCGCCGGGTATACCCAGCCTCTACCAGGGGCCGCTGTAAGCAATAGGGATCATTGGACGGTCAACTGCCGCCTACTGACCAGGGGCTTATTTGATCTCGGTTGCGGCCGAACCGCTCTTACCCTTGTTATCGGTCCAGGAAAGCCGAACGGTATCGCTCTTCTTGGCGCCTTTGAACCTGAATGCAATGTAGGGATTCTTGGATACGCCGCCGCTCCACAGGGCCTTCATGACCTCCTTTTCCTGCCAGGTGCAGACCACCTCCTGAATGAAGTGAGCGGGGATGAGCTTCCCCGTCGCTTTGTCCTTGCGCCGCCCGGTTTCCATGGGGTGATTCATCAGCGCCTTTACTTCGGTTACCTCACCCTTGAGCTTGGCGCGAATCTTAATCGGATTTGCCATTCTTCAGTTACCTCTTACCTCGTATTCGTTTAAGGGGCATCAGCCGCCGCAGCCGCCGATGGTTACCTTGACCTCCTTGGACGCACTCATGAGTTGGTCTCCGGCCTTGACGAGGGCGATGACGGTTGCCGTTTTGGCCATCTTGATTCGCGTCGACACGAAGCCGAGCGTGTCCGCGCCCAGGTTGAAGGAGGCGACGAGGGGCGTCTGGTTCCCGGTGGCGACGATCGAGATGGAATCGACGCCTTCCACCTCGGCCTCCACGGTCACCGGGACCACGGCGCCGTTCTCGGCGATGTCTGGGGCCTTGAGCTTGACACGGTCGCTGGCCTCATAAGTAGTGGTGCCTAAAAGCTCCTTCAGGGCGTCATCCAGCTGTTCGGCCGTGAAGGCGCTTTCCGGCCAGGCTGCCAGCACGGCACGCGGCGTGAGTAGGCCGGTTCCTACCGCGGCACCGACCGCGCCCGCGGCCAAGGAGCCCTGGAGCAGGATTCTGCGTTTCGGGTCAGTCATTGACAATCTCCTGTCAGAAACGATTGAGGGTTACGGAAACATTAACCCAAGTTGATGCTTACTGGAAGCTGCGGATCAAAAGTCATTTCTGGCGTCTTTTGCTTCTCGTTTGATAGCGTCGAGCCTGACCTGAATCTTGGATGCGTCGTGGTAGCTCAATCCCGGTTGTCGCAGGGCGATCTCGAGCTGATGGATCGCTGGTTCCAGATCGCCTTCGGCATAGAGCTTTTCCGCTCGGTAGCGATGGGTTGCCGCCTTCTGCCCCACCTTGAGGGCGGCATCTGACATCCGTTGGTAAATCAGGGCCTGGCCGGGCCTCCGGCGTGCGGTCTCCTCTAGGGTCTTGAGCGCGCGCGCGGGATGTCCCGCTGCCATGAGGATATCGGCGTAGGCGATACGCAGGGGGATATTCGATGGTCGCAACCCAACGGCGGTCTGCAAGGCCTTGATGGCGCGGTCCCTGGTACCACTCTCGGCATCGATCCGCGCTTGCAGAATAATGAATTCGGTCTGGTTCGGATGCCGGGCGATCAACTCTCCCACCACCGCGCGTGCCGCGTGGACCTGGTTGCCGCGGGCCAATCCCAGGGCATAGCCGTAGCGCACAGCGGTCTCGTTACGGTAACGCTTGCTCTTGAGCTGGGACCGGAAATGGGCGATCGCCTTCTGCGCATTGCTGAACGAACGTGCGCGCAGACGGGCGCGTACCAGGTGAAAACGCAGATCGTCCGGTCGTTGCTTGTGTCCGTAGCGGTCGGCACGGCCCAGGGCGTCGGCGGTGCGGCTGCTGGTAACCGGGTGGGTACGCAGATACTCGGGGGCGTTGATCTCGTGGCTGCGGCTGGCCCGGGCCAGGCGCTCGAAGAAGCCGGGCATAGCATAGGGATCAAACCCGGCAGCAGCCAAGGTGGCGATACCGATGCGGTCCGCTTCCTTCTCATTCTCGCGGGTGAAGTTGATTTGCCGCTGCAAGGTTGCGGCTTGGATGCCGGCCGCCGCCGCTACTCCAAGGTCCCCATCGACCTGCGCTCCGAGGACGGTGGCGGCGATGAGCGCGGCGGTCACGGGAATGCTCAGGCGCTTTTGGTCCTCGAACAGGCGTACCAGGTGACGCTGGGTCACATGGGCGATTTCGTGGGTCAGCACCGCTGCCAGCTCACTCTCGTTCTCACTGGCGAGTACCAGGCCGGAAAAGACGCCGATGTGACCGTCGGGTCCGGCGAAGGCATTGATCGTTGGATTTTCGATGAAGAAGAAACTGTATCTGCCCGCTCCCGTGGTACTCGCGGCGACTAACCGATTGCCGAGGCCATCCAGGTAGTCGGTGAGCATGGGGTCGTCGATAACCGATAGGGCCTTGCGCACGCTTTTCATAAACTCCCTCCCCAGACGACGCTCCTGAGCCGAAGACATGACCAGGTCCGCGGAGCTCCCGAAATCGGGGAGGTGGAGCCGCTGGGCCGGACTCCAGGTTGGGGAAAAGAGCAGAGCGAGCGCGACTGCCACGGCGGGTGTCAGACCGCGTAGCGATCGTGAGATGGAGGGATTTTCCATGTATTTTGAGAATAGGAAAACAATCCGCATGAATAAAAAATATTAAAATCGAATACTTAAATTGAACTATGGCAAAGTGGAATCAGGCGAGTCCGCACCGACCAGAGCCGTAAGGATACGCCCGATGCGAGCACTGCAGGCTGTGACATTGGCCTCGATTGCTTCCATATGTATTTCGCCGCTCGCCTTGCCAGCCGCCCAGTTGACCACAAAGGCGAAACAGGCGTAGCAGAGTCCGAGCTCCCTAGCCAGGGTCGCCTCAGGCATTCCGGTCATACCCACGAGGTCGCAGCCGTCTTGCTCCAGACGTATGATTTCGGCCGCCGTCTCGAAACGTGGGCCCTGGGTCGCGCCGTAGGTGCCGCCGTCCTCCACCGCCAGTTCACAATCCCTCGCTGCCTTGAGCAGGGCTTGGCGCAGCTCCTCACAATAGGGCCGGGTAAAGTCGATGTGCAGAACTTCGCCCTGATCCCCGTCGGAGAAGCTATGGACCCGCCCATAGGTATAATCGATGATCTGGTCCGGGACGGCGAGGACCTGGGGACCGAAGGCACCGCCGATACCGCCGACCGCCGCTAATCCGACGACTTGCCCAGCACCGCAAGCCTTGAGTGCCCAGAGGTTGGCGCGATAATCGATCCGGTGCGGCGGTATGCTGTGCCCCGTCCCGTGCCGAGAGAGGAAGAAGAGCTCGGCACCGCCCAGAAGGCCCCGTATGACCGGTGCTGAAGCCGGGCCATAGGGGGTATCGGGCTGTTGGTAGTCGAGGACCTCGAGTCCCGGCATAGCGGTAAAACCGGAACCGCCGATGACGGCCAGTCGGCTCATGTTAAAACCTCCGACAGGTTTGGAGTGTGGCGGCGACATTACCCTGGGATCTACTGGAACCTACACGTAGGTTAGGGTTCATCCTTCACCCTACTTACGCGAGCTCTTCTTTTGCTAACATTGCAAATCAGCCGTGTGAAGTACGAGTGTCAGATGAACCTGCTTTGTTAGACGGCTGACGTTTACCTGCATGCTTTATGGCTTCAACTGCGACCCAAATAAGCCCGCCAATAAATACAATGGCTACGAACCATTCCATCACAAGTCCTCCAGCTCATCTATCTTTCGATAAGCTGTATGATTAACCCAAATCACAATTTTGTCTATTGATTCTCCATCTGTTTTCATAGCTTTTGCCATTTCTATTTTTTCCTCTTTTCTTCTTATCTCTTCGCCGATTTTTTCCCCAAGCTGAAGCCCTTCCTCCTTACCCTCATTCCTGATCCTCTTCTTGATTTTATAAGGCGAAATCCAGCGTTCGCTTGCCTGGAGTTTCTTGAAGATACCCGAACCGACAAAGCTATGATAGGTTTCGTCGCTGATGATGAGATGATCGATCACTTCGACTTTGATAAATTTACCCGCTTGAGTAAAATGATCGGTAAGGTCTTGATCTTCGATTGAAGGCATCACATCCCCACTGGGATGGTTATAGACCATAATAACCTGAACGGCTAGCTTATAAATCGCCATTCGGAAGGCTTCTCTGGGGTTGATGCCCGCCATGTTGACAGACCCCAGCGCGACCAACTCGATATAGAGGATTTTGTTCGCTTGGTTCAAACCCACCATCCAGAAGTGTTCCTGACCTTGACCGGTTTTGTTCTCTCTACGGAGAATTTGACGCATGATCAGATAAATGTCTTCCGCACCCTTTACGTGATTTTTTATTGCTTACTTAATTTGACTTCCATTGCGGGGCCTCTTAAAAGGGCCTAACGGCTTAGGTCAGCCCGTGTAGCCTTTGATTCTGAAAGGATGCGAAAGACGGGATGCGCTGTGGTTGATTCTTCTATAAAGGCACTATAGAGGCAATTACATATCTTGCTCTGGTACACCAGACTCAACCTTGGCTGCTTCCCAGACTCCCAAAATTGCCGCTTCCTCTAGCATACCAAGCGTCACACTGATAGAGCGATTGGGACGTCGAAAGAGATCGACCACCAGGCTGAACGGATTAAACCCCTCCGAACCAAAATAGCGATGGAACTCGAAATCGCCAGAATCTACATGGAATGTCTCTGCGAACGATTCGATAAAGTCAAACGCTTCGTCACCCTCAAGCCCCAAATCTCGCTGAAGCTCGGTCGACCGAGTCAGTGTTGCCGTGGTCGCCGTTTGTCTTCTAACGAATGCGACGATCTCTCTCCACCGATCATTCATGTCAGACATCACGGCTGCGGACACCGATCAGCTGAAGAGACGCGAATGTTGTACTCTTGGATCGTTCGCTGCATTATCACCGTAATATCGTATGCGAGAATCGACCAGCCAACAACAGGGACAGTTCTCCCGACAAATGTCCCAATATTTCGTGTAAACAATACACGCAAATTTTTGATGCTCTTATTCGTGATAGTGGGCAAGATGCGGTACTTTAGATCATAATTTAAAGTGCGTCGAGCAACGACCGAAACGACTGATGTACCTTTCGTCGCACCAGAGAACTTTCCGCGGGTAGGAAGGATTCGGTTGGCCCGCAATAATAGCAAACATGGCGGCCACGTCTTGGACGCCAAGTTGTTGGAGTGCCTTATCGACCATTATCCAAAAGAAAAGCTCGCCTGCAGAGAGACCTAACATTCCATTGTAACAGTAACTCATATAAGTACTCCGAACGGGTTAATAGTAACAATCCTCCGGCAATGCTGGGGGCTTTCGTTTGTGCGGGGAAAACGGGGATAAGGGGTCAGGTCTTGACCTGTGCCTTCTCGTGTCAAGTCCCGCCATGTTTCGGTTTTTCCTATCATGTTAACTGAGGCCCCCAAAAGTTCTACTTAATCCGCTGCTATTAGGGCGCGCTCTGCTACTTCGGGTAACTCAATTTCGGCAAACATCGACGCATCATAAAGATAACCATCAGGCTCTGAGCGATCTTCATCAATGACTCGAAACATGTTATGAGTTTCTGCGTCTGGGTCGGGCAAGGCTGAGTAGACCTTTCCAAGTATCAGGCTGGCGGGATTGGAAGCATTATTGATACAGATAACAAATTTGCTCGTTCGATAACTCTCTTGATTTTGAAGTCTCTGCGACCTATGCCATGTGTTTCAAACCAGTGTATTTCGGCCTCACAAAATGCACCATCAGAAAGTTCCACGGACGCAATTCCCTTCATTGCTTCAATAACTTTAGTGCGCGAAGCGCATCATAGTTGAAACTATGGACGTTAAGTCCCTTCACTTTCAGTCCGTGGCTGGTCCACGGATGAGGACTTTAGCCCTCCAGACTATGGACTTTCAGTCCATAGTGGTTGATTTCTCCAATAACCTTCCCTATGTGTGCGTTCAAGGTAGCGTCTGATGTACACGCCGCGGCCTGTTGCTATTGTCTCTCTGTCCCTAATTTGACCATAAATCTTGAATTCCATGACTATTCATCAGTCTGATGTTGCCACATCTGTAATCACGCACCGCCTAACGGGGAGCTAAGCTGCGGCATTTGCGACGCTAGTGCAGCTTACTGGAATAAACCCAATTAACAAATGGTACTAGGGTTTTTACTATGCTGCACTAGGAGCAAATGCCGTCAGCTTCAGCGACTTGTTAAGCGCGCATGTTCCGCGTATTTTTAACCCAAGAAAAATGCCTTTTAGGACCAACCGATAAAAAATCAAAATCATGCATATCATCGAGCGGGGTGAAGCATCCGCTGAACGGCCTGCATCAACGCATGTTATGTTGCCGTTCAGCGGATACTTCACTCTTATCATGATTTTGGTTTTTTGTCTATCTCTTAATAATGAATTTTCTTTGAATTCTTTACTGTGGTGTGAGCGCTTAACAGGTAGTAGACAGCGAACCGCCGTGTTTAAACACGGCGAAACACCTTATGTACCACAATTATTGCTTCTTTGTCAGATTCATGAATATCTCCATCAACGCACCTGGACTCCGGCAATCCCTACCGAAATGACAAAGGAAGGAACTGAATGCTTATCGAACATCCTCATCGGCCACCGCATAGATACCGTCGGCATTGCGGAAGTAGCCTCTATAATCCAGGCCATAGCCGAACAGGTAGCGATCCGGGAGCTCTATACCGACGAAATCCGCCTTGAAATCGTTGGTGTGCTCGCGCGCTTTCTCCACCAAGACCACGGTATGTACATCGGTCGCGCCGTCTTCCCAGCAGGCCCCGACGACGGCATCCAGGGTAATACCCACGTCCAGGATATCGTCCACTACCAGCACATGCCGGTCGTGCACGGCGGCCGCGGGCCGATGCAGCCATTGGAGATCCCCGCCGCTGGTGGTCTCCCGGTAGCGGGTGGCGTGGATATAGTCGAGGGTGAGCGGAAACCCCAGCCGTGGTAGCAGACGACCGGCGGCGATAATCGCGCCGTTCATAACGCACAGCACCACAGGGTCCCGTTCCGCCAAGACCGCGGTGATCGATTCCGCCAGCCGATCCAGGATCCGTTCCATCTCCGCGCCGGATACGAGCCGCTCCGCCCGGCCCATGACGGCGGTGTACCGCTCCCGTGACAGCCGCATCGTGTTATCCCTTCCGGTCGCTGTATTCAAAGATCCAGGCTCGGGGCGTCCAACGCCTCGAGTTCCCCGATGGCGCGCAGAGCCTGCTGCCAGCGTGGTTCCAGGTGCAGACGCGCGCGTTCGAGGCCACCGCGACCGTGCATGCGCAGACAGCGCAGATGGGCGGTGGGGTCGCCGCGCCCACGCAGGGACCCGATGATCTCCAGTGCGGCGGGGCGATTGTTGCATACCAGAAGGACGTCGCAACCTGCCTCCAGGGCCGACCGGGCACGCTTGGCGTAACCACCGCCGGCCGCGGCCGCGGCCATATCCAAGTCATCACTGAAGATGACGCCCTGAAAGCCGAGCTTCTCGCGCAGGACTTGGCGCAACCAGAACGCCGAGAAACCCGCGGGGGTTCGATCCACCTTGGGATAGACCACGTGTGCCGGCATGACCGCCTCCAAACCATGCCGGATCAGACGTTCGAAGGGGACCAGGTCTTCCGCCTCGAGGTCGTCGAAGGGTCGGCCGTCGACCGGCAGCTCAGTGTGGGAGTCCGCAGCCACACTGCCGTGTCCGGGAAAGTGCTTACCGACCGCGGCCATGCCGGCCTCGTGCACACCTTCGCGCCACGCCAGGGCAAGCTCCGTCACCCGATCGGTACAGGCGGCAAAGGCGCGGTTCCCGATCACCTGGCTTACCCCTCGGTCCAGATCCAGCACCGGCGCAAAGCTGAAGTCCACGCCCACGGAGCGCAGCTCGGCGGCCATCAGCCAACCCACGGAATGGGCGGCACGCCGTGCATTCACCGGGTGCTCACGACTCAACTCGCCGAACCGACCGGCGGGCGGCAAACGCGTAAATCCTTCACGAAAGCGCTGTACCCTACCGCCTTCCTGATCCACGGCCACCAGCAGGTGAGGGTCGCGCAACTCATGGATGGCGGCGGTCAGCGCGGCGACCTGCTCCGGGTGCTCGAAGTTGCGGGCAAACAGGATGACCCCGCCCACCGCCGGGTGGCGAAGGATCTCCCGCTCCTCCGCGTCGAGCTCGACGCCCGCCAGATCCAACATCACAGGTCCTGGAGACATTACTCAGCCCTCCTCCGCGGGGCCTGACCCTCGTTCCCCCGAATCGCCAGGCTGCGTCCACTTCATTGCTTCAATAACTTTAGTGCGCGAAGCGCATCATAGCTGGAACTATGGACGTTAAGTCCCTTCACTTTCAGTCCGTGGCTGGTCCACGGATGAGGACGTTAGTCCTCCAGACTATGGACTTTCAGTCCATAGTGGTTGATCCGCGTTCCTTCTTATCGTTGCTCAGCTAATCCGCACTGCTTTTACCACAACCGTGGGATGCTGTCCCGCCCGATGGCGGCAGATACAGGGCGGGCGCACACAGCCCGTCCCGGAAACATGGCCTTGGCGGATCGGGATTCTGAACCGACACACTCTCCAGAGAGACTGTGAAAGAATTCACGCTTGGTGATGGCGAGGGTAAACTCCCAGTCAGGATTGGACTTGCACTGGAACAGGGTATCTACACTTGACGCGAGATCCGTGCGGACCGATAGCGCAGGGGGTTATGTGGATGTCGATTGCGTTAAAACGCCGGCACGGACACCGACCAGAGAAGGGGCAGGGGGCAGTTGTCAGGGTGTAGGGAAAGCCAGGTTCGTCCCTGAGCCCAGCCTGCGGGCCAGGCAGTGTCGGGAGATCGACAAGATTTTGTGCGTCGAACACAACAGGGCCGGTCCCTCAAACCGCGCCAAACCATTCAGGATTGCTTTTGACCGGACAGCTTTTAAGATCTATCCCCATGAGTAACCTCCTTCGCTACAATGTCTTGATCCTCGGCAGCGGGGCGGCAGGCTTGAGCCTCGCCCTGAAGCTGCGTCCGGACCTCTCTATCGCGGTAGTCTCCAAGGGCGCGCTGCACGCGGGCAGCACCTACTACGCCCAAGGCGGAATCTCCGCCGTGCTGGACCCCCAGGATTCGGTAGACTCCCACATCCGGGACACCCTCCGGGCCGGCGGTGCCCTGTGCGACCCCGAGGTGGTCCGCCTGGTCGTGGAGCACGGACCCCAGGAAATCCGCTGGCTGCTCCAACGGGGGGTGAATTTCACCCGCGATACCCAGGGGAAGGACGCGGGCGGCTATCACCTCACCCGCGAGGGAGGACACAGCCACCGCCGCGTCATCCATACGGCGGACGCCACCGGCAAGGAGATCGCAGGCACGCTGGACCTCTGTATCCGCGAGCGTGACAACGTCCGCCTCTACGAAGACCATAACGCGGTGGACCTGATCACTACCCGCAACGCGGTGGACCTGATCACTACCCGCAAGATGGGCCTCAAGGACAACCGTTGTATCGGCGCCTACGTGCTGGACCGGCGTTCGGGACAGGTCGTCACCCTGGTCGCCCGCTGCGTGGTCCTGGCGACCGGCGGCGCCAGCAAGGTCTACCTCTATACCAGCAACCCCGATGTGGCTACCGGCGACGGCATCGCCATGGCCTGGCGCGCCGGCTGCCGGGTCGCCAACATGGAGTTCATGCAGTTCCACCCTACCTGCCTTTATCACCCCGCGGCCAAATCCTTTCTCATCAGCGAGGCCCTGCGCGGCGAAGGAGCCCGCCTGCTATTACCCGACGGCGAGCGCTTCATGCCGCGTTTCGATGAACGGGCGGAGCTGGCCCCGCGGGATATCGTCGCTCGCGCCATCGATCATGAGATGAAGCGTCTCGGTAGCGAGTGTCTGTACCTGGACGTCTCCCACCAACCCGCCGAGCTCATCGAACGTCACTTCCCCACAATCTACAAACGCTGCCTGGAGCTGGGCGTGGATATCACCCGCGAGCCGATCCCCGTGGTGCCCGCTGCCCATTACACCTGCGGCGGCATCCTGGTGGACAGGCGGGCGCGTACCGACTTGCCCGGACTCTACGCCGTGGGTGAGGCCGCCTATACCGGACTGCACGGGGCCAACCGCATGGCCAGCAACTCCCTGCTCGAATGCCTGGTGTACAGTGAGCTGGCGGCGCGGGACATCGAAGCGCACCTGACCCGACCGGCACCCGAGCCGGCAGTCCCCCTCTGGGACGAGAGCCGGGTCACGGAGCCCGATGAGGAGATCGTGGTCGCCCACAACTGGGACGAACTGCGCCGTTTCATGTGGGATTATGTAGGCATCGTCCGCACCAATAAGCGCCTGCGGCGGGCCAAGCGCCGGGTGGACCTGCTACGCCAGGAGATCATCGAATACTACAGCAAATTCCGCGTCGGCAACGACCTGCTGGAGCTGCGTAACCTGGTAGAAGTGGCGGACCTCATCATCCGCGCCGCGCAAAGCCGGTGCGAGAGCCGCGGCCTGCACTACAACCTCGACTTTCCCGCCGAAGACCCGTCCCAGCGCACGCCTACGATCCTGATCCCCGACGGCTATCGCCCGCGAGGTGGGGCCTAGTACCCCATTTCACCTTATTTTTCGCTCTCAGCGCGGCGAGAAGCGGCCAGATGTGAGGCGCGCGAGCGCCGGAATAGCCCGTCCTCTTTCAAGCTCGCGCAACAATGCAGCTGGTCGCTTCTCGCCGCGCCCGGAGGGAGCTCCCCAAATGCGCCAATGCGGCGTTACAGCGCTTGGCAAGAGCGTGAGCTATTCCCCGCGCGCTGTGCCTTGCCTTGGCGCATTTGGAGAGGCTCTGAGAGTGAAAAATAAGGCGAAATGGGGTACTAGGGGCTGTTGACATTTAGAATGTTGTTGACCCCTCGCAAGGAAACAATCGCAATGGCGAATCTCCTATTGGATGCAGTGAGCGTGCAAGACCTACTGCGCCGGTGGGCAGACCAGCTCAATACCCCCCCAGGGCAACGGGTAGAGGTTTTTATCACCACGTCCACCGAACAAAGCCGGATGGCGGAGTTTGACCAGATTACGCAAAGTATGAGCGACCGGGCCAAGAAGGTGGGGCTAATGGAAGAAAAACTGATCAATGAGGACTAAAAAACAAATCGTCATCAATACGAATATCCTGATAAGTGCGGCTTTTTTTCAGCAATCCTGAATGATTCGGCGCTGTCGGGAGGGAAAAGATCCCTCCTGCGTCGGGACAAGGTTTGACGTGTTGCGTTTCGGCGCCCACAGGCCCGTTGATCATCGCGGTCTCCGTGCCGGCGTCTCAACGCAACCGACACCCATATGATCCCCTGCGCGGCCTGCCCGCGCGGACCGCGCGCCGGGCGTAGGTTGGGTTAGGCGCGCCGCCCGATTTTGAAGGACACAAATGCCGTCGAACGCGCCGTAACCCAACACGTCCGGTCCTCCAGGCTGCGCCAAATCATTCAGGTATATGTTGCGGGTGCAATCCTGAATGATTTGGCGTGGCCCGAAGGATTTGGCTGGTGGGCACAGCCCACCCTACGATGCTGTTACCCTAAAAAGCCACCGCCACCCCCTTCCGCTACAATCCCTTCCTCAACATTTGCCTTCTCAAGGATCAAGCCATGCCCTTCAGCCAACAGGCACGGACCCTTTCAGTCACCACCCCCCTCGGCGAAGACATCCTGCTCCTGCGCGCCATGCGCGGAAGCGAGCAATTGAGCACCCTGTTCGAGTACGAACTGGAACTCATCAGCGAGTACAAGGATATCAAGCACGAGGATCTGCTCGGCCAGCCGGTCACCGTGCAGCTGGAACTGCCGGATTACCGCACCCGCTCTTTCAACGGCATCGTCAGCCGTTTCTCCCACACCGGCTTCGACGGGTCCGTTGCCATCTATAGTGCTACCCTGGTCCCCTGGTTCTGGTTTCTCACCCGCACCAGTGACTGCCGCATCTTCCAGGACCGGACCGTCCCGGACATCGTCAAGGACATCTTCCGCGAGCATGGCTACACCGATTTCCAGGAATTCCTGGTCGAGCCGCACCAGCGCCGGAATTACTGTGTGCAGTATCGGGAGACAGATTTCGCGTTCATCAACCGGCTGCTGGAGCAGGAAGGCATCTACTACTACTTCACGCACGAGGCCGGCAAGCATACCCTGGTCCTGACCGACGACTATGGTGCCCATCGCACTATCGCCGGCTACGAGGAGATTCCCTACTACCCCCCCGATGCGACCGCACTGCGGGAACGGGACCACATCTTCGACTGGTCCGTGGCCGGGCCGGGCCCTTCGTCCACACCGACTTCGACGATACGGCGCCCGGGAAGCCGCTGATGACCGGGCGGAACCACCCGCATGAGTACGCCCGCTGGAATCTGGAACTCTACGACTATCCGGGCGGCTACACCCAATACGACGAGGGCGACCAATGGGTACGCGCGCGTATCGAAGAACTCCATGTGGACTACGAGATCATAAGGGGAAAAGGCAACGCCCGCGGGCTCGCCACCGGAGCGCTCTTATAAGCTGACCAAATATCCCCGCCCGGACCAAAACCGGGAATACCTGCTCGTCTCCGCCGAGTACAAGCTGCAATCCGATGCCTTCGGTTCCTCCAGCGAAGCGGACGCAGGTCCGGTCTTTGAGTGCGAATTCACCGCCCTGGATGCCAAAACCCCCTACCGCCCCCCGCGCAAGACCCCCAAGGCCCCCGGGGTCCAGGGTCCCCAGACCGCCATCGTCGTCGGCCATGCCGGCCAGGAAATCTGGACCGGCAAATATAACAGTCATAGCAGCCCTACTGCTCGACTGAGGCGCTTGTGTCTCGACTGCTGGAAGACCCCGGTCGTCTCTTTGCGGTTGCCGACGCGACACGCGATGCGCAAGTGCTGATGGCCGTGCGCGGGCTCGGCATCGAGGCACGGTGCTTGTACAGGGGTGACGAGGCCATCCGGCTTGCCACCTATGCCCCCTATTTACTGTCCTTCGGCGCTACCCTGCATCCGTTGGCGCGGTATCTGGACCTCGGCTGGTCCCCGTGGATCCGGAACGCACTCGGCACCTCTTCCCCGGAGCCTGCCGCCAGGGGAAACTGGTTGCTCGCGGCGTCCCGGAGGTATCTACGGCAGGTCATCGGCCTGATCGGAACAGGAGTTTGACATGTTGTTTCTAACCGGCTGCACCACCACCAAGCCCGACACCTCCAGGACTAGCTCCGTGTTCGTGTCCTGCTCCGGGAAGCGCGACAGTCCCCTACCGGAGGAGAGGGAAAAGGCCATCCTCGCCGAGCTGAGGAAAAGCGACCTCCCCGAGGCCCAAGCGCTGGCCGACGAAATCGAGAGCGGCACGGTCAAAGTGTTTGAACTTAACGAGAGGGTGGGCAAGCTGCACGGCTTGAGTGAGAAGCAGGCGAGGGAGGCCTTAGGGCTACAGGTGGGAAATACCATCTATCTCAACCCGCGATATTCCGATTGGCAGCTTAGTGTAAATGCGATGCATGAATATGGGCATGTGCTCACAGAGAGGTCAGGGATACACTTGATAAATGCACCCACTAGGCTTAGTCCATGAACGAAACGCGTTTACTCTACAGTCGAGGTTTTGGGAAGAATCAACCACTATGGACTGAAAGTCCATAGTCTGGAGGACTAAAGTCCTCATCCGTGGACCAGCCACGGACTGAAAGTGAAGGGACTTAACGTCCATAGTTTCAACTCTGATGCGCTTCGCGCACTAAAGTTATTGAAGCAATGAAAGGAAGAAGCTTTTTCCTAAGAGACGCTAACTTCGATACCGCTCTAAACCACTGGAAAAACGGCACCTTGGATGACATGATTAAAAAGCGTTACGGGATAAACATTGAGCGGTATTTAAAATGGAAAGAAAAGCAAGGATTACGACGCCGATGATTTTTAAAGAAATGAAGAATGGCCATCTCGCCCAGCGGGTGAGTCAGGTGTTGCCGATAGTCTTCCTGTTATCCTGGAGTTACAGCGGATTCCCCGATCATCGTCACGGGTCCCGATCGTGCACGGAGGTACAGACAATGATGACAGCAGCAGCGGGTCTGCGTGGGGCTGCCCTGGAACGGGGCGCGCGGTTCGGGCCGGTTCCCATGGAGCGACTCCATATCGAACCTTTTGAACCATCGTTCGCGCTCGAACACAGCATGTGGATAGTCCACAACACAAAGGTGTCACTGGCCCTGGATCGCCTGATTGCCGTGGGTAAAACAGGGTGCGCATTATGGCTCAATGACGATTCCGATCCCCGGGAATTGTTCCGGTTCATGCATACGGAGGGTCTGGTCGAGGACTTCGCCCACAGGCTGGAACAACTGATGGAGCTCTTTCTAGACCTTCATAAACTTATCCTTTCACTCCGAAACTGTTGCGGAGTCTGAACGATGTCGACGAGTGGGAGGGCACCGACACCATGTGGGTAGAGGCGAGAGAACGAGATCGCGAGCGCATCGCGTCCTTGCGCGACCAGTTCTATCCACCGGAAGCGATCCCGGCCTCCCCCTTGAAGCTCGATTTCTGGGCCTGGAGCCCTTTGGGAGGAGTGGTCGCGCGCTGGCATGTGGAGTTCGGCAACGACGGGACCGGGGACATCATCTACGATGAGGTTATGGATCGCGTAGGGCGTTTCCCCCTAATATAGTGAAGATCGAACCGCCCGGCGACGCCCTGAAAAAGGGATAAAAAGGACACCCATCTTGTATCTGGTCTTCACCCACCACCGATCCCGAGTACCAGGAGACCCTCGCGGAACAGAGGCGAGTCGCGGAGGAGATAGCGGCGATCGAGCAGGAGATCGCCTGCGAAGCAATTAAGGCCGGCGTAGATGCCGCCGGTTTCATTGATTCGACGCCGACCAG
>Ga0209679_1000224_pt1:22500-25812 | contig 25812 bp, 26 predicted proteins | sample WorMetHEROISLAND_4_FD_187408 | JGI IMG/M metagenome (GOLD analysis project Ga0209679, IMG submission 187408) | Marine gutless worms symbiont microbial communities from Max Planck institute for Marine Microbiology, Germany - Olavius sp. 2 HERON... ...
AACAAGGCAACGAAAGGATACCAGTGGGAGCTGGTGTGCTACGAAGCTTACCTCACCCTTGCTGCCGCTAGGCGGCGAGAGCACAAGCTGAAACAGGACGGGAGAGCGAAGCGTTTCCTCATGCAGCGAATCAAGACTAGTCTGGAATAAGGCGGGCTTTGTCCCGCACCTAAATTCCATCGCGAGGCAGCGAAGTAGAGGGTATTCTCCAGACTTGAAAAGAAGCTGTAGCCCCTAGATTCAGAGCAATTTAGGTGCGGGATGACTGCGTACCTTTTGTATAATGGGTCAGCGACTTACTTCTCAGTGGCAAGCTTAACCGATTAGGGGAGGCGTAGCGAAAGCGAGTCTTAAATGGGCGCCGCAGTCGCTGGGAGTAGACCCGAAACCGGGCGATCTATCCATGGCCAGGGTGAAGGCGTGGTAACACGCGCTGGAGGCCCGAACCGGGTAATGTTGAAAAATTATCGGATGAGCTGTGGATAGGAGTGAAAGGCTAATCAAGCCCGGAGATAGCTGGTTCTCCCCGAAAGCTATTTAGGTAGCGCCTCGTGTCTCACTCCCGGGGGTAGAGCACTGTTTCGGCTAGGGGGCCATCCCGGCTTACCAAACCGATGCAAACTCCGAATACCGGGAAGTGCAATCACGGGAGACACACGGCGGGTGCTAACGTCCGTCGTGGAAAGGGAAACAACCCAGACCGCCAGCTAAGGTCCCTAAATCACAACTCAGTGGGAAACGATGTGGGAAGGCCCAGACAGCCAGGAGGTTGGCTTAGAAGCAGCCATCCTTTAAAGAAAGCGTAATAGCTCACTGGTCGAGTCGGCCTGCGCGGAAGATTCAACGGGGCTTAAGTTGTGTACCGAAGCTGCGGATGCCCGATCCTCGGATCGATGCATGGTAGGGGAGCGTTCCGTAAGCCTGCGAAGGCGAATCGAGAGGTCCGCTGGAGGTATCGGAAGTGCGAATGCTGACATGAGTAACGATAAAGGGGGTGAAAGACCCCCTCGCCGAAAGCCCAAGGTTTCCTGCGCGACGCTAATCGGCGCAGGGTTAGTCGGCCCCTAAGGCGAGGCCGAAAGGCGTAGTCGATGGGAAGCAGGTTAATATTCCTGCACCACTCATTACTGCGATGGGGGGACGAAGAAGGCTAGGTCAGCCAGCTGTTGGTTGCTGGTTTAAGCGTGTAGGGAGTCACCTTAGGAAAATCCAGGATGGCGATACCGAGGCGTGACGACGAGTCTCTACGGAGACGAAGTGATTGATGCCAAGCTTCCAGGAAAAGCCTCTAAGCTTCAGGTAATGAGTGACCGTACTCCAAACCGACACAGGTGGGCAGGGTGAGAATCCCAAGGCGCTTGAGAGAACTCTGGTGAAGGAACTAGGCAAAATAGTACCGTAACTTCGGGAGAAGGTACGCCCCTGGTACGTGAAGGCCCTGCGGCCGGAGCGGAAAGGGGTTGCAGTGACCAGGTGGCTGCGACTGTTTACTAAAAACATAGCACTCTGCAAACTCGAAAGAGGACGTATAGGGTGTGACGCCTGCCCGGTGCCGGAAGGTTAAGTGATGGGGTTACCCCGCACCTAAATCCTTTGGTTACGAAGCGAGAGCCAGCATGTGTGCATGGTATGAAGGCATGCTGTTGGCGCGGATATCCAGAAGATTTAGGTGCGGGGGAAGCTCTTGACCGAAGCCCCGGTAAACGGCGGCCGTAACTATAACGGTCCTAAGGTAGCGAAATTCCTTGTCGGGTAAGTTCCGACCTGCACGAATGGCGTAACGATGGCCACGCTGTCTCCACCAGAGACTCAGTGAAATTGAAATCTCGGTCAAGATGCCGAGTACCCGCGGCTAGACGGAAAGACCCCGTGAACCTTTACTACAGCTTCACACGGGACTTTGAACCTACTTGTGTAGGATAGGTGGGAGGCTTTGAAGCGGTGACGCCAGTTGCCGTGGAGCCACCCTTGAAATACCACCCTGGTATGTTCGGAGTTCTAACCTCGGTCCGTGATCCGGATCAGGGACAGTGTGTGGTGGGTAGTTTGACTGGGGCGGTCTCCTCCCAAAGCGTAACGGAGGAGCACGAAGGTACCCTCAGCGCGGTCGGAAATCGCGCACTGAGTGCAAAGGCAAAAGGGTGCTTGACTGCGAGACAGACAAGTCGAGCAGGTGCGAAAGCAGGTCTTAGTGATCCGGTGGTTCTGTATGGAAGGGCCATCGCTCAACGGATAAAAGGTACTCCGGGGATAACAGGCTGATACCGCCCAAGAGTTCATATCGACGGCGGTGTTTGGCACCTCGATGTCGGCTCATCACATCCTGGGGCTGAAGTTGGTCCCAAGGGTATGGCTGTTCGCCATTTAAAGTGGTACGCGAGCTGGGTTTAGAACGTCGTGAGACAGTTCGGTCCCTATCTGCCGTGGGCGTTCGAGACTTGAGGGAAGCTGCTCCTAGTACGAGAGGACCGGAGTGGACGTACCTCTGGTGTTCCGGTTGTCACGCCAGTGGCACTGCCGGGTAGCTATGTACGGACGGGATAACCGCTGAAAGCATCTAAGCGGGAAGCCCCTCCCAAGATAAGGTCTCGCTGGACCCTCGAGGTCCCTGAAGGTCCGTCGAAGACGACGACGTTGATAGGCGGGGTGTGGAAGCGCGGTAACGTGTGAAGCTAACCCGTACTAATTGACCGTGCGGCTTGACCATATAACACCCAAGGTCTTTGGGTGTCGAGGCAAGACGCATCCGCGCATCTTACGCGATCTGACTGGTTTTCCTAGCGGCAACAGAGCACTGGAACCACCTGATCCCATCCCGAACTCAGAAGTGAAATGGTGTATCGCCGATGATAGTGTGGGGCCTCCCCATGCGAAAGTAGGTCACCGCCAGGGTCTTATCTCCAAAACCCTTGTCCTATTCGGACAAGGGTTTTTTTCTGGAGGCATTAGGAGCTGTCAGCTTGGTATTGGTATCGGTTGGATTGTGATGAAGCAACAGGAGCTTGAGGTACAGTACATGAAAGTCGCCGTGTTCTCCGATGTCCAGGGCAATCTCCCGGCGATGGAGGCAGCCGTTGAGCACATTCTGGATTGGACCCGGACCTGGTGGTCATAGCGGGAGATCTGGTCAATCGGAGTCCCAGCAGCCGCGCCTGCCTCGGGCTGTTCGATGCCTTACGCCGTGAGGGCGAAGTACAACCTCCCATCGATTCCGCCGTCCGTTTCGTGGTCACAAAGCCATCCACTTCTTCGACGGCCCACTGCTGGAAATGGTATTTATCGTGCTCCCACAGGTCTTTCGCGCCTTCCAGG
>Ga0209679_1000226_pt1 | contig 25562 bp, 25 predicted proteins | sample WorMetHEROISLAND_4_FD_187408 | JGI IMG/M metagenome (GOLD analysis project Ga0209679, IMG submission 187408) | Marine gutless worms symbiont microbial communities from Max Planck institute for Marine Microbiology, Germany - Olavius sp. 2 HERON... ...
AGAAACGGCCCATGTTGAGCGATGGAATAATACCTTGCGCCAGCATTTAGCACGCTTCGTACGCAAGACCTTATCTTTTTCCAAGTGCAGTCGTATGCATGAGATTTGTTTAAGAGTCTTCCTGCACCGTTATAATACCGAATTGTTGCCGTCTGTTGGCTAATATTCCACTTATATATCAACCACTACCCGGCTGTGTTTGCTGTCCGGTTGATAGCGCAGCCACAGCCAGGCCAACTGGATCATCAGTGCCTGCACCCGCCGGTTGCCCGCTTTGCTGATTCCCTGGTCGCGTGCCAGGTTACCGCTGCTATACGGCGAGGGCACCAGGCCAGCCAGACTCGCCAGTTGCCGGCGGTTCGTCAACTCCCGCCAACCGAACAATTCCATCACCAGCACCTAGGCACCGACCCAACCCACACCGGTCAGCAGCATCAGGGAGCGCACCGCTTGAGCACGGTCGGTGCCTTCAATCAGGGCCTTCATCGCTTGCTCGATGGCCCACAGTTGCGCTTGCACCACCTGGCGACGCTCCCATTCCCGGATCAGACCGGCTTTGAGGTGCGCCGGTAGTCCGCTACCGTCGAACAACTTCACTTCATCCAAGCGTTCCACAACGTCTTTGCCGAGCGGGAGCCGAATCCCTTGCGCCACCAGCTTGCTGCCCAGTCGGTTGCGGTGGCGTGGGCGTTCGCTCAGCAGATCCTCACGCTTCCGGTGCAGTTGGCGCAGATCTTCCGACTCCACGTCCGGCATCGCACCACACGCCACACCCCTCGCTCGCCGCGAGACTTCAATGCTCGCCGCATCTGCCACCTGGTTCGCAATCCCCAACCCGACCAGGTCGCGGTGCAGCCAGAAGCCGTCCCGCCCCGCTTCGTAGACGCTCACCACCGCGCTATCCGGGCACAACCCCCACTTCCCCTTCCCCTTGGCGAGCTCCTCTCTCAAGGATGCAACATCGCCGGCGGCGATCACCACTTGGCGTTGCCGCGTGCCATCACCGAAGGCCAGCCGCCATTTGGTGGTGCTTAGCTCCAGCGCCATGTACAGCACCACTTCGTTAACGTACCCTTGCTCTTGAAGGTCCGCAGTCATCTTTGGGTTCTCCTCTTCAGGTTGCTTTACCCGTTAAGGTTAACCCGCTGCGGGCCTTCATAAGGATCTACTGAGAAAATTGAAAGTAATGCCCGATTCGCTCCATCGCCCCCCTTGGAAGGGTGTCGCAAAAGGCACCGGTCTTCGCCCTTTGACCCCCTCTCCCCAAGCCCCCTTCCGGCGGGAGAGGGACTTTTGCGACACCCTCCTTGGGAGAGAGTTGGAGCGGGTTGGGGTGAAGGGGGACCCGTGGCTTTAGTTTCGATACGGTTGGTAATGGCATTGGGGTACAGTCCGCCCGACAAAGCCATGTTTTCGGTAAGATGCATACGCATTCGCCCTGGTAGGGCTGCCGAATATTTGCCTTTCGATCCAGGAGCCCGCTATGCCCATGAACAAAACCCATACCTATACCCTACCCAGCGGCACCACCATCGAGATAGAGAATCTACCTGGGCGCGGCCCGAGGGAGGTGGCCGCGGACTCCGAGGGGCGGTTACCGCTGGAGAAGGTCCTGGCGCCCCTCGGTGAGGTGGCCGACCTGGCATTGAATCAGATACGCTCGGCCGTGAAGGTGCCCCATACCATCACATTGGAGCTGGGGGCGGCGCTGAAGGGCAAATCCTCCCTGGTGCTGGTCTCCGGCGAGACCCAGGCGAGCCTCAAGGTCACCCTGACCTGGCACAATACCGACAACTGATCGTACTGAGATGGGCACCGATTTCACCCCCCCTCAAGCAACTGGCGGTGCGGATTCTCGGCACCGGCGGTGAGTTGCGGGGCCTAGGCTGTCGGCTGGCGGAGAATCGGGTACTCACCTGCGCCCATGTGATTGCACAGGCACCGGCCGAGGCAGTGCTGGTGGATGCGCCTTTCGCGGACAGTGAACGACGGGGCCGGCCGATCAAGGCGCGGGGCGATCCGCAAGGCTGGTTTCCCCTGATGAGAATGGGCAGAACGGACACCGCCATCTCGGATCTTGCCGTCCTGCGCCTGGAGGCACCGCTCCCCGGACCGGGAAGATCCGTGCGACTCGATCCCGGCATCTCGCTTACTGGCCATCCCCTTCTGTCCTACTGTGGCATCCAAGGACACGCAGAAAACCTGGTGCCCATCGAGGGCCAGGTCGGGGCCGATATCGCCAATGGGCGTTATTGTCTGTTGACAGGCGCGGGCTATCGGATCGAGCCCGGCTGTAGTGGAGCACCGGTACTCAGTGCCCACACCGGCACCCTGCTCGGATTGATCGCCCAGGACAAGCAGGACCCGAACATTCGCGCCGGCTTCCTGATCCCTGCCGCTCACCTGCGGCAGATACTGGAGCAGACCGGCATCATATCCCCCATATCGTTCGGCCTGGGCTATCTGCGGCGCTGGATCGACAGCCAGCTGCGAGGCGCCGGATCTCGGCTCGCCGACCAGGTGAGCCGTTTCGTGGATTACTACGCGGGCACCCCGGATCGACCCATGCCCTTCGCCGGTCGCGGGGAGGCCCTGTTCCAACTCGATAACTGGCTCGATAGTTGGTTGGCTACCGGCGGTGCGGGCCTGGGCAAATCGGCCCTGCTGCTGTACTGGATAGCGCGGCTGCTCGGCCACGGTGAGGCGGTGACCATCCTGTTCCTACCGGTCAGCATCCGCTTCGATATCGCCGACGAATTGCGCGGACTCAGGCTACTCTATGCCCAACTCGCGGTACTTTTTAACGACTTGCAGTTTCCTGAAGGTACTAAGCCCGATCAGGACGACTACCGAGACCGCATCGCAACCGGTTGGGAGAGAATCGCTAACCGAACCGAGAGGCGCTTTGTGCTGGTCACCGACGGTGCCGACGAGGCATCGGGGAATTGGCTCACGAAGCAGGTTTTACCCTACTGCATCCCCGCCAATCTGGCCATCCTCCTGGCCGCCCGCTACCACCCAGGCCAAAGGGACGGCCGTACTTGGCTGAAGGCATTCGACTTCGCACTCGGGTATACCCGGCATGAGCCCTTGGATCTGCGGCCCCTCTCACAAAGAAGCCGTGGGCGAGGCCATCGTCCAGCTCGGCCACCCCCCCCTGGATGCACTGCCCGAGTGGGAGGGCATCTTGGACGCCCTCTACCGCCTCACCGACCGTGGCGCCCCCCTGCTCATCAACCTCTGGGTCGGTCAGCTCTGGAAAGGAGTGGGCCCAGGTACCGAGCCTCCGAGCCGCCGATCTCAAAAGGCTCAAACCCGGCTTCGCCGGCTTCCTGGAAGACGCCTGGCTACCGGAGCAAGGGGCCATCTGGAAAGATCAAGGGCTCGAGATCCATCCGGACGGCCTCCGGCGGCTCCTACGCCTGCTCGCCCTGGCCCGCGGTCCCCTATACGCTTGGAGGACCTGTTGGCATTGATGGAACGACTCGCGTTCCCCGAACATTGGAATCTCGTCCATACCCGTAAAGTTCTGGACAGTGCCTACGCCAGGCCCTGGCAGCCGCCACTGCTATCGACAGTGAACAACGCCGCGCCTACACTCTAGCCGTCGTAGCTGGGCAGTTGGCGGGTGAGCCGACACTGCTGCGCCAAGCTCTGGCGGCTACCACCGCCATCGATCATTGGTGGCGCACTGATGCCTTGATAGTCGTGGCTGGGCAACCGGAAGGCGAGCCGGCGCTGTTACGCCAAGTCCCGAAGACTGCCACCGCCATTAGCAATGAAGATGAACGCGTCGGTGTCCTAGCAGCCGTGGCTAGGCGGTTGGAAGGCGAGTCAATGTTGCTGTGTCAAGCCCTGGTAGCGGCAACCGCCATCGACGATAAACGGAGCCGCGCCGACGCCTTGGCAGCCGTAGTCAGGCAGTTGGAGGGCGAGGCACGCCGGCGGTTTCTGCGCCAAGCCCTGGGGGACGCCACCAGCCACGACAGTGATTGGGGGTGCGCCCGTGCCCTGGCGGCTGTAGCCGGACAGTTAGCAGGCGAGCCGGCGTTCTGGAAGGAGACGCTGCCGAAGGCGGAACGGATGGTGGAAAAGGGATATTTCGAGGCTTTGTTGAATCTGGCGGCCACTTGGCAGCCTGCTTGTGGGTACCCGGATCTTGGCCGAATGTTGAACGAGATGCCAATCTCCAGTCGAAGCGATTGGCTTGGATTTGCGCGGGCGCTGGCCCCGGTCATCGTCAAGTTAGGCGGTAAAACGGCCCTGGGAGAGACGGCGACCGCGATTCAGGATACGGTAGATTGGTGGCCCTAGCCGATCTTGAACCCCGGCAGGTAGGTCAGGCAAAGCCGCCACGGACGGCGGCGTGCCCAACACTTAGAGGCTGTCTAAAAACTGACTCATTGATTTTAAGGCGGTAGGCTGGGTCGAGGGACGAGACCCAGCAAACCAGGCTGGCCCCTAAACGCTGGGTTTCGTCCCTCGACCCAGCCTACTCCCTACCATGGGCCTACGGCCTTTTTTTAGACAGCCTCTTAGGTTCGGCTTCAACACTGTAGACTAGCTGCCGTCGTCCCGGTGGGACCCCGGAATCCAGGTGTCCAGGACCGACAAATCAGCTAGGGCAAGCGACCGACGTAGAGGTAATAGGGCACCGAGAGACCCGGCAGATAGGGGACGGCTGTGCGGCGCTCCAGGAGCTCGTGGTCCGACAGCCGCAGCCGCAGCCGCAGGTAGCGCAGGTGGGCGGGGTTCGGATGCACCCCGGCGTGGGCAAACCAGCGCGGCCAGAACCAGCGGGTGAGCCGGCCGTGGCGTACCAGGCCGGGTCCGGACCGCGGCTCCGAGACATAGAAATCCACACTGCCCAGGGTCCCCCCCGGCCGGAGCATCGCCAGCGCATTGTCGAGCGCCGCGCGCCAATTCGGAATCATGGTCAGGGAGTAGGAAAAATAGACACAGTCCACCGGCCGGGCCGGGCGATAGGTGGTGGCGTCGGCCGCGACCAGGTACACATTGGGCAGCCGTGCGGTACGCTTGCGGGCCTACTCCAACAAGGCCGGGCACAGGTCCACCAGGTCGAACCGCTCCAGCTTGGCGAGCCGGGGGCCGAAGAACGCCAAGTTGCGGCCGGTCCCCCCGCCGATCTCGACCACGCGGGCACCGGCGGGTACGGCCAGCCGTTCGATGAGGGCGCGTCGGCCCGGCAACAGGCGCTCGCGAAAGGCGTCGTAGTGGTGGGCCTGGGGGCCGTAGAAGGCCTGTAATCGCTCGGCCTGGGAGCAGCGGCGGGGGTGGCCGCGGAGGAGCCGGAGCAGGGTCCGGAGGTCGGCCCCGATCACGCCTTCAGGTCCGCGATGTGGAAGCCAGCATAGGTGTGGACCCGGTCCAGCCGCTGCAGGCGTGCGGCGAGGCCGGGGTGGAAGACCAGGTGGTCTTGCAGGCGGCCGTGGCGTGGCCCCAGCTCCAGGTGTTGCAGATAGCCGGGGGCAGCATGGGCGCTGCGGAAGATGATGCGCGCCTGCGGAGTGGCCCGGCGCAGGATGCAGGACCACTCCTCCGCCAAGGCATGGGGGTAATAGGAGCTCATCCAGTCCATGTGATTGAGCAGAACGAATTTGGAGATACATTCGTCGGTGGCCTTGAGGAACTCGGTAACAATGGCCGTATGCAGCAGGATGCGGTCCGCCAGCCCGGCCTTGAGGGCGGCGAAGTTGTCCCGCCTCAGATACTCGAGGCAATAGGTCTCAGTGTAATGACCGCGCACATAGACCGACCAAAAATAGTTGTCCCGGGAGGGGAGCTGACGGGCGACATAATCCACCGCGTCGCGTACGAAACCCGCCACGCCGCCTCCGTGTTGCTCCTGCACCTGCTTGCGTTGAGGGTGAGGGACGCCGAGCAGACTCAGGATAAGCTGGCGCGAGAGGATCCAGTTGACCCCGGACGTCCACATCAGCGGCCGGCCCCGGGTGTCGTAGACGTGGCGTTGGTGGTTCAGGGAGTGGGTCGCGAACAACGCGGCGATGCCCGCTGCCAGGCGGGGGCGTACCTGTAGATAGGCTCGGAACGCACGCGCGACGATGCCGGACAGGCCGTGATAATAGAAGCTCCCGCTCCGGCTCCCGAACCAACCTAGATGCCGATCCCAGAACCGCTGGGCGCGAGGTGAAAGCTCGGCACGCAAGGCATCGCAATAGAGCGCGCGAAAGTGCGGATGGTAGCCACTGCCGAAGACCGCGAAGAAATCGTGAAACTCCAAGCGCCGGATACCCGCGAGCTTGAGCTCCAGCAAGGCGTTCTGGCGCGGGTTGGCATCCACTGCATGAATGCGCCGGGGTCCGGTCAGGGCATAGTGAGGATATTGCACCGGGCGCTGGTGATGACCAGCATGGTGTCGTCGCCGTGGATATTCAGCGCCAGGCGGTCCACTGCCGGGTCTTCCCAGCAGGCGTTGTAGACCAACGCCCGCGCGTGGATGGCATCAAACAGTCTCTGGTCGAAACGGTCCGCAAGGGTATGGGGGGACTTGAGAGACATGGACTGGAATAGCTTCCACAATGCCACAGAGGGCGGTAGAGTGCCATAATCGGCCACCGGGATCACCATCGGATACCTGAACCCACCGCCATGAGTGCCCTGATCGAGCTGTTCCGCGCCTCCACCGCACTGTACGGCGGTAATGCCGCCTTTATCGAGGACCTCTACGAACGCTACCTGCAGGACCCGGAGAGCGTGGATCTCGCCTGGCGGGTACGCTTCGATGCTATGCACCCGGAGGCGGCCGACGAGGGCTCCCCCCCCGACATTCCCCATAGCCCCGTGCGCCGGAATTTCCTGCGCCTGGCCCAGGAGAGCCGCGGTCGGACCCTGGCGCGCTCCACCGAGCGCCTGGAACCGGCGGCGGCCGAGAAGCAGGCGGCGGTCCTGCGGCTGATCAACGGCTACCGCTTCCGTGGTCATCAGATCGCCGATCTGAACCCCTTGCGATTGCGCGAGCCCCCCGAGATCCCGGATCTGGACCCGACCCATCACCAGCTGGAGGCAGCGAATCTGGATCAGGTCTTCCACACCGGCTCCCTGTATGCCCCGGACCGCATGTGCCTGCGGGATATCATCGCCCTGCTGCGGGAGAGTTACTGCCGGACCATCGGCTCGGAGTACATGCATATCACCAGCACCAAGGAGAAGCGCTGGCTCCAGAAGCGCATCGAGGGCAGCCGGGCCCAGCCCCAGCTCGACGACGACGCCCGGCGTTGGCTATTGACCATGCTCACTGCCGCCGAAGGCATCGAGAAATATCTGCACGCCCGCTACGTAGGCCAGAAGCGCTTCTCCTTGGAAGGCGGGGAGGCCCTGATCCCCTTGCTGGATGAGCTCATCCAACGCGCCGGCCGCAAAGGGATCAAGGAGATCGTGATCGGCATGGCCCATCGCGGTCGGCTCAATGTGCTCACCAACATCCTGGGCAAACCGCCCCAGGACATCTTCGACGAGTTCGAGGGCCGCCCCCTGTCCAACTGGCAGGAGCTGGCCGGTGATGTCAAATACCACCTGGGCTTCGCCACCGATGTGGACACCCCGGGCGGGCCCGTGCACCTGGCCCTGGGGTTCAACCCCTCGCACCTAGAGATCATCGACCCGGTGATCGAGGGCTCGGTGCGGGCCCGCCAGCGCCGCCGCCGGGACGCCGCCGGCGAGCAGGTGTTGCCCCTGTTGATCCACGGCGACTCGGCCTTCGCCGGCCAGGGGGTCATCATGGAGACCCTCAACCTGTCCCAGACCCGTGGTTTCTCCACCGGCGGCAGCGTCCATGTGGTGGTCAACAACCAGATCGGCTTTACCACCAGCAACCCGCTGGACACCCGCTCGACCTTCCATTGCACCGATGTGGCCAAGATGGTCCAGGCCCCGGTCTTCCACGTCAACGGCGACGACCCGGAGGCGGTGGTCTTCGTCACCCAGCTGGCGCTGGACTTCCGCAACGAGTTTCATAAGGACGTCATCATCGACCTCATCTGCTACCGCCGCTTGGGTCACAATGAGGCGGACGAGCCGGCGGTCACCCAGCCCATGATGTACAAGAAGATCCGCGCCCACCCCACCCCCCGCGCCCGCTACGCGGACCGCCTGGCGGAGGCCGGCATCCTGGCCCGGGAAGAGGCGGTCGCCATGATCGAGGACTATCGGACCTCGATCAAGCAGGGGGTGGTGGTCGCCCGACCGGTCATGTGTGGACTCGACAACGCCTACCGGGTGGACTGGAAGGACTGCCGGACCGTGCCCTGGGACCATCCCACCGACACCGGGGTCGCACGTGAGAAACTCCAAGCACTGGCAGAACGCATGCTCACGGTGCCCCCGGCGTTTGATCTCCACCCCCGGGTGTCCAAGCTCTGGAACGAACGCCGCAAGATGGCCAAGGGGGCCCAGCTGGTCGACTGGGGCTTTGCCGAAAACCTGGCCTACGCGACCCTGGTCGCTGCCGGTTTCCCGGTCCGCCTGTCCGGGCAGGACTGTGGCCGTGGCACCTTCTTCCACCGCCACGCCGTCATCCACGATCAGGCGACCGGCAACAGCTACACCCCGCTGCAGCACCTGGGCGCGCAGCAAGGCGATTTCATCGCCATCGACTCCATCCTGTCAGAGGAAGCGGTGCTCGGCTACGAGTATGGCTACGCCACCGCCGAGCCCGACGCCCTGACCCTGTGGGAGGCCCAGTTCGGCGATTTCGCCAACGTCGCCCAGGTGGTCATCGACCAGTTCATCACCTCCGCCGGCACCAAGTGGAATCTGTGCTGCTCCCTGGTGATGCTGCTGCCCCACGGCATGGAAGGCCAGGGGGCCGAGCACTCCTCCGCCCGCCTGGAGCGCTTCCTGCAGCTGTGCGCCGAGTCCAACATCCAGGTCTGTGTCCCCACCAGTCCGGCCCAGATGTTCCACCTCCTGCGGCGCCAGATGCTGCGCGGTTATCGCAAGCCCTTGATCGTCATGACGCCCAAGAGCCTGCTGCGTCACCGGCTGGCTACCTCCAGTCTGGACGAGCTGGCGGCAGGCCGCTTCCAACCGGTGATCGGCGAGCCGGACCCCATCGATCCCGCCCAGGTGGTGCGCGTCATCCTGTGCAGCGGCAAGGTCTACTATGATCTACTGGAGGTCCGGCGTACCCGTGGGATCGGCGATACCGCCGTCCTGCGTATCGAGCAGCTCTACCCCTTCCCGACCGAGCTGCTGCGGGAGGCCCTTGCGCCCTACGCCGCCGCCGGACAGCTCATCTGGTGCCAGGAGGAGCCCCAGAATCAAGGCGCCTGGGACCAGATCAAGCACCGTTTCATCCAGCTCCGGCCACAAGACGGGCAGATCTTCTATGTGGGGCGTTCCACCTCGGCCGCCCCCGCTGTGGGTCTGCGCGCAGTCCACGTGGAGCAGCAGAAGCGGCTGATCGACGAGGCCCTCACCGGCCGCATCAACCCGAGCATGAATCGCAGGATCCCCGTATGAGCACCCAAGTGCGCGTCCCCGCCCTTCCCGAATCCGTCGCCGATGCCACGGTGGTGGCCTGGTACAAGCAGCCGGGCGAGCCGGTGCGCCGGGAAGAAAATCTGGTCGACCTGGAGACGGACAAGGTGGTGCTGGAGGTCCCCGCCCCCGTCGCTGGCATACTCGGAGAGATCAAGGTAGCGGCGGGTGAGACCGTCCAGGCCGATACCCTGCTGGCCCTGATTGAGGAAGACGCCGTCGAAGCAGGCGCCGTCACGGAGCCGACGTCCCCCCCGACGGCCACGGAAGCGGCAGCAGCGGCGACCGCGACGGAGCCAATGCTCGCCCCGGCCGCCCGGCGGCTGGTCAAGGCCCTGAATCTGGACCCGGCGGAAATCCCCGGCAGCGGCAAGGACGGACGGGTGCAAAAATCAGATGTGACGGCCTTCCTGGATGCCCAGGGACAGGCCCAACCACCCACCGAGCCAGATGCCACCGCCACTGCCCCCACCGCCGAACAACCGCGCCTCACCGGTGAGGCCGGGCGGCCGGAGCAACGGGTCCCTATGACCCGGCTGCGCGCCCGGGTCGCCGAGCGCCTGGTCCAGGCCCAGCAGACCGCCGCCATCCTCACCACCTTCAACGAGGTGGACCTGAGCGCCGTGATCGGCCTGCGCAAGCGTTATAAGGACCAGTTCGAGAAGACCCATGGCGTGCGTCTGGGTTTCATGTCCTTCTTCGTCAAGGCCGTGGTGGAGGCCCTGCAGCACTTCCCGATCATGAATGCCTCCGTGGACGGGAACGACATCATCTACCACGGCTACTACGACATCGGCATGGCGGTGAGCTCCCCCCGCGGCCTGGTGCTGCCTATCCTACGCAACTGCGACCGGCTCACCATGGCCGACATCGAACAGGGCATCCTGGAATTCGGCCGCAAGGCCAAGGACGGCACCCTGAGCTACGAGGAGCTCACCGGCGGCACCTTCTCCATCACCAACGGCGGCGTCTTCGGCTCCCTGCTCTCCACCCCCATCCTCAACCCACCCCAGAGCGCCATTCTAGGCCTGCACAAGATCCAGGACCGCCCCATGGCGGTACAGGGTGAGATCATGATCCGGCCTATGATGTATCTGGCCCTGTCCTACGACCACCGCCTCATCGACGGCCGCGACGCGGTGCAGTTCCTGGTCACCATCAAGGATACCCTGGAAGACCCGGCCCGGCTGTTGATGCGGATTTGATTCTACTTTGTCACATTTTAGCTAAACGACAATCCGTTCGGTTCAGAGAGTAACGCCTGGAGAATGCACCTTAATGCGCACAACAATTCGTGATATCAAAAGCTCACAGCTTCCTAAAGCATGGGCAGAGCGAGCGGGGATACAGCCGGATCAGGAGGTGGATATTGCGATCATCGATCACAGAAAATCCATGTTTTTCTTCTTTTCTGCCGACGAGTAACGCTATAACAATGGTATTGCAACTCAACCTCTGCGGACTGTCCATGATTTAATTGCCGGAGATAACCCGATTCACCGACCGCGGGGGCGAACATGGCCGACTTCACAGCCCAGGATTTCACAGCCCAATTGGGCCGCGCGGATCATCCGGGACTGCTCGACCGGGAGCAACGCCTGGCTCGCATCGAGCAAGGCCTCAACCCCTATGTCACCAGAGCGTCCCTGACGCCGGACTCCCCTGTATTCTTCGGCCGCGAGCAGGCGCTGCCGAAACCCTGGGTGTGCTGCGCCGCCCGGACAAACCGGGCAATGTCTCGGTGCTCGGGGAGCGGCGCTTCGGTAAATCCTCTTTCCTCAATCAGATCTACGGCGCTTTGGCCGCCGAGCTCGATCTGGTCAGCATCCGGGCGACCACCCAGGACTGGTCCGACGCCTGCCTGGAGCGCTTCTTCACCGGTTTGCACCGCGCCATCCTGGACGCACTGGATGGGACCGAGCACATCGGACAGGCGACCGGGGCGAGGTCCGTGACTACGCGGCTCTGTGGGATTTCATCCGGCGGCTTGCTCGGAAGGGCCTGCGCTTTGTGCTGCTGCTGGACGAGCTGGGGCGCATCACCGGTGGTAAGGCATTCGACGCGAATTTCTTCGGCAACCTGCGCGCCCTGGGCGAGCGGCCCGAGTATCGCCTCGGCTATCTCATCGCCAGCCGCCGGCCCCTCAAGGAGCTATGCCGGGACCACCGGATCGAGGAGTCTTCTTTCTGGAACATCTTCGGCATCCCCCACTACCTGGGTCTGCTGGCGGAACCGGCGGGCCCGGGATCTGGCAACCGAGCCTTTGGAACGCAGCCTGACCGCGGATCAGCGGCCGGACGACCTGGACCGCATCTGGACCCAGGAGACCGCGCCACTTACCGGCCGCCACCCAAATCTGATCCAGCTGGTCCTCGCCCACCGCTGGAACGCCTGGTCCGGGGGCTTCAATCACAATCAGGACCGGATCCAGCTGGGCCTGCGGGAATATCTGGAGGATCTCTGGAGGATCTCTGGAGGATCTCTGGAGGATCTCTGGTTCAACCGCCACGGAGAGAAGGAGTGGGAAGTCCTGATTCGAGTCGTCAACGGCGCCCCCCCGACGTTGGACCCAATCCTCCAGGATCTACGTCTGCGTGGCCTGGTTACGTCCGATAACCGTCCTTTCTCGCCCCGGTTCGGACAGCTGATCCCGAGTCTGATGCCGGAAGGGATGAGCCTCGCCGAGGTGGCTGAGCAACTCCGGAAAGGCGGCGACACCGCCGTCAGTCTGTTGGAGAAATTAGAGAAGTTCGCGCGCCTCAGCGGTCGCCTGGTTCGGAGCTTCCAGGGCAAGGACCCGGACGCCGAGCCGGAAGAGGACAATGACTAACGAGGCTTGGCCTTAAGACCACGCGGCGTGTCTGAGCCAGTTAGCGAAGCAGGAAGCGCCTCTGGGAGCGCGGGCGTCTCGCCCGCATGTGCGGGCAGGATGCCCGTCCTCCAACTCGACTCATTGGTAAAGATGCAGGTCCATCGAGAAATCCTAGGGGGTGTTCTCAATCAACAACCTGAATCCGTGAGGTCAACGCTAGTACCCCATTTCACCTTATTTTTCGCTCTCAGAGCCCTCCCAAACGCGCCAAGGCCAGACACAGTGCGCCGGGAATAGCTCCCCCTCTTGCTAAGCGCTGTAATGCCGCCTTGGCGCGTTTGGGGGGCTCCCTTCGGGCGCGACGAGAAGCGGCCAGCTGCGGTGTTGCGCGAGCTTGAAAGAGGGGTCGCTATTCCTGCACTCGCGCGCCTCGCATCGGGCCGCTTCTCGCCGCGCTGAGAACGCAAAATAAGGCGAAATGGGGTACTAGGATTGAACGTGACGATATGGTTTTGCTGATATTTGAAATTGACCACGACATCCGCCGGATGACACGAGCAATCTCAGTCTATGGAGTAGACTCATCGTGTTACCCCTAATTGAGAACACCCCCCAATGACCCGAACCCAGGCCATCGGGCATGTATTGCGGCGGCTGTGGTTCTGGCCGTTGATCTTCTGAATACGGCCATTGGATGTCGCGGGCCGGCTTTGGGAGAGGCCGGGTCTCGATCTCATCACGGCGATACTCGGATCTGGGGTCTGGGGCGCCTTGGCCGGTGTTGCACTCTGGCTCCGGACCGATGATCTGCAGGCGATCTGGGTCCTTAGTCTCGCTGTCGCGGTCGCTGGCGCTGTTGCTGTCGCCAGCACTGTTGCTGTCGCGGTCGCTGGCGCTGTCGTCGGCGCCGCTGCCGGCATGCTGGGCATCGCCCTGGGGGTATGGCTCCCGGCATCGGTCCTGATCTATCTTCTCGTCCCGATCGCCGCAGTCATCGTTTTCTCCTCGTTCAAGCTCGCCTGGGATGAGCGTACCGGGCATGAAACAGCGGGTTGGATCCTTTACACCTGGACCATCGCCTTTCTCGTCCTCCTCCCGATTATGGCCTTTGCGCTGTTTCCCCACTCGGCGCTGAGCCAGATCCCACAGTGGAGTATTGCCCTGTGCATCGCATTGGGTGTCGGGGCCATTGTTGAGTTCTTCTTCGACAATACCGATGGTCTTGAGGCACGAAGGGCCAAAGGGGATCTGCGTATCGGCGCCGAGGCCCAAACCACTTGGCTGATAGTGAGCTGGGTGCCCTTTCTGATTCTGGCAGGCGCGGCCTATGGCTTGGGTCCCCAGGCGTCGGGACTCGATGCAAAGCTGGACCACCTGGCCCTCTTTCTGGGTCTTGCGCCCCTGTTTCTGACCGGCCTGCCGGCCTGGCCCCTGATGGCGGCGACAGCCTTTTGGCAGTATCGGTCGCGTGTGGGCCAGGCGTCGGCACCGGAGCGGCTGGCGCGGACCATCGCCTTCCGCTGGCAGAGCTTTGCCTATCCGCTGCCCGGCCTGGGTTTTTACCTGACACGCCTGGGACGGAACACAGGCCCGGCGGCGGCACTGGGTGCCATCCAATCGGTGCAGTTCGACACCCTCCAGTATGCCGCGGCGCGCCGGGCGGTCCGCAAGCTGGCGTCCGATCCGGCTACCGCCCTCCCCTTCTGCGGGACGGTGGCGATGGAGACCAATATCGCGACCCTGACGACCTTGGCGCGGGTCGGTACCGCGGGACTCGCGGTCGCCGCATTGGCCGCGAAGGGGCGTAAGGAGGACGAGGAACCCGTGCTGCTCAATCTGGGCAAGATTCGACGGGGACGATTTTGGCACCGCCTGTTTCGGGAAACCGGGCAAGGTCAAGCAGAGGATTCGGAACCGGATCTGGAACAGATTCGAGGGCGGCCACTTGCGGAACGGATCGCCTATGCCGAGCGGCGACTGGAGAAGCTAGACCGTGTTGGTCCCCGAATATCGGGTCCTCCTGGATGCGTTGGGGGAGCTCGCCGATCTGTCGGAACTCAGACAGCTCAGCCGGCTGTCCCCCCGGTCGGGTCCTGCTTCAGGTAGCAACGACCCCTGGCTCGATGGTGGCCGGGCGGTGATCCAGGCCGTCCGGACCGCACTGAACGATCTGGAGCACTATGGCAGTTGACCACGGAGACCGCCCGGCAGCGCCTGCTGGAGACCGGCATGGATCGCCTACGCGGACTGGACTGGGAAGATACGCCCGATTATTGGCGGGGTATTGCCGAGGAGCCGGTCACCCACTGGGTCGAGGTTCTGGAGGCCGAGGCCCGCCAGGCCCGGGAGTGGCTGCGCCTGGAGGGGACCCCCGACCGGGCGGTTCGTCCCCGGTAATCAGACCCTAAAGCTTCTTCTGGTCCGCAATCCTACCGGCGAGCCCGCCGTGGGGAGCGAGATCCGGATGGAACCGACCGCGGGCCTGACCCGGGTCCATCCGCAGGCACGGCTCGGCCTGCTGGAGGGAGGCAAGGAGACCCAGGTCCGCCTGGATTTCCGGGCCGAAGCGGAGGGGGCCTTACGCATTCAGGGCCGACTCGAGGCCCGGGATCTGGACGGTAATCCCTTCTCTCTGGACTTCGCCTTCCAGATCCGGATAGCCAGGGCCGGTCGGATCTACGAATCCCCACCCTATCAGCCCTATGTGATGAGCGAGGGGCTCGCCAGCGACCGTACCTTTGTGGGCCGGGAGGATCTGTTGGAGTGGCTGCGGGGCCTGTGGTTGCAGCCGGAGGGCAAGCCGGCGGTGGTCCTGGTGGGTCAGCGGCGGCGGAGTGGTTGGAGCTACCGGCAAGCCCGTTGGACCGAACCGAGCCCTATGCGGCCTTCAAGACCTTTCTACAAGCCACCCGGAAAAATCTCGGGGCCAGACGTTTCCTGCTGATGCTCGACGAGGCGGATCTGATCCCCGAGCGCCGGCTGGGCGAACGGCTGCCGGGTTTCCTGCATGCCCTGATGCAGGAGCCCTAATACCCGACCCTGCTGCTCTTCTGCGGCACCACCCGGCTGCGGGCCATGGCGCGGGACTATTTCTCCATCCTGTTCAATACCGCCCGCTTCCGCACCCTGAGCTATATGACCCGAGAGGAATCTACCCAGGTCTTGCAGAAGCCGGTCCGGGAGATCCTGGATTATGATCCGGCGGTGCTGGACGACGCCTACCGCCTGACCCGGGGGCAGTCCTTGTTGTTGCAGATGCTCGGGGCCGAGCTGGTGAACCGCTTCAACGAACAGACCCGCCGGGGTAAGGCACGTAGCGACTATGTGAATACCAACGACTTCGCCGCAGTCGTCGAGCACGTAGTCCGGGCAGGAACCAACGCCGCCTTCGAGAACCACTGGGAGGACAGCGACGCGGCCACCCATCGGGTCCTCGCGGCGCTCGCCTGGGCCACGAACGAAGCGGCCCGGACCCAGCTGGATATCGGCGGCCTCGAATCGGCCATGCAGGAGACCCTCCTCACTCTCCCCCGCGAGCAGACCTTCGCGATCCTGGAACGGCTGGCGGACGATGAGACCCTGGAGCGGGACGGCCCCACCTATCGCTTCTGGGTCCCCCTCTACCGCCGCTGGGTCGCCTGGCGCTGGCCGCCGGAGCGGGTGCGGGAGGAGAGCATGGACGCGAGCTGATCGGACGCGGCCGGATCAAGACCCAGGAATAACCGAAACAACAGGACACCCATTGAAATAACAGCCCGATCCCGAAGAACACAGACACCTTTGAACACGCCGTAACCCGCCCTATGGGATTTAGGTAGTGGTTAATTTCTAAATGCCACCCTAACCAGCAACTGGCAATAGATCCATATTATAGCGGTGCAGGAAGAGTTTCAAACAGATCTCGTGCATTTTAACGCATTTGGAAAAAGAGGGATTGCCGGAATTCCAAATGCCATAAATAGGTGCCAGGGATGGCAAAAACAGTGGGGGTTCGAATCATTAGATCGCACACCGTGCCACTTTACATCTAACCACTACCACCGCGGAGACACAGAGCGATCAGCCGCAGGACTTTGGATCAGCCTTGGTCCAGGAGCTCCAACCAGTGCACCACCGGCGTGTGGGTCGCGGCCTCCAGATGGAGCTGGCAACCGACATTCGCGGTGGCGATGATGTCGGGTCCACCCGACTCGAGTGCCGCGATCTTGCGGTCCCGTAGCTGTCTCGAAAGCGCCGGTTGGGTCAGGGAATAGGTCCCGGCCGACCCGCAGCACAGGTGGGCCTCGGGTACGGGTGTGAGTACGAAACCGAGCCGGGTGAGGATGGGTTCCACCCGGTTGTTCAGTTGTTGTCCATGTTGCAGGGTACAGGGGGTGTGGAAGGCGACCTTGCGGCCCCGGCCCAGCTGGCCCAGGGGCTCCGGATCCAGCTCAGCGAGGATCTCGACCGGGTCCCGCGCCAGCACCGCTACCTGTGCCGCCTTGTCCGCATAGCCGGTGTCTCCGTGCAGCAGCTCGCCGTACTCCTTGACCATTGCACCACAGCCGCTGGCGTTGACCAGGATCGCCTCGACGCCGGACTCGATCTGGGGCCACCAGGCATCGATGTTGCGGCGCATGGCGGCGAGCCCTTCCGCCTGGGCGTTTAGGTGATAGGCGGCGGCACCGCAGCAGCCCGCCTCGGGCACCTCGATCAGGTCGATCCCAAGTCGGCTCAGGACCCGGGCCGCGGCGGCATTGGTGGCGGGGGTTGCCACCGACTGGACACAACCCGCGAGCGCAAGCATCCGGCGTCTGCCGGTAGGGGCGGGCCGGGCCCCGGCCGGCCGGGGCGTCGGGACCTTGGCCTTGAGCGGCGTGGGCAGCAGGGGTTTGGCGAGTTTGCCCAGTCGCATCAGGGCGCCGAACCGGGAAGGGTAGGGCACCAGCTTGACCAGGGCCCGGCGTAGCAACCTCTCGCCCAGGGGCCGGTCCACTCGGTGCTCGACCAGATTGCGACCGATGTCCGCCAATCGGGCATAGCGGACCCCGGAGGGACAGGTGGTCTCGCAGGAACGGCAGGTGAGGCAGCGGTCCAGGTGGATCTGGGTGGTGCGGGTCGGGGTCCGACCCTCCAGGACCTGCTTGATCTGGTAGATGCGCCCCCGTGGTCCGTCCAGCTCGTCGCCTAGGAGCTGGTAGGTGGGGCAGGTGGCGGTGCAAAAACCGCAATGGACGCAGGCGCGCAGGATAGTGTCGGCCTCTCGGCCTTCGGGCGTTTGTAAGAACTCGGGAATGATTTCGGTCTGCATAGCTCAAAGCTCGGCGTAGAGGCGCCCGGGATTGAGCAACCCTTGCGGATCGAACGCCTGCTTGAGGTTGCGGTGAAGGGTCATCAGGGGCGGTGATAGGGGCTGGAAGACCTCGCTGTCCCGGTCGCCGCCGCGGAAGCGGGTGGCGTGACCACCGGCCGTAACGGCCGCTGCGCGCACGGCCTGCCTATCCAGCTCACCCCGCTCACCCCGGTACCAACGCTGTGCCCCGCCCCACTCGATGAGCTGCTCTCCCGGCAGATCCAGATGCGGCGCCGAGGACGGCAGGGACAGGCGCCACAGCTCCGTCTCGCCCGCGAAAAAGTCGTGGCCCTGCTCGCGGATCCGGGTATGCCAGAACGCGTCCTGGTCCTTGAGGCTCTCGCCCCCAATGGTCTCCGCGGCCCGAGCCAGGGCCGCTTCGGCGCCGGAGAGGCGGACATAGAGCTGTTCGCCGGCCCAGCAGGTGGCCGTGATGGGCAGTGGGGTGCCGGCCCAGGCGTTCATGAGCCGGATGGCCTCGTCCGGGGGTTGCTCCTGGACCAGGGTCCGGTGGGCCGCCGGGATCGGCATCACCTTCAGGCTCACATCCAGCAACAGGCCCAAGGTGCCGTAGGCGCCGGTCATGAGCCGGGAAAGGTCATAACCTGCCACATTCTTCATCACCTCACCGCCGAAACGCAGGACTTGACCGCGTCCGGTCAGCACCTGGGCACCCAGCACCAGGTCCCGCGCCGAGCCGGCATAGGGGCGGGCAGGTCCCGAAAGACCGCAGGCGATGGTGCCGCCGAGGGTGGCACCCGGTCCCCAATGGGGCGGCTCGAACGACAGCATCTGGCCCTGTTCCGCCAGCGTCGCCTCAAGGGTCTCCAGCCTGGTCCCACAGCGGGCCGTGACCACCAGCTCCTTGGGCTGATAGTTGACGATGCCGGCGTGACCGGTCGCCTCCAGGGGCTCTCCGGTCGGGGTCCGGCCCAACCGGCGCTTGGATCCGCCGCCGCGGATCTCCAGCGGGGTGCCGGTCTCGATAGCGGCGAGTACCCGCGTTTGTAGTGCTTCGGTCAAATCATTGTTCATGGTTCGGAGTTTTGTTTGCGCATCGCCATTGCCCTGGAACTTAATTCTTCGATGGACAAGTCGTTCCATTTGTCCTGGCGCCATTTCGTGTAGTCGAAGGGTTCGCGTTGGATGAGCGCCACGAACCGTTCGGCCTCGATAGTACCAAGGGCTCGGGTCAGTACCGCGATCCCCTGCAAACGGAGTTCAGTGTCTGTAATCATGGCAGCTAGGGATCTAAGGCGCTGCAAGGTTTGACAGGTACCGAATCGAACAAGGGTAGGAGCTTACTATGCACCTCCTGAAGGAAATCGGAGAGTCCCGTTTCTCCACCGCGGGCGACCAGTACCTTAAGCGGTGTGTCTTGCAGACAATCCTGCTCCCGGCCCGAATCCGAGGCTACCGAATCCGAAGCTACCAGCTCCGCCAACACCCTCTTTATGGCCCGCTCGGCGTCCTGAGCGGAGCGCCGCCGGTCACCTCGCAGGCGATAGGGCTGTCGCGTCGGGTCGAATCCCAGACGGTTCGTCGCCTGCTCCAGACGGCGGCTTTCGCTATCGGACTTTGCCACAAAACCGTTGAGTATCCATGCCTCCCGCTCCAGATTTACCGTCCCGATTAGGGCTGGGAAACCGAGCTTCGGTGCCATCTCTTTTCGCGCCTCTTCCAATCCCATCCGGCGCTCCGGTTGATTGTCCAGATCGCGGATCAGGACTACCGCGTCGACCCGCGTTTCCTTGGCGACAAAAACTGCGACAGCGAACGCACGCCGTGCCGTTGTGTGATCCGGCCCCCGGTTTCTTCCATGGATCGTCACTGAGTGAGATTTGGTATGTCGCTTCAGGTCATGCCATGCCGTGAATGATGTATCCGCATCGAGACTGGTCCAGCTGCGTAAGCTCTCGATGGAGTCTGCCACCCAATCGGGACCGCACTCGATCAGCACCCGATCCGCCAGCCGTCTGGCAGAGACGGCATCCGCGTGGGCCTCAGCGATCAGGACCAGACGCATTGACCGCTTCCTGTTGCAAGACCCAGCCCTCCCCGACGGAGCTTAGAAACTCACCGGTACCCAGCACATCTCGGAAATGCTCGGAATCCGAATGGTCCGCGGGGCAACCCGCCGCCGCCGTACCATCCTCCCGGAGGGCGACCACCCACACCTCATCTTGCGACAAGGCGTCGATGAGATAAGGCGAATGACTGGTCGCAACGATCTGTAGCCCCTTGGGTTGGAGCCGGACCAGCGAGTGCAGAAGTTCCACCAGCTGGGCCTGGGCCCGCGGGTGCAACGACTGGTCGATATCGTCGATCAAGATCAGATTCGGACGGTCCGAGCCTTCGAGCACCGCCAGGAGACCGAGTACGATCAGGGTGCCTTCGCTGATAGCCCGAACCGGTAATGCATCCCCCGAGCGCATGTCGAGAACGATTTCGTCCGCGAGCACCTCTTTGTTCTCCAGCGACGAATCCGGCTGTCTTATCGAGGTCCTGGTCTTTGCTCGACGTACCCTGATGCGTTCAACTCCGGGGATGATGGATTGCAGGGCCGATTCGAGTCGCTCGAAACGGTCGCGTTCGTAGGTCATCAGGTGCACAATGGTAGACGCCAGCCCATACCCGTCGAAATCGGCTCGCGCGTCCGCGGCCCCCAGGTAGCTGGGTTCTAATAGCCTTGTCGCGTCCAAACGCAGACACACCGCCGTTCCGAGGGCTTCCCTTGCGTCGGCAAACTTCCCAGATATCAAGGGACTATCAAGGACACCCTCGCTTTTTATCGGTGGCTTGCCGGGGACCGAGAAATTCACAGTGTCTTTCCGCGCCTTAGGGCGTCTGCCCATTGTCAGCCGGATTTCCCAGGTTCTATGGCTATCCCGCGGGTCCTTACCGGCGAGCTCGATGGCAAAACGGTCCGCGCCCCGACGAATAAGTACTTCCCGACCGCCCAGCTTGGCCAAAGTCGGTGCCACCTCCCCTTGCAAGACTTGCGATACAAGATGAATCCCCTGGAGAACGCCGGTCTTGCCGGCTCCATTCGGCCCTACGAGTAAAGTCAGCTCCCCCAGGCGGACTGTCGTATCGGCATGGTTCTTAAAATTGGTTACCGGATCGATCAGCCAGGCGTATTGCACACCATAGTGCGCATACAGGGGCATTTTGATCTCGCGATCCCGACTTGCCGTGGATGGAGACAAGATCTCGCAGATCCAGTCAGGAACTACCTCGAAACGCCGATCTTCCGGCAGGTAGGGCATCCGTTCCCGTCGCCAACCGGCCCAGTCCGGAACCAGAACCTCAAAGTTCCGCATAAAGTGGATTTCCGGTTCATATAAGATCCACCAGCCACCGGGACCACCCTTACCCCTGTGAAAGGGTCCTCCCAGCTCAATCCCGAGCACGGCACCGACATTCGCATGTGGTCCGGAAGGCCGTGGTTGGGTGTGGAGCTGTCCGTTCAGGATTTCCCCGGTCTGACCCTCGGGTAAGGCCTCCAGGGACTCATAGAGAGTAGGTTGAAGTGCTGGTTGCATTTCTTTGAATATCCATAGAGTTTAGGAGGATTCCCTTTGATATCGACAACAGTTCTGACAAAACCTTTCCATTTGCCGACCAGGTCATTCCATTCGGGAGATTGGAGGTAATCGAAACTTTCCTCTTCCAATGAAAACTCGGGCATGTAGGTACCGACAACCCCTTTTTCTCGAGTAGCCCCCCCTGAATGACGCCTTTTCCACATAAGATGAGTATCGGCAAGCCGAGCTGATAGGCCATGGCAGGTTCGATGTGACAGTATGGACTGGTCAGCCACATATTCCGTATCTTGGATTCTTCAATTTCAGCGATGTCGGTATCGGCCCTCACTCTTGCTTCAGTAATCAGAGCGCGCTTGAAGGCAATGGTTATCAGTCCATTCGACTCGAGCATGAGTCTCCGTATCGCTTTGAGGGGGGCATCCATATCATAGTCGGTAACACCAAGCGTCCTCGGTTCCAACCCGCGCATTCGAAGGTACCCTTCCAGCCGATCGACGAATTTTTGTTGTCTTCTTAGATGCGGGTTAGGGTAGCTTAGAAAGATGGGTATTCTCATGCGCGATCTTGCTGCTTAATGGTTGTGATCGTGGGTGTATGCCTGGTCCGGTGTCTGTGCAGGGAGCTGGCGGTACTCCGAGCACCGGCGCGGCGTGGGCACGCCTTTGCCGGGATTCAACAGCTCCTTCGGATCGAAGGCCCGTTTGACCGCCATGAATTGATCGAGCTCTTCCTTGGAGAACTGAAAACACATCTGGCGGATCTTTTCGATTCCGACGCCGTGCTCGCCGGTGATGGTGCCGCCGACCTCGACGCATAGCTCCAGGATCTTGCCGCCGAGCTCCTCGGTGCGCTCCAGTTCTCCGGGCTGGTTGGCATCGTAGAAGATCAGGGGGTGCATGTTGCCGTCGCCGGCATGGAAGACATTGGCCACCGGTAGACCGTATGCTTCCGAGAGCTCTGCGGTGCGGCGCAGGACCTCGGGCAGTCGGCGCCGGGGGATGGTGCCGTCCATGCAGTAGTAGTCGGGGGAGAGGCGACCCACGGCGGGGAATGCAGCCTTACGGCCTTGCCAGAAGCGCATGCGCTCCTGATTGTCGCGGGCGGTCCGCACCTCGATAGCACCGCTGGCGAGCAGCAGCTCCCGGACCTGGGCGATATGCGCGGTGACCTCTTGCTCGCTACCGTCCACCTCGCACAACAGGATGGCGGCCGCGTCGGTCGGATAGCCGGCGTGGACGAAGGCCTCGACGGCGGCGATGGCGGGGCCGTCCATCATCTCCAGGCCCGCCGGGACGATGCCGGCGGCGATGATGTCGCCCACGGCCTGTCCGGCCTTCTCTACGTCGTCGTAGGCCGCCAACACCACCTGTGCCTGCTCGGGTGCCGGCAGGAGGCGGATGGTCACCTCGACCACGACACCGAGCATGCCCTCGGACCCGATGAATAGGGCCAGCAGATCGTAGCCCGGGGCGTCCAGGGCCTGGCCGCCGATCTCGATCAGCTCGCCGTCCACTGTCACCAGCTTGACCGCCAGCACGTTATGCACCGTCAATCCGTATTTGAGGCAGTGTACGCCGCCGGAGTTTTCCGCGACATTGCCGCCGATGGTGCAGGCGATCTGTGAGGAGGGGTCCGGAGCATAGTAGAGGCCGAAGGGGGCCGCCGCCTCGGAGATGGCCAGGTTGCGCACGCCGGGCTGGACGCGCGCGGTGCGGCCGACCCGGTCGATGTCCAGGATCCGGTCGAAGCGTGCCAGACTGAGCAGGACGCCCCCGGCATGGGGCAGCGCACCGCCGGAAACCCCGGTCCCCGCGCCCCTGGCGACCACCGGGATATCGCGCTCATGACACAGGCGCATGATGTGCCGGACCTCTTCGAGGGTACGCGGCAGTACCACCAGCAAGGGGAGCTGGCGGTAGGCGGAGAGGGCATCGCATTCGTAGGGACGGACCTCTTCCTCTTGCGCCAATAGGGCGTCATCGGGCAGAAAAGTGCGCAGCACGCGCAACAACTCGGTGCGGGCCGCGACCAGGGAAGGGTCGTGAAACGGTGGTTGGGGGGTATGGACTTGGCTCATTTGGGTAGATTCGGATTGCGGGAATTCCGGCGCTTACCGGGGGGCGTCGACGGATCCTTGACAGTATACCTGCTTCAGCTGACGGGCCTGTGTTCGAAAGGAGAAATTTTGCGCGATAGGGGCGATGAAAACTACGAATCACGCGAAGGCGAAGTCTCGTCTCGCCGGCTAATAGTACAGGATTAACAGGATTTTTGTCGTGAAGAGCGCTTGCTGGTTTGGTAAGTATCGGTTCAAAAACAACGTGAACAAATATCCCTCGTTGGTAATCGTTCAGACCCCCACTGTTTTGCCATCCCTAGCACTGGATTCCGGTACTCCCTGCGGAATGACGAGGAAAGGGCTGAACGATTACGTAGGAAATTCAGGAACGACAAGAATCCTGTAAATCCTGTGTAATCCTGTCCTATTGAAGGTTCGCGACGAAGCTCGAGTTGGGTACTCATCGATCTGAGGCAAAGCCTCGCGAGTCGGTTCGCCACCAACCGCTTTCAGACAGCAGTTCTTTGTTCGAGCCTTTGGACGCGCGCTTTCAGGTCCGTTACGTCCTCCTCCAGGCGCTCCACATGGTGGGTATGGAAACGCTCATGTTTGGCCTGGTCGAGGGCGATCTGACGCATGAATTTGCCCAGATCATTAAGACCCTGTTCTACCCGCCCGAGGCGTGAGTTGGTCTGATCCACCCGCCCATTGATCTGATCCAGCCGCCCATTGATCTGATCCAGCCGCGCATTGGTCTGGTCGAGCCGGTGATTGAAATCCTCCCGCAACTCCTTGATGCCGTCTCGGATTTGCTTCAGGATCTCGGTGGTAAGATCGGTAGTCATGATTTTGAGAAACCTGTACGAATGGGGTTTCGGATGCCGACTGTCGCTAGGATCCTTGAGGGATCTACATCTTTACAAATTAAGTCGAGTTTTTGCACTGCATAAAAAATTCACGTCTCGTGGGCTTAAGGCGAAGTCTCGTCTCGCTGGCTAATAGTACAGGATTAACAGAATGTTCAGGATTAACAGGATTTTTTGTTGTGAAGAGCGCTTGCTGGTTTGGTAAGTATCGGTTCAAAAACAACGCGAACAAATACCCCTTGTTGGTAATCGTTCAGGCCCCCACTGTTTTTGCCATCCCTGGCACTGGATTCCGGCACTCCCTGCGGAATAACGAGGAAAGGGCTGAACGATTACGGTAGGAAATTCAGGAACGACAAGAATCCTGTGTAATCCTGTAAATCCTGTCCTATTGGGGGTTCGCGACGAAGCTCGAGTTGGGTACTCATCGGTCTGAGGCGGAGCCTCGCGAGTCGGTTCGCCGTCTACCGTTTTCAAACAGCGGTTCTTTGTTCGAGCCGTTGGACGCGTTCCTTCAGGTCCGTTACGTCTTCTTCCAATCGTTCTACATGGTGGGTATGGAAATGCTCATGTTAGGGGGCTGTTGACTTCATCGTTCGCGGGCCGATTGCGGCCCTTTTCCGCGCTGACCGCGTTGCGGCTCGTCAAAATAGGCCGGCTATTCTTCCTCGCCGCGCCTTGTCAGCACGAAAAATTTCTCGCAATCACCCTCGCTCAGATAAACGTCAACAACCCCTAGCCTGATCGAGGGCGATCTGACGCATGAATTTGCCGAGATCATTAAGACCCTGTTCTACCCGCCCAGGCGCGAGTTGGTCTGATCCAGCCGCGCATTGGTCTGGTCGAGCCGGTGATTGAAGTCCTCCCGCAACTCTTTGCCGCCGTCTCGGATTTGCTTCAGGATCTCGGTGGTAAGATCGGTAGTCATGATTTTGAGAAACCTGTACGAATGGAGTTTCGGATGCCGACTGTTGCTAGGATCCTTGAAGGATCCACATCTTTACAAATAAGTCGAGTTTTTGCGCTACATAAAAAATGGAAATTAGTAGTTATAGGCTCGGCATTTGGAAGAATCTAGGATAGCTTTCAATCAAGGAGGATAATATGATGAATTTGTTCCGAATTTCAACACTGTTCCCAGATCATGAGGCGTGCATTGAGCATCTTGAGGAAATCCGCTTCCGGGATGGCGATTACTGTCCACATTGTAAGAGCGCGAACGTAGCTCGGAAAGCCGATGGACACCGTATTGGCCGCTGGAACTGCCATGATTGCAAATCTAGCTTCAATGTCCTGTCGGGCACAATTTTCGAGAAGACCAGGGTGCCGCTACGGAAATGGTTTGCTGCAATTGGCTTGATGGTAAACGCGAAACAGAGCCTGTCGAGCTGCCAACTGGCCCGCGATCTGAACATCAATCAGAAAA
>Ga0209679_1000229_pt1 | contig 25354 bp, 10 predicted proteins | sample WorMetHEROISLAND_4_FD_187408 | JGI IMG/M metagenome (GOLD analysis project Ga0209679, IMG submission 187408) | Marine gutless worms symbiont microbial communities from Max Planck institute for Marine Microbiology, Germany - Olavius sp. 2 HERON... ...
TTTCGTATCTCTGCACCAAAGATATGGAACTCCTTACCTCCTCACATTCTGCAATCTCAAACTCTTCATTCTTTTAGACGTCATTTAAAGACCTTTTACTTTCAGTCAGCCTATCCCGCCCCCTAGAGTCCATCCCCAACGCGCCCTGATTCTCTTCTGAGACTTTGGCGCTATATAAATCACTTACTTACTTACTTACTTACTTACTTACTTATTAGTCGTTAATAGTAACTTTGACGTATCTCGTACCGTTTCCGAGATATCGACGCGTAAAGCCTGACGACCGTTAACGCGTGACCGACCCAGCTGTCCTTTAAGCCCGGTGCACACTAGCCGTACGTACGGGCCGTACGTACGTCCCGTACGGCAAAGCGTACGTACGGCCCGTACGGCAAAACAGCTTTGCGCGCAATGCTTTTTTTTGCATTACGTACGTACGGCTAGTCCGGATGGGTCAGCCGTACGTACGGCCCGTACAGAGGTACCAAATAAGTTACTTTTTTTACTGTAGATCGTCACAAATTACGTCACGTTCACGCTGTATGTGTTTCGGTTTGTGTATGTAATAAAAGTAGCATTCTGCGTTCTTATTAGAATGGAAGATAGCTCTTTGCACAGACAAAGGGCAGTTGTTGCCAACAACGCAACTTTTTTCTTCCGACGTGCCATTTCTTACGCGAAATTCCGAGAAAATTCAAACGTATAGCAGTTCAAGGTCATCGAAGGTCATCGACCTTGCTGCCAAGCGAAAGCGCATATGCAACTTCCTATTAGTCATTAATGGTAACATTGGACGTATCTCGTACCGTGTCCGAGATATCGACGCATAAAGCTAGAAAATCGCAATTTTCGCTGATTGTAATCAGGAGTACCAAATTTTAAGTCGATCGCGGCGGGGGTTACGGAGCTACGGGGGTCCAAAATCGGGGTTTTCCTATTCATTTTTGAACGGCTCTTACAACAGTGTGTAAACTAACTTATTGATCTAAACGTTTAAATGGCGCATCCCTAGCAGTGGCTACAGCACAGCACTGACACCTAGCGTAGCGTTTAGACTAGCGTTGTTGCGATCGAGTAATGGCGTCGATGAAACAATAATTTTCTAATACCGGTAAGAAATTCTGTACAAAGGTTTGACAGTCCATTTGTAAAGATGTATTAGTGTCTGAGGTGCTGCTGAGGTCGCTTTAGGGGAGAAGGAGTTATTTTGATACGAAATCGGGCAACGTATAAAGTGCGAAATCGATTCGGCGAAATTGCGGTGCGAAGGCATGTATATAATGCGAAGGGATAGGGTCTGTATAAAAATCGAAATCCACGAAATCCACCAAAATTTACGAAATCCGGTGTCTATTAATCGAAATCCACTCTCTGTAACGAAATCCGGCATTATACAACTGTAGCCCCCGCCGGGGGCTGGTCATTCTAATTCCTGTCCAATTTCATCTAGTATTGCAGCTTATTCAGTAAAAACCCAGTTCAGTTCGATTATTATTATTGTCTATACAGTCGTCGCATGTATAGATCGTAGTCTTGGCGCCTATATATAACCTCCAGCAATAGCCCTTGGGGGCTATTACTGGATAGGCCGTAAAAATATTTGCATGTCATAAATGGGCTTCCGTAGATAGCTGCAAAGGCTCTATACTGAACAGAACAAATCAGTTACGTCAGTTACTGATTGTGTGCGAATGCATGGATTTCGATAATTAGTTTTCGCTCAATTGAAGTGGATTTCGTTGCAGAGGATGGATTTCGATTAATAGACACTGGATTTCGTAAATTTTGGTGGATTTCGTGGATTTCGATTTTTATACAGACGGGAAGGGATATGTGAAGATGAGTGGTTCATCAAGATTTTCCATTATCATTGACACTGCTTATTACCGTTGTAAATCTTCAAGAAGTTTCTGACCCTAACCGTGACCCTAACCCTAACCCTCCCGTGTAGTTAAACTGAAGCTTATAGAAGCTTGTCAGTCGGTTAAGCCTGAACCACTGTTCTTCACAGGGCATGGGTAAAATGCGGACTGCGGAGTTGCGGACCTGCAGACTGGCGAACGGCTAAACTGCGGACCAAAAAGTTGCGGACTGTAACTGCGGACTGGTGGGTTAAATGTGGACTACAAATTTGCGGACCTGGCAAAATTTGAAGAAGGAACTTTGTGTTTGATTACAGCTTGCTATGCTTTTTCTAGTTGTAGTGTGCTGATGCTGTAGTGTGTTAATGGGTTGTTAATAATGTGCTGTTTACAATATTTTCTGTTGGTTAGCGAGCTTTAGCTAAGCTACCCTTATTGTTGTGCAGCGTGGATGGTCCGATAAATCTATTTTCTGTGAAATTCACGTACACTGGAAGCCTAGTTCCACTATTTTCCATGATGGGATACCGTTCACTTTATAGGATTAGGGTCAGTTGTTGTTAAACTGTATTATTTTGAACATTTTCACGGATAATAGCGAGTCGGTGTGATAACTTTACGTGAATTTTCACGGAAAATATCACCTATCTGGATGGTCTGTCTGTGGGTGGGTCTTTGTGTCTGTCCGCATATGCTCCCATTACCGGAAAACGAGGGCCTAAATCAAAAATCGGAGTGGACCACCTAGGCACCGATTATCAGGTAACATTGTATTAAAATATAGGTTTGATCGGATCAGAACTCTGGGAGAAGATGCACTTCGCGCGATAGCACCCTACCCTCCAACCCCTACTTTCAACGGAATGGTAGCATCAACGCACACAGGTGCGCATTTTACCCGTACCCTTCTTCGGCATGTCAGAATCCAATCTGGCCAAACTTCAGCGGGTACAGAACTCACTAGCCAGAGTAGTCACCTCAGCCAGAAAGCATGATCACATCACACCCATTCTGAGTCAGCTGCACTGGCTGCCAGTGCGACAACGCGTTATATACAAGACAGCAGTACTGACATACAAATCTTTGCTCATCGGTCAGCCAGACCACCTATCGGTCCTGTTGAGTGGCTATGCACCAACACGCCAACTACGGTCATCTGACTGCCACCTGCTTTCCCAGCCAGCAGACAACACAGTGTTCGCCAGCCGTGCCTTCAGTTCTGCCGCTCCTCGTATCTGGAACAATTTACCACTATCCGTTCGAACAGCGCCATCTGTCAACATCTTCAGACGACACTTGAAGACTTATCTGTTCTCCTCCACCACTGCCACTGACTAACAAACCGTACCGTCCGCGCCTACGATTCGAATCCTGTTTGACATATGGCGCGCTACAAGTGCTGTTTACTTACTTACTTACTTACTTACTTCTTCACAGTAGCCAAATGTGAAAATGCAAAGAATGATATGGCGAGTTTAACAGTGAACATGGACAGTGACATCGCTTGAGTTTCATGCGAATGTTTTTTAAATTTGTATAAAACTATGGTGAGACCATTATTAGAACATGAAACTCAATTTGGTCACCGCGAAGGGTATGGCTGAAGTCACCACCGACACCACCGACCGTAATGATAGCCGTTGATCGGCCCGTAGCGGTCGGTGGTATCGGTAATTACGTTGCCGCCTGGTCGGTGGTGTCTGAAGTTTTTACTGAGTAAGTGGGAATATGGTAATACAAAGCTATAATTGCAGATCGAAAATGAAGGAAAACAGAATGTGGACGTTATTCGGATAGAATTTAGTCTTGGAAGCATAATTACGGTCGGTGCTGTCGGTGGTGTCGGTGGTGACTTCAGTCATACCGCACCACGAAGTTCTGCGATTTAACAAAGGTCGAAAAATTCAAATGAAAGCAACCAAACATATGTGTAGAGGTAAAGATTTGTCATGACGATAGAGTGCATGGTTTGAAATTACCACCATTAAATTACAGAAGGATTCGTGGTGACATGATTGAGCTATATAAAATTATCACTGGCAAGTATGATTCTAATTGTAGTTTACACTGTTGTATTTACGTTCTGAGTTAGTGCATGCTTCTGTTACTAGAGCGAATTATTATAAACTGGTACCTCAATATTACTTTACTACTAGAGTGGTTCCAGTATGGAACAGTCTTCCTAACGAAGTGGTGATGGCTGATAATATTAATATATTTAAGAATCGTCTTGACAAGTTCTGGTCATGATATGATTTTGTTTATTTATTTAGAGCTCAGCCACTTGAAACCGGAAGAGTTACATAATTTCAGTTAGAGTTTATTTGCGTTTTTTGCAGGGTTGGATTTTTTGCCACGGCAAAAAGTTTTTTTGCGAGGACAGTGGAAAAAAACGGTAAAAACCGGCAATAACTGGCAAAAAGTTTAGTACATAAATTGAATAGAAATACTCCGGTATAATGATAATGCAACAGTAATATTAGATAAAGCACCATGTTTATTGCACGTGAGTGACATTTTAACCAACTTTTCTACCCTCACCTAACCCTACATTAGTGCGCACTGACCGCTAGTCATTAGGAAAAATAAAAAAACTCAAAAAAGACACCGAAAAGTGCCCCACAAAATTCAGAAAGTAAGTAAAAATAAAATCTGCAGCTAATATAGAAGAGACTATACCACAGAGACTGAAGAATTGTGACCAAGTAGTAAGTACTCTTGACTAGTCATAAGACTGAAACTGTCACATGGTCCGTCAATCAATGTCATTGTTATTGTCACTCAGATTCAGTCTCAGATGCACTGTAATGAAATATATTCTGGCAAAAACCTATTTTTGTCGGCAAAAACTATTTTTGCCAGTCCGGTTTTTTCCGTGGAAAAAACGAAAAAACGTTTTTTTCTACCTTCTGGCAAAAACCTGCCAACCGTGGTTTTTTGTATTTTAAATTTCTAGAAAGAGATGGAAATAGAGGCCCTTGGCCTGCTTCCGTTATACTCATTGGATTGGACTGGATTGGATTAACGTTAACGTTTATCACTCCGTTGTTGTGTAATTTTAACGGTGGAGTTATATAAACGAGCATTGTAGATGCTGTATAATAGGTACATGTCTAAAATTTTATACGAAGAATTTCATTGAATATATCTACGAGGAGGCAAAATTATTGCTGTTTATGTTAATAACAGGCTTATACTTGAAATCAAAATAGGTTCACGACCTATCGTGTCACCGTATACAATGTAATGCAGTTTAAAGTCAAACGATAATTTCCTTTCAATTGAGTACTCGGCCACTGTTCTATTAACCGAATATTCTTTAGCAAAACCACATATATTATTTATAAAAAAACTGCAAGCAATTTATTTGGTGTTGTATAGGTGATGATAAAAAACCGCAAAAATGAAAAAAGCATAAGCACGAACATTATGCATTAGCTTAGACATTTATTCTAGCTACTGATGACAGATTAAATGTTTAAGATAGATAGATAATACATGTTCATGCTTATAGTTTTTGATTTTTGTGGCTTTATGTCATCAGTTATACAACATTAAATAAATTGCTTGTAGTTTTTTTATAAATAATTAAATACATCAACTGCATATTGTTTATATGTTGTTGGCAGTATCAAGTGGCTATTAAAATTACATTTCGTTGCTAATATTTCAATTTTCAGTTCCATCACAGCATGAACAATTATGCCAAAAATATCATTTTCATGCTTTATTTCAACGATATAATCGTTTCCCCAAGGTAGAGCTGAGTACTTTATTAGTGAGTAGCATTTGTACTTGTTAATACTCATATATTAGAGTATAGAAATATTGTGTTAATTGTCTGTACAGAATTTCTGTCCGGTATTCGAGGTGTCTGCTTCACTATCATTTGCCTGTACTACGAGGTAATTTTTGTCACAGACTACTGCTGTTTTTAATATGTGTGCTTGTGCATTGTGTGATTTTTTTATAGTTTGTGTACGAGAGTCCCGGGAAGTATTTTATAGTTTATGCATTAGATGGAAGATTAATGATATGGAACGGCTGAGTGTCGGTGAGGCTGAGATCGTTGACAGAATGAGAAATTTAAATATTAATAAGTCACTAGGTCCCGACTTAATTCATCCAAGAATTTTGTATGAACTAAGAAATGAACAATAAGTAACCACTGAGTGATCATTGCAGGAATAGCAAAACGCACAGCTACCCCCATACCTCTGATTTAATTTTTTTTAACTTTGGTGCGTTAACAAATATTTTTATATTACATACATGACCATCATCAACATTTATATAGCGCCATGGAGTCCGAAGATACAGAGGCGCTCGATCATTGCAGTAATAGCAAAACGCACAGCTACCCCCATACATGACCATCATCATGATAAGAATGATAATTGTCTGAACAAGCATTCATCACCTATAAATTATAGGGAATACTGCTGAATTCACCAACAAGGCATGATCTTGTAGCAGCCTCCTTAGCTGACTGAGAAATCAGTCATCCTACTGAAAGCCTCCGTAGAGGAAATCAGTGACTATCCCGTCCAGTAGGTAGTTCTGTTAATATACTGCTCTGTGACGGAGGGTACGCCTGGTCTGCGACTGCTTATTCGTCGTACCGAAGTACGCTTATTTTGCAGCTGGCCTCTATATTCTACAGGTCGTGTCACAGTCAGGCACGTGGGACGTGGGTGGTTGTAGGCAGCTCTGCTCTGGTAATTTGCATGCGCTTCCACCCAGTATGTACCAGAGTGTAATGTTACGCTGCAGGGCGGTAAAGTGCAGCCAAATTTTGAATAAAAAATTTTCCGGAAAAATTTTTTTAGCCTCCACTACGACCAGAAAAATACTTTGAATCCATTAGTGAAATCCGTTTTTAAATCCGTTCACAATTACGGGACAAATTTGAAAATTTTGTGACCGCCGTGTCTGCTCTTTCCAATATGTTGCAACGCAGTGTGTGCGACTACGTGCGTAGGCCGATACTTCGCACTGGGCAACACTTGCCCTGTGCAGCTTTTTCTAGTTGCGGTTTGTTTCCCCCATATATCCGGTGTCCATTTATTTTCACCAAACTTTTGTCAATACTGCATCTGGGGACAAAGATGAAACTGTTTAGTTTTTGCAATCAGAAAGGTTAAAGGTCAAGGTCACACCATGACGACATATTCTCAAAATGCCATTATTGGGGTTTGTTTCCGCGGTATCTCCTGTATGCATTGATAGATTTTTAGCAAATTTTTGACAATAGTCCATCTTGGGACAAAGAGGAACTGATTAGTTCAGTTCAGAAGGTCAAAGGTCAGTTACAGTATGACCAAATGTGCGAAAAATACTATTTTCATGGTTTGTTTCTGTGATATCTCCGCTTCCCATGGTAGAGCTGGGTAGTATTTGTGCTAGTTAATATTCATATATTATCGTACAGTATACAAATATTGTGTTAACTTGTGTACAGGATTTCTTTACGGTATGCCAGGTGTCTGCTTCACTATGATTTGCCTGTACTACGAGGTAATTTTTGGCATCGATTACTGTTGTTGTTAATACTTCTGCATGTATGTTCTGTGATTTTTTTAGAGTAGATTTGTACAAGAGTCTCGGAAAGTATTTTATAGTTTACCCACATCGACGGAAGATTAATGACATGGAACCATTGAGTGTCGGTGAGGGTGAAATTGTTGACAGAATAAGAAAGTTAAATATTTAATAAGTGACCAGTCCCTGACTTAATTCATGCATGAAGTTGGTATGAACTAAGAAATGAAATTGGATATGCAGTCATGAAAATCTTTGTGATAATTCTAGCGCTAGATCGACGATCTAGCTGTTAACGTGAAAATTGCTAGAGGTAGATTGGGACAATATCCACAGTAGGCAAAGTAGGCATGTGAAGCATTTTCGCATGTCATGGCGCAACCACTTACTTAGATCAGAGTTATTCAGTATGCACCAGAGTATAGCTTAAGCCAAAAGTGTTTTCAGGAAATGTGGACTGAAAAGTTATTGAATAAACTTTATGGAAAATATCTGATGTCAGGGTGAATTTACATCACAGTTTTCATATTTAATCGTATTGTATCATATCGGGGTAGAAGATGTAGGCTTTCGCCTTTATATCGTATTCTTGTTAATTACTGAATCACTGCTGTATAATCTATTTGTTGGTGTTACTACAGTTTCCAGTTCCGGCAAAATCAAATTTATAGTCATAATAAACATCTGGGCTATGAGAACATTTAACTATATTAGTATAAGTATTAACTGAAGATGAGTTAACAACTTAACAACATATGATGGCAAACTGTTCCACAAGTTAAGTTAATAATTTTGTCTTTGTATAAAAAGTACTTTTGCATATCATATTACAGGCACGCGGTAGCGCAGCACTGTAATAACGGTGACAGCCTAAGTCAATGGGACAAGGTAAAATTTAACCCCTCACAGAATGGAGACCCATGAACCGATTGCCAAAAAATTTGGCACAATTGATTAGTACAGTTACCTTACCAGTTATAGCAAAATGAAATTTATAGTCATAATAAACATCTTGGCTATGCCAACATTTATCTATATTAGTCTTATAACTATTAACTGAAGACGTTAACAACATGTGATGGAGACTGTTCCACAAGTTAAGTTAATAATTTTGTCTCTGGGTAAAAAGTAATTTTGCATATCATATTTACAGTAATGTTTAACTAATTGTATTGGCCTACCGATACATTGCATCTGCCACCTTGGCCATTATAGCGGTTTTTCTCGAATATCTCCGTCAATTCTTAATCGATTTACACCAAACTTACAGGCACAGTAGTGTCCCAAAAAACGTCTCCGTGCATTTTAGCGGTTTCAGAGCACGCCGCCGCCGCGACTTTCTTTGTCAGTGTGTGCGGCGCACGGTGTAGAGAATCCCTCGACTGCCTCACACTAGCACAGTTTGGCTTAATTAACGTGTTTCCTGTATGAAATAATGCCCGATGCCAAAACATCGCAAAATTTCTAACGTGGGCGTAGACAGAATTGAAAAACCGGAAGTTTTCACATTTTGACCTTATGCGCCTGCGCGGCAGCATATCGACATCAGCAATACATTTCACAATTTCAAAACCGGTTTCAGCAGTTAGGGCAGATGCCACAGAAGTGCCTTTGCCGAAGAAGAAATCTTCTAGCACAAACAGTTTAGCCGCTACAGAGCGACAAAGTGGATCCAAATTTAAAAAAAATATGTTTCGGAATACAATTTTTTTCGCCTCCACTACGACCAGAAAAATACGCTGAATCCATTGGTGAAATCCGTTTTCAAATCCGTTAACAATCACGGGAGATATTTGCAATTTTGTGACCGCCATGTCTGCTCTATCCAATACGCCGCAACGTGGCGTCTACAACTACGCGCATGGTCGATACTTTGCACTGGGCTATGCCCTGTGCAGCTATTTCTAGTTTAAAATTGTTACTACTGAAATTGTGTCTGTGAATTCACCGCGAGGCAAAGTAGGAGAAACCATGCAGTCACGGTGAGTGTGATAAGTGAGGGAATGAAGTTGCATTCATATGACAGTAGGAAGATTGGAATGATATAAACAGGACATCTACCGCTAGTAACTTTCTGCTTAATTAGTGCAAGATCGCTGATCTACCGCTAGCACTGATGACATCTTTAATTATTCATTAGACAGCAAAGTTTTACCAAATGAATGGAAAAGTGCCAACGTTTCGGTAACTTTGAAGAAAGGGAAAATGTGAGGTCAGTAAGTATAGGCCAGTTAGTCTCATTTCTATTGCATTAAATTGTTTTGAGTTAAAGATAAGATTATGGATCATTTTCTCACTAATAAATTATTTTCACATAAAACAGCTTGTGTTTGTGAAAGGTAAATGCACTATCACACAATTATTGAGTATAATGGACCACTGGACGGAGATGTTAGAGACTGGTGGTAGAATAGATGTAATATATATGGACTTAGAAAAAGCTTTCGATAAAATACCACGTCGTAGACTAATAAGTAAGATGTATAGTTAAGGGTTACATGAGAATATTATTTTGTGGATGAAGACCTTTCTTCCAGATAGAAAACAATGAGTGATCATAAATGGTGTTACGATATACTGGAGTGACGTTGTAAGTGGAGTTCCACAAGGTTCTATTTTGTGGTCAGACTGTGAACACGATAACTCAAGAAGAGATCATCCTAGGTCGCTCAAATTTGGTGGAACGTTAGAACACGTGACGAAAAATTTACGACAGCTGTTCAAGATCAAAAGGTCAATCGTCAAGGTCACAATGTAACGTAACGTATTGGTAGAAAAAGCTTCATAACTCGGTAAGGGATGGTCCTTTCAGCTTCAAATTTTGTGGAAATTATCCCCTTCTCTAAGGGAAGACGTGACCCACTTTTGACAAAACTAGGTCGAGTAGACAGGAAGTAGGAATGTGGCAGATTTGTGGCTGCAAAATTCAAAAAGAGAAAAGGAAATGAATTCCAATTGCCAAGATATCCCCGTCTTATAGGAAATCAGGGTCGCCGAATCCAACGGCGTTGTCAGAATTGCAGCCGGAAGCTCAGAAATGGATGTTTCTGAGCATGCGCAGTAAAATGATGCCAAAAATCAACTAAAACGTTGCCAAGTTGTGAAAATTTCCATATTTTTTATAGGAAATCGATGTCGCTGAGAACGACTATGAAAACTAGATTTCAAACTGGAAGCAGAAATGACGACGTTTCTGCACATGCGCAAAGAAAAATGGCTTTACTTTATAAACAAACATGTTAACAGCAATATGCAGTGAGCAGCACATAGAAAACAATATAATAAAAGTCATAATACTTTTACTGTACTAAGCTGGACACTAGAACTTGAGTGAAGTGACGGTGATACGCCTAGCCTAGTACCACGTATTATCATTCTGTTAATTCCCATGGTTTTATTCGTAAATCGCCAGTCTAGATAGGAATAATTGTTTCACTCGAAAAGAATTAACAATTATCTTACTAACTAAAGCCATTAATTATTGGTACTGTATTTGCGAATGTTGGTCGAGTTCGTCTGCAGTGCAGTGACGTAACCGTTGATGTAAGCTGTGACACAACGTAACGAAAAGCCGGACATGAAATCATGAAAATGATAAAAATTGACCGTTGACTAGCTATCTACATGAAGGCTAGCCTAATTAAAGCTCTAATAGTAAGCATCAAAATAACTTGCATGGCGCTACTTTAATAATACAGCAAATATAAATGTACAAAACTACAGTTTATACACACGTTAACGGTGACATGCAGTGACTAACACATCGAAAACAGCAAAAAATCATAAAAGGTGACATTATTCAGCAGCACATTGACAGTTAGGCAGTGTGATGGTGGGTATTGGGTCCTCTTTTATTTAGTACATGCATTAGTGATTTAGTTGACTTTCGTGGAGATGATGCAAAGCTGTTTCTTTTTGCAGGTGATGCAAAATATTTTGCACATATTAATAACACTATTGATTTTTCTACTCTGCAGTGTAAAATAGATAAGTTTACTGACTGGAGAGATAAACAGCTAGTTAAACTTAATGTAAGTAAATGCAAGATTGTCAGTTTGTCGTAAAGGACAAAGTGACATTATTGCACCTGTATACAATATCAAAGATGTAGCTTTAGATAGTTATAAGGACCTAGGTGTAATAATTGATAGCCATCTTAAGTTCAGTAAACACATTAGTGAAAAAGGCAGCAACACTTACACAACGTTGAGGATATTAAGGAGAAATTTGACAGATGTTTGTTGTTATTGTTTTTTTTTTTATTTTAAACTTATATAAAACAATCGTTGAACGATTATTAGAATATGCAAACACAATCTGGTGATCATGGAGGATCTGTGATTTGACTAATATTGCAAAAGTTGAAATGAAAGCAAGTAAATGTGCCGTATTACACATTTGTTGTATGAAGATAGACTGCAACATTTGAAAATTACCAACATTAAATTACAGAAGAATTTGTGGTGACATGACTGAATTATATAAAACTAGAAATATGGGGCAGATCCCAGCGTGCGGCCGCCGGCGCCGCATGTCCAACTGCTGAGACAATTTTGGGTAGTTCAAATTCCACGGGCAGCAACGCCACCTGGCAAATCAAATTGAAAAGTTGTCTGAAATCGTGCCGAAATTCCACTTGGGTGGGTCAGCATGAGCGCCTCATTGCATTGCATTGCGGCTGGTGTGGTCATGGCATATTTGATTAACTCATTTAAGTCTCGTCTGGATAAGTTCTGGTCATTGCATCATTTTTACAGGGGTCAGCGGTAGCTGCAAGCCCTGTACTAGCTACGATCGGGATGTCTGTGTGTCTGTCTGTCTGTCCGTCCGTCTCACACGATGGCACTGAGTGAAAACGATGCAAGCTAGAATCACGAAATCTTCACCGACGGATAGCCCAAGGAATTCATCCAGAAATTCGAAAGGGGTCACCCCGAGCGAGGGCGTTAAATGTGAGTGGGGTAGGAAAAATTCCCAATTTTCATCCAATAACTCGCTGTATCTCAGAAACGGTGCAAGATAGGACGAAAGTTACTATTAATCACTAATAGGAAGTCGCATACGCCCTTTCGATTGGTGCCAAAATCAACGGCCTTGGATGACGTTGAACGGCCGATATGCAGTCCATTGTATAAAAGATGCATCTTTTGGAGCCCACCACAAAAATTTGAATAAAGATAGACCCATACTATTAGCGACAAAAATGTAGGCCATTGACTCTAGTTTCTGGCGACATAAAGTTTGTGTGGATATTCGCAGGGGTTCTCTGGAGAGGGGGCGTCAAACGACAGTGGGGTGATCGAAAACGTCGATTTTGAGAGATTTTGGACGCTGTCTTCGGCACCTTAGGAAATGAGGCCAAAATTATTATGTAGTATCACTTAGTCGCTTTTCGCCTTTCCAGTGACCCCAAAATGTATGACCTTGAATGACCTTGACTGGCTATTTCGCGCTAAAATCTGTTTTCGCGCCGGTTTAGCCGGTTTAGCATGACAAGCGAAAGAACACTTATGGATTCAAAAAAAAAGTATTGCAGTTAATCTGGACCAGCTGCCATAGGATTCAGTCGTCTCCTTGATGACGACAACAAACTCATCTTCGTTGTACGTGTCTTTCGTCAGTGCAATATCTCTGAAACGGGGGCAAGATAGGACAAAGGCTACTATTGATGACCAGTAGGAAATGACATACAAGGTTTCAGTTGGTGCCAAAATCGACCTTGAATGACCTCGAGGGGTCATTATGCAGTGTATTTCAGAAGACTTGTGTCTTTCAGAGCCGGCGACAAAAATTTGAATGAAGATAGACTATACTATCACTCTATCAGTGACTATGATGTAGCCCAGTGACTATGGATTCTGGCAATAAAGGTTTATGTGGAGTTTATGTGCATATTCGCAGTGGTTGTCAAGATTTGGTGTAAATTTTCCTTAGATTTTATGCCTGCATCCCTACATAACGTATACATGGAATGGAATGCCGTAGTCGTTTTCAAGTTGTTTATTGCAGTTAGCTACCAATATGGCTGCCACATATTCTGAAGTGTGTGAGTAGAGGAGGTGTTGGATGCGGAGTAGTGGAATGTGATACACAGAATATTTGGAATCTGCGGAAAAACTGCGGATCCTTCGTAGACGCTACATTGTCGGAATCTAACAAATAAGGCCAACATTTGTATGTAGTAGTATTTAGTCCCTTATTGGCTTTTGCACTGACTCCAAAACACGTGACTTAGAATGGCCATTTTGCATTAAATTTTGGTTTGCGGCGGAACGTTTGGAGCTCTGAAGCCTGGCCTTCGAAGCTTGGCTACTCTGAAACTTGTAGTGAATGTTGTCTGTGAACTTTTAACCAAAAACAACTTCTCTGGCATCGTGCAGTTTCCTTGCACCAGCACGGCTTTCCGGTCTGGAGATGTGGCACTATACGACTGTGTAGAAGTTGATAATGGCAATTTTGTAAAAAAATATTGAAGCATACTAAAAATAAAGGTATTTGTTTAAGGGGTCGTTTTTTCGCCACACGCTGTGGACGTCAGTTACTGAGACATTAAATCCGAGAACGTGACATGTAGAATTAAGTTGGAACGAAAGTCCGTAACTTTGGATGACAGTGAATGTATTATTCCCCAGTTTGCACTATACGGAGTGCAAACTTGAGTGTTTGGGGCTAACTGCTGGAGAATTTTAGTGAACATAGAATGTGACTATCAGCAGCCAAAATATAACTAACCGAGGGACTCTGCTTGTAAGTGTGTGTGGTCCATGTGATGTTGTGATGATTTTCTGGAGAGATGGCGTTATAGAAGTGTGTGGAAGTTGATAGCAGCTATTAGTCAGCGAAGCACGTGTGCTGTCTCTTTGGTAGCTTCTTCTTAACTGTTGATACCGTAGGTTATGTCAACTACTTAGTGCACTGGCTGGACCTACAAAATTAATGCAGTTCAGACGTTAGACAGTTATTTAAAACACGTAATACGAGGGGCGGTCAAAATGTTGTGAGCCTTACCCATTTAAACGAAAGGTAGACAAATGGGCATACCTTTATTTTTAAGCATACTCACCACCGTTGTCAGTGCACATTTTGTATTGATCTTCGAGTTTTCATTAGCAGTAAAATAAAATACTTCTGACTGCCCATTCAACCGCTTTTCAGGCACATACTTGAATTCATCACCGGTCAAAAAAATCTGTCGACGGACATGTTTGGACCCGAAGGCATCCCTAACAGCCACAACAGTTGTTCTTCTTGTTGTTGTTATCAGCAGGGTCCAGGGGCAGAACAGTTAGGGACGCCTTCGGGTCCAAAAATCTGTGGACAGATTTTTACCCGCGCGACGCTATGCTAGCGCGGGTCTTTGCGATAGCGACGTGTCTGTCTGTCTGTCTGTCCGTCCGTCCGTCACACGCCGGTATTGTGCCTAGCAAAGCGAAAGCAGGATCGTGAAATGTATACCGTCTGATAGCCCCATCACTCTAGTTTCTGGGTAGGTATGACTTGTCGAAAAATTCGCAAGGGGTCACCCCAAAAAACGGTGCCAAATGAGGGGGGTTTGGGTTTTTCAACCAATATGTCGACGTTCTCGAAAACGGTGCATTTTACACACAAAGTTACTATAGGACGGTAATAGGAAACCATATGCAATTATGCAGGCTATCGAATGGTGTCAGTTTCTATGACGTTGAGTGACCCCTGACCCAGGTTTCAAGGTCACAGTAGTTTTAAAAGGCGAGTATCTCCAAAGCGACGCATGTTACAGACACAGTTACTATATAGGACGTAATAGGACACCATAGGTACGCTATCGATAGGCAACCTAGGTATACAGCTTACAACCCCACTGCTATTACGTAAACCGTGCAAACTTTTCGCAAGAGTCGCGCGGGTTTGTCAGCGACAGCTGGGCTTTCTTGTTTTGACTGGTGATAAATTCAAGTATGTGCCTGAAAAGCGGTTGAATGGGCAGTCAGAAGTATTTTTACGCGCGACAGCATATATGCTATAGCGCGTCGTTGCCACAGCGACGTGTCTGTCTGTCTGTCTGTCACACGCTGGTATTGTGCCTAGCAGAGCGAAAGCAGGATCGTGAAATGTACACCGTGTGATAGCGCCATGATTCTAGTTTCTGGCAAGGTATGAGTCGTCGAAAAATTCGCAAGGGGTGACCCCAAAGGAACGTTCCAAATGAGAGTGGGGTAGGTTTTTTGGCGATTTTCGACCAATATGTCGTCATATCTCGAAAACGGTGCATTTTAGACACAAAGTTACTATAGGACGGTAATAGGAAACCATATGCAAGCTATCGAATGGTGTTACTTTCGATGACCTTGAGTGACCCTGAACCCCAGTTTCAAGGTCAAAGTATAGTTTAAAGGCGAATATCTCGTAAACGGTGCATCCGATCCACTCCATGTTTGTTCTTGGCTAGGGTTTTCGGGAAAGGCGGATCGAATGGCGCTATTTCCGATTGGATAAAATCCAAGATGGCGGCTGACGGCCATCTTGGATATACAAAAACGGCCATAACTTCGTAACCGGTTTGCCGATCAACGTGCTATTTGGTTCTAGGGTGGGGTTTTCGGGGACGGCCGAACTAATGGTGCAACTTTCGAATTTGAAAAATCCAAGATGGCGGTATACACGCACTGTTGTCGCGCGTAACCTTTGCATCAGCTGGGCTGTCTTGTATTTTACTGCTGATGAAAAGTCCGAGATTATTACAAACTGTGTACTGACAAAGGTGGTGAGTATGCTGAAAAATGAAGGTATGCTCATTTGTACCTTTCGTTTAAATGGGTAAGGCTCAAAACATTTTGACTGCGCCACGTAAAGTGTATACACAGCACATTAGATGTGTGATATGAGGTTAGGTTTTAGTTACTTACGTACATACTTAGTGACTTTCAGAAACAACAAAGAGTGAGTTGTAGGAGATCAGAAGATGACGTACATAGGTTTCGATAATTAAGGAAATAGAATGTAACTGAGCTACAAAGAAATGCGTAGTTGACAACATGTTATGAGCGGTAGCCGAGGGTCTTGTTTTATATTGGAAGGTTATAAACTGGTCCAAATTGTCAACATTTGGCTCATATAATGGTGGTTATCATGCCAATATGACAAGATATGGGCAAACTGTAGTGACATCGGCATTATCACGTTTCACTGATATTGTAATCGGTTGTCTGGTGTTTATGTTGTAGAGTCCAATGTTCGTTCAGCTGCCATTTATGTGTAAGTGTTCATTTAATCTGAATTTATGAATATGTAAACTGTACCAGTAATGTTCAAATGACACTAAAATCAGTTTGCTATCTTACGATTGTTGCCCATGGTGTGCGTGCTTTCTGTTGTTCTTCCGTAAGGAGCTAATAGCATTGTGCATGTGATTGAATTTTAATAGCACATTCTTACTCATTCTTATATTTGAATTGAGATGTACATTGCTGTTGTTTTGGAAGTTCTAGCTGAGCTCTGCAGTTATTAGTTACTTAGGTCACTTTCGTCATCGTAATGTTAGGATGCTGTTGTTATTGAATGTGAGCCACTCAGAAGCAAGATTAATTTACAGTCATAGCTTCTTACTAACCGCATTACTTATGGGAATGGTTATAAAGTGCATACTCTGTTTCTCTTGAAGATATATAAGATCACATTTCTGTAGTGTAAAGCTGTTTTCAGAGTCATTTTTTGCCAACTGAGGGCGCATGGTAGCTACTGATTTGTGAGGCCTGAGTGTAGGACAAAAGCATGTAGGACAAAAGACCATAAGGCAAAATCAATCAAAAGTAATTTGTAATGCGCGCAGCGTCGTGCACAGAGCTCGAATCTGAGGTGCAGAACAAAAACCCTCATGGACAAAAGCCCAGAGGGGTACGAACAAAAGTCAACATTTCTGTTGCAAAACACGATGATGGTAAGGTGTGGATGCGTGGTAACTGCCTAGTCCGTATTCTATGCTAAGCTTGTTATACATGTTAAGATTAAAAGGTACAGGTACGAGAACTTTTTGTAGCATATTTGCATTATATAACGTCATGAAGCTCTTGGAACATTTTAACCTGATTGGAGATGAATATTTTGTAAATGAGTGACATTATTGTTTGGCGTCATATGTTTTACGTGAATGCATCAGACTGCTAGTGTGTTGTTTGGTCAGTGATAGGCTCTCATTGTCAGTAGTCATAGCTAGTTGCAAGTTTCATATAATCACGATAGGATAAAAGTGTTAACTATACATTGGCGTGTATAGGACATGTCTTACATTGTTGCACGAAACAGGATTTTCAGCCAATTTCATGGTGTCATTGTAATGCCCCCTGCCGATACTAGTTTCCATGTTAGTGAAAATTGGCATTGGTGTTTGTAACACACAGTGGGGCGACCATAACTTTGGGATTTGCCACGCCTTCCGGCTTTACATGAACTACTCTTGGTCTCTGTGGCTCATATGACCTTTCTACTTTATGGAGTTTATATTGTGTGATTTAATTGTGTTGTAGGTTTCCTTACTGGTCTGTCTGCACTTTGACTAATCTTCTTCTGTCGTCATTCCTTTCGTTTCTTCCCTTCTCTTTCTTGCCTTTGTTCCTTTGCTGCTTCTTTTGTCCTCTTCCTTCTTTGTGTTGCTATTGTTGTTATTTTGCTTCTTTTGATGTTGTTTTAAGTACCTTCATCACCAGTTAGTGAGTATAAAAGGTATTGGGACACTCGGTGAGTGCACATGGCAGTAGTCTAGGTGTTGAAGGTAACGCGCTGTTTCCAGTGCTATTTTTAGTTCATTTTAGTTTGCTATTTGAAGATTTTTATTTCAGTTGCAGTTTTGTTGTTACTGAGTTCTGTGGTTATAGGCATATCCTCCCTTTTTCCTTCTGTTTCTTTCGTTTTGCTTGTCTTTGTTTTTTTTCTTTCTGTTTTCGTTGTTCTGCTTCATTCGTTATCATTTTAGTTTAGTTTAGTTTTTGTTTGTTTTAGTTTGCGGCTTAAACAATATTTGTTTCAGTTACGGTCTGCTTGTATTCAGCTACTGTGGTGTCAGCCGTACGAAACCTGACACAGCTGTTGGGCACACAGTAGCTGGCAGACTTGCCAGATTGGCTGGTACAATATTCTTGATATTCATACGTGTATACAACGGATATTTGTACGAATATATGAGCTGATAACTTGGACAGTATAAACACGTGCTTATTGGAGAAAACTGGTTGAACATTATTGCAACGTACAGTCTGTCTGTGTGTGTATGTGTGTACTACTACATTCGCATTGTGCTGCATACTGTTGAGTCGTTAGTATGGCTATGTGTCATGCATCGGACACGCTGATTGACTGTTTTGGCAACAAATACAGCATTTGTCGTATTCCAGGCACCGGATTCTGCGGGTTTCACTGTCTAGCTCTGTCCTTGACTGGAAGTCAGTTCTCGTACACTGACATTATTGATGACTGCATTAATGTGTTTACAAATATTCCCGACTTGTTTCGCCTTAGAACGAACTTTGGAGGTCACAGTGATTCCTATTTGACGTTAGATGACTATGCTTCATTCATGCAGGACGCAATTCAACAAGTGCAAGCTGGACATTCAGTTCATAGTAATGCATGGTGTGAAGATGCGCATTTAGCCGCTATGTCACTGCTGTATGACATCATTATCTTGATGTATTCCACAGTAAACAAACAGTGGCATGTTTTTAATGAGTCAGGCAGTCGTGGCTATATTTGCTTGTTGAATTCGCCAGGACACTTCGATGTACTTACTGGTGTGAGTGGTCCGCCAGTACTTCCCGTTGGAGCTCATACACATGGTGTATCTCGAGACGCATTTGATTCGTCATATGATGTATGGCAATGTCTGCAGCGTAATTATTGTTTCACATTTGTATTTAAGATACCCGAAGGATTTGCGGGTATTAATATTCTTAATCACCCGGTCGTTTCAGTGGTGAAATCAGTGAACGTGGCTGTGGCCAGTGGCAGTAATGACATTGTCGAGAATGACAGTAGGGAAAATGTAACTTTTTCAGGAAGTGCTAATGAGCATGATGTTTGCAGTGATAAAAATGCAGTACAGACAGAGAATAAATCTCTGCTTAAGTGTGACTTTCCAGGCTGCAGTTATGTTACCAAGAAAGTGAGAGCAATGCGCATGCACAAAATAAGATGTCGTGAAAAGAGAAAATCAAACATTACGAGTAGTACAGGTGGAACAAAGAAAACAGTTGACATCCAGAATTATGGTAGCAAAGATGTAACTTTTCCGGCAAGTGCTATTGAGTGTGATGTTTGCAGTGACAAAAATGCAGTTAAGACAAACAGGCAATCTGTGCACAAGTGTGAGTTTCCGGACTGTAATTACACTACCCACAAACCGAGAGCGATGCACATGCACAAACGCAAACGTCATAGACAGACAGAATTACTTAATACTGCAACTGAAATAGTGTGCACAGCTGACAGTAGCAAAGTGTGTGCTGTGAGTCAGGAAAGCATGGAAGTGGATGCTGCTGGAATTTTTGCGAATGGTTATTCAAATTCCTGTGATGAAGCAGACTCAGATGTCGCTTCTATAACAAGTTTGGAAAGTACTGCTTCAAGAAGAAGCGAACGTATTGCTCAGAGACCAGTTGTGTCATATGTACAACGCACCAGACCGGATCAGAAAGGTGGATACATGTGTGATATCGTTGACTGCAACAGACAATTTGACACACCAAAAGGGCTGTCTATGCATAAAAGTAGAGGTCATTGTGCGAAGATAAAAGCTCATGTTACTACGACTGTTCAGTCAGACAATGCATCACATGGCAGTGGTTTTCAAAGAGGCTCAGGAATCCATAATTGTAAGAGAACAAACACTGCAATGCATTCTGAGTCGGAGGTGACGCACGGTAAGCGGTCTAAAGTGCGTGGGCCTACAACAGTACAGACATTGGAGGAAGATAATGCAGAACGAACAGACACATTCATGGAAAATTCAAATGATGTTTCACAGGCCTGTAAGAAGAAATTGCGTGCTTCTGAACGCATCAGGACATCTCGCGCAGTATTAGAAAAAACAACTAAACAACACATAAAACACAGTTTCGCAGAGGAAATAACTGCATTAGAAAATGACATTCAACCAAGAGAAAAAAAGCAGCGGCAAGATGATCCTTTATATGAGAAACTGAAAAACTATCATGACAGCATTCTGAGATCACTGTCAAATACGACCACTGAAAAGCTTTCTGCAGAAGTACTTGGAGTAATACTAGATCCGTCTGTGATAGACATGTCTGACCGACAGTTTACATGGTCAAAAGAAGACGAAAGTAGGTTAAATGAGTTGAACAACACCTGTAAATCTCTTCAGGCACGGCATGACTGGATATGGGGTGCATCAGATGACAGCGAGCAAGGTCGGTACAACGACGCAAGAATGCAGTTGTGTATAACGAAGGAGTGCGAATGGCGTCTCATTGAGTGTCCAGACTGTGAATCAACTGACTTATTAGTCGGCGAGCAAACAGAGTCGAACGTTTGCTATGACTGCCTTCAACTAAAGCGTGTTCATGAACAAGAGAGAAATAAACGGCAACAGGCCTGGGAGAAAGTCAGACCAGTGAATAAAGAATTCCCAAAAGCAGCTGACGGTCAGGATTTGCCGTATCTGCAGCCAGGTGATAAGTCAGTCATTGCGCCCGTTATGCCAGTCGTGACTGTCAAGAGGAACCACTATGCAGACAAAAAAATACGCCAAGAATCGATATCGTTGGTTCAAGATAATCTTCCAATTTGGAGCAAAGTTCTGCCGCGAACATCTCTCTCGGACAGGTTTATGATTATTGAACGACGCGTGCGAGACTGTAAAAAGTACATCGTTGCAAATGCAAACCGTGTACGGCAATGGCTCAGCTATCTGTTTCAGCATCACAAGGAGTTTATCCGTTTGGAAAGACTCAACCAGTTGCGAAAGGATGAGACAGCTATTGACGCGCTGACTCCAAACCTGGAACTTGCAGAGGTAGACTATGCTATGGCCGAACACAGTGCATCGGAAGCTGAACAAATGGAGAAGGAAATGCAGCACAACGATGAAGGACTAACGGACGCCACTGTCGAATCTGGTTTTTCAGAGACGCATGTATTCTCATTCGACAGGTATTCGGAACTGTATCTGAAATCGAAGGATGTACTGCGAATCAGAAAAGAAGGTAAAGTGGAAATCATTGAAGATCATACAATTCGAAAGCCAACGTACTGCACGTCTGCAAATCTGGCTTTTCCACATTTGTATCCGCATGGAGAAATGTCACCGCTTGACTTTCAAGACTACAAACTCGGTCGCTATTTGCTCAAGAAGCAGGCTCTCTATGCACATAAGAAAAGTGATGGGAAATTGGAATTTACATTCTCGGAAGATGATATACATATGGCACATCAGTACGCGCGTTTGAGTGAGCAAACTGTAAGGGCCAGTGTTGGGCACTACCTAAGCTCGCACCCAAGTGTTGCACATGTTCCATTCAGTAGCGTGATAGAAGCCTTCAGACATGGTGTTGATGCTAACACAGGTCTGCTTGACAGTCATTTGCCAGATCTGACAACAATAATGTCACAGTTGCCAAACTCTCGACAAAAATGGTTTAGTGAACGTCTTGGCATTGAAGCAATTTCGCGAGACCTGGGTTCTCCTAACCTGTTTGTCACAATAAACCTCGATCCCAGAGCGTCACCGGATGTCCGCAGTTTGATTTATAAGCTGGAACACGGCAAGGACATGGACCGTGACGAGCCATTTGTGAAAGACACGGCAGAATTCACGAGGTTAATGAGCAAATACGCTGGACACGTTGCCATTTACTTGTATCGAAAGGTTAAAATCATGATGCGTGTGTTCTTCACAAAGATATGTGGCATACCAGAAAAGGAGCCAGTTTGTGACTGGACGCGACGCGATCAGACAGAAAATTCTTGGTGGTGGGGCCGTGTTGAATTCACTGAGACACGCGGGCTGGCTCATTGGCACTTTCTAGTTAAGCTACCTCATGTACTAGATACAGGACTGTTAGGTCGCATCATTCACAACGGACGAGTTGTTCGGCAAGAGCTCAAATGTGGCAACATCAAGCCTGAGAAGCGAGAGGAGGCGTGGGAGATGATCGAGATGAGTTTGCTGGCTAGTCGATATGCAACCTTGTTTGCGCACTCGATATCCACGGCATCCTTCTACTCGGAAGATGTTGATGTTGATGGCCATGACGATGACAAAGTCATTAAGCTAGAAGAGTACCGTAAGGAGTTTGCGAGAAACTACAAAGAGAGCAACATAAACCTGAACACTCACCCGATCATGCGACGTTACGACGACCCAGAATGTAATACGAATCTCCACAAAGAGATGGCTCAAGTGGCGTCTGTCTCATGTCTGCACCAGTGCATACGTTCAAGCTGTGGCGGAGATCCGTTGAGTGGAGAGTCGTGCCGTTTTGATTTTCCAAAGAAGCCTCTGAAGCACACGGTTGCAGCATTGATGCAGGTAAACGCGAATCAGATGGAGGCACGAATTCTCCTGCGAAGAACATGCGACAGAGTGGCTAATTTGAATCGCTACCTTCTCAGATATCTGCGTTCAAACCATGACGTGAGTGTGTTAATTGATTCTGCGCACAAATTGCGATATGCAACGAAGTATTGTGCAAAATCAGGAAAGCATGCAGAACTGCTGAACAACATGATTGAGGAGTTGAACAAGAGATCAACAAGTTCGTTGCCGCCTAATACGAAACAGGTTCTTTCACATCTTCTGTTGGCTGACTGTTCACATCGTGCATTCATGAGCAAGCCCGAGATGGCATACAAAGTCATGAATTTGCCAGACATGTCAAAGTCATTTGCTAATGTTGACATCGTTGGCTTCTATCAGCGAGCAAATCTCCAGGTACCGTATGATGATGAATACACGATCGAATATTCAGATCGTACGGAGTACAGTGCGTACGCAGAGCGCTGCAGAGACGATACAGAACTGGGGCGTGGTCTTACAAAGGAAGGAATGGAGGACATGTGTTTTAAAGAGTTTGCAGAAACAGTGCAACACAAGTGGAAAAATGCAAAGCCAGCGGAGCCGACAGTCATTGATGAGAGTACGAAGCGAAAGTTTCGCACACGAGATGTGAACTCAGGTCACTGGCGCTTGACGCAGTGCAGTCGACGCAAGCACACACGTCCTAGTACTGTGCTGCACACTGCTCCTGCAATTGACTATGAGTTTGTAGAACACGGCAAAACCACAACACAAACAACATTCTTCGACCTGCCCATTGACAAGAGGCATCAGCTCTACCGTTCGTACTACGAGCTTGTCATGTATGTTCCGTGGAAGAATACGCCGGATGAGACGTTTCTGTCTTCAGAGGTACGAGCAATTTTGGAAAACAATGACACGCATGCAGAGATCGACAGCAGACACAGTCTGCAACGGCTTGAGGAATTTTTCAAGGTGTACAAGCAACTGTATGACGATGGCAGAGTGGCGCCACCTGATAGTTCTTGGCAACGTGACAACCAGTTCTCGTATTCAATGTTTCTTGTCAACCAGCACAACAGAGAAATTCATCTAGACCGTGTTGAGAACAGAGGCATGTTGAAGGCGCAGTTCGAGGATGTGGATGAACTGGTGAATGTCGATGTCGACATACGAGCTGCCGTCAACGATGTTACAGATATCTCTGAATACCCTACTTTTGAGAATTTCATGCCACCAGACACGTTTAAAAACATTGTCGAGCAGCCACCAATGGAAATGTCAGAAATGTGTGTGGCTTTTCCACTTCAACATCAATGGCAGCATTTAGAAGAAATTGCGACACATGACAGAGCCAAGCGATTTGTCGCCATTCCTCCGCCATCACCAGTTGAGTACAGAGATATGTCTCCGATACAACAGTTTGCTGTTGATATGGGAAAAAACGAGCGTCACCAGATTTTGTTCTTGTGTGGCAAAGCAGGGTCGGGAAAAACGGCAGTCGCATTGAAGATCTGTGAACATTTCCGTGGCAGAGTGCAGGCTACAGCGTACACAGGAAAAGCAGCGTCTTTGTTCAACGGGCCGACAATTCACTCCATGTTTGGATGGTCACACCGTGAAGACCGGTCAATATCGTCTGCTATCACACCAGACAGCAACAAAGTTCGTGACTTCAGAGTTGCTCATGAAGGTATTGAGCTGTTTGTGATCGAGGAAGCACTAGCTATACCGCCGGCTTATTTCGCGCTGATGGACGAAATGATGACAGCAGCCTTCAATCCTAAACGTGAGACTAACAGGAAGCATGAATTGCCACCATATGGAGGCAAAAAGATGCTGTTCCTTGGTGATCAAGCACAGCTTCCACCCATTGGAGGACCTGCCGTGTATGATGACAGCACTGCGACGTCGGACAGCATGAACATTAGCAGGAAACGCGAAACTAAGCAGTCCAAACGGTCAAAGACTGGGCAACTCATCTTTGAAAAATATCTGGTACCAAACTGCATATATTTGCAGCGAAGTCAGCGAAACACGGGTCTTTTGGGACAGATGTGTGACCGAATGCGGAAAGGCGAGTTAACTGACGACGACAACATAATGTTGACATACCAGAGAGCACGCTTTCCGGACGTCTGCACAGACTATGGTATTCATTACCAGAATGACATGTGCTCAATGTACAACTGGCGTCAACTTGCTAGTGAATGTCTATTGTCAACCCCAAAACGCAGGATATTTCTCTGCAAAGCAACGTACCATGTCACAGAAGATAACGAGCAGATTGTTGATGCGCTGAGCGTACTACCGCCGCAGGCGTATGAATACGCACCAGACATTCTGTGCATTGCTGAAGGTTGTGAAGTTCGTCTACTGCAGAATGTTAATGTAGCCGCAGGACTTGTCACATCACAGTCAGGTACCATTGTCAAAGTTATTT
>Ga0209679_1000231_pt1 | contig 25217 bp, 21 predicted proteins | sample WorMetHEROISLAND_4_FD_187408 | JGI IMG/M metagenome (GOLD analysis project Ga0209679, IMG submission 187408) | Marine gutless worms symbiont microbial communities from Max Planck institute for Marine Microbiology, Germany - Olavius sp. 2 HERON... ...
AAATAATTGGGAACAATTCATGCGTCTTTTACAGAATGCGTTCCCAAAACTTGGCTCCACACTGAATCTCTCACTGAATGATCCTAACGAGGACACTACCTATGGGTGACTAGCAATGGCCACATTATTAAAGGAAGTCAAGTATATAGTTCCCTTTTTTTAGATCACATCCACTACTATACTGCCACACAGCACAATCTGAGCTTTTGAATTTCTCCCTCACCCCTGCCCTCTCCGAGGGTGTCGCAAAGTCCATCGCCAGGAGCGCCGCCTTCCAGGCGGCAGGCGCCAGTAAGGCGCTGATCCGGGGGTACCTCCTTCCCCTCCAGGTAGGGCCTGTACCCACGGATGCCAGCAAGATGCCGGCGCTCCCAGGGGGACTGCCGGTTTAAATCACCTGCTCCCCAAACCCCTCACTATGCTCGGGGCAGGTTCTCCCCCGGCGGGAGAATGGCTTTTGCGACACCCTTGGAGGGAGAGGGAGTGAAATGTGCAGATTGTGCCGTGTGGCAGTATATAAGTAAGCTTGGAAGCATACGGATCGACCCATAACCCTCTGGTTGGTAGAGCGTTACCCGGGATTTGATGGTGTGCTCCGACCCGGTTGTCGGTGCTCTTGCCCAACCACCGGTGCCGCCGTTCCCCTCGCGGTCCACCGCTCTGTCGTAGCTTCAGGACAACTGCTCGTCGCCGCCGGCGATCAGGACCATCCGTACCAGTTCGGCCAGGGAACTCGCGCCCATCTTATCCATCACCCGCGCCCGATGTGCCTCTACCGTCTTGGCGCTCACCCCCAGTACGGTGGCGATCTCCTTGTTGGCGCGGCCCTCGGTGACCATCGCCATGACCTCGTGCTCGCGGGGCGTCAGCTTCGCCAGGCGGACGGCGATCTTCGCCCGCCGTGACTGGAGCACACGTCGTTTCTCGTCGAATTCCAGGGCGTTGCGGATGCTGGTGAGCAATTCCTCGTCGTGGAAGGGTTTCTCGATGAAGTCCACGGCCCCGGATTTCATGGCCTTGACGGCCATCGCTACATCACCGTGTCCAGTAATAATGATAACCGGGAGCCGGGAATCCTCCTGCGCGAGATAGGCCTGTAAATCCAGACCGCTCATTCCCGGCATGCGGACATCCAAGAGCAGACAGCCCGCCCGCCCCGGAAAGTAGCTGCTCAGAAATTCGTCCGCCGAACCATAGGTTTTGACCTGCATGCCGATGGATTCGATGAGCCACTTGAGCGAGCTGCGCATCGCCTGATCGTCGTCCACGACGAAGACCGTGGGTGTGGGTTCGCTATTCATGCGTGCTTCTCCTGTGAATCCCGAGCCGAAGTGCCTGTGGTCAACCCACGGCTGCGAGTGATTGGCGTGCCGATGGCGCAGCCGGCAGTCGGATAAAAACGACGGCCCCACCTCGCGGGACGGATTCCGCCCAGATGCGTCCCCCGTGGTTCTCGATGATCGTCTGGCTGATCGGCAGCCCCATGCCCATGCCCGATGCTTTGGTGGTGAAGAAGGGCTCGAACAAGGATTGCATGCGCTCAGGTTCGATGCCCGGACCGGAATCCCGAACGACGACTTCGGCCTCCTCGCCGATCGAGCGGGTGCGCACGTTCAGATGTCGCGCCGAGGAGGGTATCTCCTGCAGGGCATCCAGCGCATTTTGCACCAGGTTGAGCAGGACCTGCTCGATCTGCACCAAATCCACCTCTACCGCAATCCCATCCGGTTCCAGATCGAGCTCGATCGCAAAGCCCATCTTGTCGGTATCGAACTCCACGAACGAGCAGACCTCCCGTACCAGATGGTTGAGGTCGACCTCGGATTGAATCGGCGGCTGCTTACCGACCAATGCCCGCAGCCGGCGGATGATCTCGCTGGCCCGCTGGACCTGGGTCGTGATCTGGCCCATGGCATCCATGAGTTCTTGACGTGGCCCCAGGTTGCTTTGCAAACGGCGGCTGCAACCGTTGGCGAAATTGACGATGGCCGAGAGCGGTTGATTGATCTCGTGAGCCATCCCCGTGGCCACCTCCCCCATGGTGCTCAAACGGCAGACATGGACCAGTTCCGCCTGATGCCGGCGCGATTCCTGCTCGGCGCGACGCACCGCCGTGATATCCCGGGCATAAATGTTCACATAACCCAGTTCCTGAATCGGGGCAAACAGCAGCGAATAGACCTGGTCGCCGATCTCCGTCTCGCGTTCGAGCGAACGCCCCCCTTTCAGTGCCTCACCAACCTCCTCGATCCGCTCCGCAGGTAGCAGGCCCCCTTTCCGCGTGCCCCAGGCGGTAAGCAAGGGCGCGCCGGCGGCATTGGCGTAGACCACAAGCCCGGTTGGGCTCACGCGCAGGATCGGGTTGGGGCTCTCACCGGCGAACCGGGCCAGGCTCTTGATTTCCCGCTCCGCCTCCCTGCGTTTGGTGATGTCATGCATGTAAAGGGTGTAGACGAACTTGTCATCCAGTTGGATCGGCACGATGGACAGCTCCACCGGAAACTCGGAGCCCTCCGCGCGGCGGGCCATCAGCTGACCGCGGGCCTGGGGTATCCGGCCCTCGCGCCGGGCGCGCCGCGAGTCCATCAAGAGACCAAGAAAGCGCCTTCTCCCGTCCAGGGTCAGAAAGAGCTTGCTGAAGCTACCACCGATCGCCTGGTCGCGGGTAAGGCCAAGGGTACGCTCCGCAGTAGGATTAAGCTCGATGATTTTCCCCTTGCGACTCAGGGTAACGATGGAATCGAGAGAGGCCTCCATGATGGCGGCCTTGAGGGCCTCGCTCGCGCGCATCTCGCTCTCGTGCCTGCGACTCATTTCCTCGCGCGCCTTGAGCACGAGCTGGGTGAAGTGCTGGATCCACTCTTCGAGCAGCATCAGCTGGTTGGCACCCCGTTTGAACCCCGGATGCTCGATGCCGAGCGCGCGCTGTGAAAACCCGGCCATGCGCTTGAGCACCTTGTTCAGGCGTGCCGAGACCAGATAAATCACCAGCGTGAAAACTAGGATGTAGACGAGCGCGGCCCTGACGCGCTGCTGCTGCTCGAAGTTACGCACCCGGCTGGACATCTTGGTGACACTCCGGTGGGAGATGAAGGTGGCGAGCAAGAGGTTCCAATCCGTACCTTCGTACTCGGGAAGCGACTGGGTCGTGATCAGATAGGCGTCCCGCCACTCGGAAAGCCGGGTACCGGGGGTCAGCAAATTCGGATCGAGGCTTGCCAGGATACGTTGCTCGTCCACGTCCACCAAGGCCACGGCTGCGCGGCCGGAGGACAATCCGCGCTGGGAGGCGGCGAGAAACGCGTCGTCGATGGGTACCACCACGATCAAATCACCCATCCGGTAGCCGCCCATGTCTTCGACCGCATCCCCCACCAGCAAATAGGGCTGGTCGTCGAAGCGGGTGACTACCGTGCGCAGCGCGCCGGTATCCATGAATTTTTCGCCCATACCCTGCCCCAGCTCCTGCGGCAACTCCGCGTCTCCGGATTGGTAGACCTCCCGGATTCGACCCTGGGTGTCTACCAGCAAGATGTGGCTGGGTGCGGAGAGTGCATCACGCTCGATAAAACCGGTCAGCCAGGATGGGGAGGACTTGCGATAGACGACCGGCTCGAACGCATCTTGCGGTGACCAGAACCGGGGTTTGAGGTACTCCGCCAAGCTGCGGTGATTCGCCAGCAACCGGGCGGTCATCGCATAGTTTTTCAGGTATTGATCAAACCGGATCAGGCTTTCCCGGGCCCGTCGATCGAGCTGCGCCTCCAGCTCTTTGTCGGCGATCTTCTTAATCGCCTGGCCCTGAATCTGGTCCAACACCCCCCATACGGCCAGACCTACCGCTATCCCCACCAGGATGGAGATGACTGGCATCGGCACCAGACGCAAAAATCGATAGAAAAATCGCTTGACAGGGATGGGGTTCAAAATACTCGCTGTATGCTGCGGTGGAGTTCCGAAGAGGATTCAAGTCCGGACCGATTTTCATCGCCGACCGTGACCAGTATAATCTACCTTGGATTCTTTGGCGTGGCCCAAGGACTGGACCTCAGGGTGAGCACGTATAACTCTTCCTGAAACCATGCTGTTGCCGGATTGGTTTTCCCGGCGCTGGAAGGTTCCCCGTAGGCGCGGGCTTGCCCGCGTTGTCCTGAAGTCCTGAGTTCGACCGGCCGGCCTGGTTGCTTTCCGATCCGGCGCCGGTAAGCCGGCGCCTGCCGGTCATGGCGAACCCCCGCAGGTGCGGCTGACGACCGCAAGCCGGCAGTAATCTCAATCACCAACAACTTTATACGCGCTCGCCCCGGACCAGACCTGTTGCGTGACGACGCACCAAGGCCCGTACGAGGCGAGTGGTCAAATTTAAGGCGATTGCCGGAAACTGATAGACCAGGATGGGTCGGTTATTCGTTCGTCTTCAAGGAGCGACAACAGGCGCATCGTTGTGCGATGTAACTGTTGTCGCGACCCCGAAGACGGACGCAAAGACAAGCAGGCTGGTCTGTCATTTGACAGAAATCGCCTAAGATGACGCCAACTCATGGATTCGGACCTCCCACAAGCGTGTGCCCCCGGCGTTTTTCGCCGGCTCGCCGCCCTGCTTTACGACCTGCTACTCCTGTTCGGCGTGCTCATGGTCGCGGTCACCTTCCTGATCGTCCCCTATGACTTCATCGTGGGTGTGCCTTTCCCTCACGATGAGCACTTCCACCGTTTCGGGTTGCGCCTTTACCTGGTTACAACGATCGCCCTGTTTTTCATGTTCTTCTGGGTCCGCGGCGGTCAGACACTCGGTATGCGCACCTGGCACTTGCGGCTGGTATGCGAAGACGGTTCCCCCCTGAGCCTAGGCGACGCCCTCATGCGACTGATATGGGCAACGCTCTGCCTCGCGCCGGCCGGTGCCGGCCTGCTGTGGATGCTGTTCGATCGGGACCGCTTGACCTGTTACGACCGGCTCTCCCATACCAGACCGATCAGGATGGAGGATTGAAATTCCTCAATTTTTTCAAGGCGCCCTTGAATCAGGTAGGAAAAGGCCTAATATCGCCCATATCACGGCTCGATGCCATCTTATTGATCTAACTAAGGTGTATCCCAATGAGTGCGGAAACTGCTGTTGAGCCCCCCCTGGAGCTCACGTCCGCGGCGGCGGCCAAGGTCGCCCAGTTGGTCAAAGACGAGGGAAATCCCAATCTGATGCTACGGGTTTACATCCAAGGCGGCGGTTGTTCCGGGTTCCAATACGGCTTCAGCTTCGAAGAGCAGATCCAGGATGGAGATACCGAAGTGACTGCAGACGGCGTCAAGCTGTTGGTCGACCCCATGAGCATGCAATACCTCACCGGTGCGGAAATCGATTATACAGAGGGGCTACAAGGCGCCCAGTTCGTCATTCGCAACCCGAACGCAACCACCACCTGCGGTTGCGGGTCTTCCTTCACCGTTTGAACGCTCAGAAGCTGTCTGGTTAAAAGCAATCCTGAGTTATTTGACGCTGCTTGAGGGATCGGACGTGTTGCGTTGCGACGCACAAAGGCTCGCTGATCTCCTGTAGCACCGGTGCCAGCGTCTTAACGCAACCTTACACCCATATTATCCCCCGTGCTGCCTGCCCGTGCAGATCTCGCTTCGCGTGTAGATTGCGTTGGCCGTGCGAGAAAACGCCTCGGGGAGCAGGCGTCGAACGCGGCACAACGTAACACGGCGCTAGGATCCGTTTTAACCAGACAGCTTCTCAAGTTCAACAGCCGTAAGTGGGTGCTATTCCCCCGCTCAGGCAACGAAAGGTAATCCGGTTTCCAGATATTGTAACCTTAGGCTCGCGCTGAGGAAATCCGGTGGCATACAGTGATTTTACTCTGAAAAAGGTCAAGCTCGACTTCAATATAAAGACTGTCGAGAATAGCTCCCTTTTCTCGCATATCGAAGCGATTGAGATAAGTGATTACCTCACCAACACCTTGAAAAGAAACGTACCTTTGGCCTTGGCAATCAATACCGAAAAAGCCAGATCGGAACTGATAATTATCAATATACTGCTTGAAGTAAAAGAAAAATTATCCGGAAGGGTCAGTCTGTTTTCGGGTATAGATTTCACTGTAGACAAAGAAAAGGGGTTAATCGGATTTTGTGATTACATCATCAGCAATTCGGAAGAGCAGTTATATCTGGATGTTCCCATAGTCACAATCGTTGAAGCCAAGAATGAAAATATCATTTCCGGTTTAGGTCAATGTATTGCGGAAATGTATGCCGCCCAACTATACAACAAAGAAGGGAATCATGATATTTCATGTATCTACGGGGCAGTCACCACGGGAGATGAATGGAAGTTTGTCAAACTTGAAGGAAATACGACTTACATCGATAACGATTTGTATTATATGAGTGATATTAAGAAAATTACCGGGATCTTGGTGGATATGGCCGAACAAAAAGCCTAATTCGACTCAGGCATCGAAAGGATGCCGCTTGATGATGGTATCCGCGCGATTCGGTCCGGTGGAGATGAGGTCGATGGGCAGCCCTGACAGCTCCTCGAGCTTGGCCAGGTAGCTGCGGGCGTTCTGCGGGAGCGCGCCGTAGGATCTGGCGCCCAGGGTCGATGTCTCCCAGCCGGGCAGCTCCAGATAGCGTGGCCGGCATCGGCTCAGGGCGTCCGCGGTGGTCGGCGGTGCGTTCAGCCGCCGGTCGTCCAGCTCGTAGTCGGTGCAGACCCTGATCGTCCGCATGCCATCGAGGACATCGAGCTTGGTGATGCACAGACCGTTCACACTGTTGATGTCGAGTGAGCGCCTGAGGGCTACCATATCGAGCCAACCGCAGCGGCGCTTGCGTCCGGTGGTGGCACCGAATTCCCGGCCGGCCTCGCCCAGATGGCCCCCGTCCGCGTCGAACAGCTCCGTGGGGAAGGGACCGGCGCCGACCCGGGTGGTATAGGCTTTTACGATACCCAGGACATAGTCCAGGTTCCTCGGACCCATACCGCTGCCGCTGGCCGCCCCGCCGGCGGTGGTGGTGGACGAGGTCACGAAGGGATAGGTGCCGTGATCGATGTCGAGCAGAGCACCCTGAGCCCCTTCGAATAACAGGTTTTTGCCCGCTCGATCGAGGGTGTGGAGCAGGCCGGGAATGTCTTCGATCAGTGGGGCTATCGCTTCCGCCTGAGTGAGGGCCTCATCCAGGACGCCCTGATAATCGACTGCTTCGGCCTTGAAGTAATGCACCAGGGCGAAGTTATGGTAGTCCATGACCTCGCGTAGCTTCTCGGCGAAGCCCTTGGCATCGAGCAGATCCCCGATGCGCAGGCCCCGTCGCGATACCTTGTCCTCGTATGCCGGCCCGATACCCCGACCGGTGGTGCCGAGGGCTTGCTTGCCGCGGGCGCGTTCCCGCGCCTGATCCAAGGCGATGTGGTAGGACAAGATCAGCGGGCAGGCCGGGCTGATATGCAACCGCCGGCGAGCCGCTACGCCACCCTGTTCAAGCATGTGCAGCTCCTCCAGCAAGGCCCCTGGCGACAACACCACGCCGTTACCGATGATACATTCCACGTCCTCGCGCAGGACCCCGGAGGGAATCAGGTGCAAGATGGTCTGTTTGCCGTCGATGACGAGCGTGTGCCCTGCATTGTGTCCGCCCTGGAAACGGACCACGGCCGTTGCCCGATCCGTCAGCAGGTCTACAACCTTGCCCTTGCCTTCGTCACCCCACTGGGTTCCGATCACGACCAGATTTTTTCCCATGCTCAATACCACCCGCAAAATACCGCCAACACAAAGGAGTAAACCCCAACCTCCGAGCTTGCCTCCTAATAGTACAGGATTAACAGGATTAACAGGATGTTATAATTGATTTTTTAGAAAAATCCTGTTAATCCTGATCATCTTGGTTAATCTTGTCCTATTAGCGGTTGGCACTACGATTATGCCAACAGCAGCGTAGGTTCGGGTGAGGAACGAACCCCAACATCAGATGTTGGGGTTCCTCCGTCACCCCAACCTACGCGGTGACCAACACCCAGCCCGTGTCCGCACGTTCCAGGCGGGCTTCGCACCCGAGCTCCCGTGCGCCTTTGTCCTGCCCCGGCAGCTCCATGATCACCTGTCGCCCCTCCCGGCGCAGGTGCTCAATCTCCCGCTGTAGATGCGGGTCCGATGACCAGGGCGCAAATACCCGCCGGGGCCATTGATAACGCGCGTCGATGCCGGTACCCAGGCGCAACAGGCAGTTGAGGTCGGTGCTAAACCCAACGGCGGGACGGGATCGTCCGAACACCCGGCCGATGTCGTCGTAACGCCCGCCACGCGCGATCTCCTGGCCCCAGCCGGGCACGAAGGCGGCGAACACCACGCCCGTCTTGTAATGGTAGCCCCGCAGCTCCGCCAGATCGAAATGCACCGGCACATCCGGCAGCCATTTGTGCGTCTCCTCGGCCACGCGTCGCAAGTGATCGATGGCGGCTCGCACCGGCAGAGTGGCAGCCGCCAGTTCGGTTGCTGCCTGATCCAGGGCATCGTCACCGTTGAGCGCCGCCAGGCCCAGCATCATCCGCGCCTGTACAGCGTCCAATTGGTACGCCTCGATCAAAAGCTCGATCTCGGGCACGGCCTTGCGCTGCAAGGCCTCGAACAGGGCCATTTCCTGGTGTTCATCGAGTCCCGCCTGGCGCGCGAGTCCGCGGAAGATACCGACATGGCCCAGATCCAGATAGAGGCCTTCGATGCCCGCCGTCTCCAGTGTCAGCAGGGCCAGGCGCAGGATTTCCACGTCACTCTCGACCCCCGAATGACCATAGAGCTCCGCCCCGATCTGCATCGGACTGCGGGTACTGGCGAAATCATCCGCCCGCGTGTGCAACACGGTGCCCAGGTAACAGAGCCGCGTCGGCGCGTCGCTGCGCAGATGATGGGCATCGATACGCGCTACCTGGGGCGTCATGTCGGCCCGCGCGCCGAGCATCCTGCCGCTCAGCTGATCGGTAAACTTGAAGGTCTTGAGGTCCAGATCGTGGCCGGTACCCGTGAGCAGGGAGTCGAGATAGTCGACAAACGGCGGGATAACGAACTCGTAACCCCAACTCCCGTAAAGATCCAGCAGCTCGCGGCGCAAACACTCCATGACCTGCGCCCGCGGAGGTAGGATCTCTTCGATCCCGGCGGGTAATAGCCAGCGTTCCTCCTGCATAGCCGGTCTCAATTCACCACATACAAGAGCACCACACCCACCACCATGCTCACCAGACCGGTCACCCGCAATGAACGGTTATCCTGCTTGGTCACCAGACGCAAGGCGTGCCGCAGACTATCCGGGCTCAGAAAAGGCCAGACGCCTTCAAGCACCAACAGCAGCGCAAAGGCGACGAGGAGATCGTACCACATCCTTAGAATCCGACTCCAAGCAAACCGGCAGTGGTTAAATTTAAGGGCACTTTGAAAAATGCGGTTTTCGTCAACGGGACGTCCAAAAAAATCAATTGGTTAGAGCCCCTTGATTGGCGATAATACCTATTTTTCAAGGTGCCCTTAAAGTGGCATGGTTGTGCGACATAATGATTCGAACCCCCACTGTTTTCGCCGTCCCTGGCACCTAGATCCATAGCATTTGGGACTCCGACCATCCCTGCCGGAATGACGCGGTAGGGGCTGGCAGACTTCGCTACTTGAAATTTATCCACTACCAGCAAACCACAGGGTACGAACGCCGATATGTTCGCGGGGGAGTGCGCGGCTATTCGGAAAAAGTCGTGGGGGTAACCGTAGACGTAGTTCCAGGTACAACAGCCTTTGCCGGTGGCAGTAGCTGACGCTCGTGCGCCGGTGGTGTCATAGCAACCGGCGCCGGCGTGGAGACCTGCTTTGGTTCAGGTATCGGAACGGCGGCCCGCGGCTCTGGTGCAGGTTCTTCCACCGGCTGCGACTCGGAAGCGGGGTCCATGCCCGAGGTTGGTGAAATACCGATGCCCGCCGGGGCCTTTTCCTTGAAATAACGGAAGAAATCCGACTCCGGTTGCAGGATCATCACATCACCACCCCGCCCGAATGTAGTGCGATAGGCATTGAGGCTACGGTGGAAACTGAAGAAATCCTGGTTGCGGTTGAAGGCATTGGCATAGATCTCCGTGGCCTTGGCATCGCCCTCGCCCCGTAACTGCTCGGATTCCTTGTAAGCGTCGGCCAGGATCACGGTCCGCTGTCGGTCGGCATCGGCGCGGATACGCTCGGCGGCCTCCGCACCCTTGGCGCGCAGATCCCGGGCCACCCGTTCGCGCTCGGCGCGCATGCGCTGATAGACCGACTCACTGACCTCGGGCGGCAGATCGATCTTCTTGACTCGGACGTCCACCACTTCGATCCCGAGCTCGGCGGCGTTGGTATCCACCGTCTTGGTCAGGATCTGCATCAGCTCCAGACGGTCATCCGAGACGACCTCTTGAATGGTGCGCTTACCGAACTCGTCACGCAGCGCCGTGTTGACGCGCTCGGAGAGCAGCCTGGCGGTGCGCCCGCTGTCACCACCGGTGGAGCGGAAGAACTGCCCCGGATTGGTGATGCGCCACTTGGCGAAAGAGTCGACGATCACGTCCTTCTTCTCCACCGTCAGGAAGCGCTCGGGCCGGGAATCCAGGGTCTGGATGCGACCGTCGAACTTCTTGATGTTATTCAGCACCGGGACCATGAAATGCAGCCCAGGTGTGTATTCGCTGTCGACGATCTCACCCAGGCGGAGCTTGATCGCCACCTCCCACTGGTTGACGGTGAAGGTTACGACATAGACCACCAGGGCAAGCAGGACCAGCCCGATAGGTGCCAGCATCTTGACTCGATTCATCGACGAGACCTCCGTTCGCGGACCACCTTACGCTGGGGTGCCGACTTCGGTTCCTGATCGGCCGCCGAACCGGGGTCTTTCAGCTCCCTCGCCTGGTCTCGGCGGTTGCCTGCATTGATCAGTTGGTCGAGGGGCAGATACATGAGGCTATTTCCCTCCTCGACGTCCAGGAGGACCTTGTTGGACCCGCCAAGGACCTGCTCCATGGTCTCCAGATACAGACGTTCGCGGGTTACCTGGGGCGCCTTCTCGTACTCGTTCAGGATAGCGAGAAAGCGCGAGGTCTCGCCCTCGGCACCGGCGACTACCTTGTCCCGATAGGCCTTGGCATTCGCCAGCGCGCGCGCGGCCTCGCCTCGGGCCTGGGGTAGGATCTCGTTGGCATAGGCCTCGGCCTTGTTTTCCAGGCGTTCCTTGTCCTCCCGCGCCTTGATGGCATCGTCGAAGGCCTCTTTGACCTGCTCCGGCGGCTTGGCCGGCTGCATGTTCACCGAGGTGATCTCCAGGCCGGTCTTGTACTGGTTGATCAGACCTTGGGCACGCTCGCGGATGGTCGCGGCGACGGCGCTGCGCCCCTCGGTCAGGATGAAGTCTAGACGGCTGCCGCCGATGGTCTTACGCACCACCGTCTCGGTGGCGTCACGCAAGGTCTTTTCCGGGGACTGATCCTGGAAGAGGTAGTCCGCCGCATCCTGGATGCGGGACTGCACGGTAAGCTCCACGTCGACGATGTTCTCGTCCTTGGTGAGCATGGCGGCCTTGTGGGTAAAGGAGGAGATTTCGTCCACATTGACCTTGCGCACTTCATCGATCGGATACGGGATCCGCCAGTGGGGTCCGGGGTCGGTGATCTTGGTATAGGCGCCGAAACGCAGCACGACGCCGCGCTCCGCGGGCCCTACGATGTAAATACCCGATGCCAGCCAGATAACGAACAAGACCGCTGCCCCGAGCATGACGGCATTGCCGCTGATACCGCCCCCCGCTCCCCCCAATCCTGGTGAGCCGCCATTTCCATCGGACTTGCTCGATCCCCGCCGGCCCTTCCCTCCGAACAGCCCGCCGAGGCGTTCTTGAAGCTTGCGTACCACTTCGTCTAGATCCGGCGGTCCCTGATCCGGGCCCTTGCCGCTCCACGGGTCTTTGTTCCCACCACCCGGTTCATTCCAGGCCATAAGCGCTCCACCTGTCGAAAGTCTACTGACCGCTCGGTCGTTAAGCTGCCTTACCGTCGGGCCATCTCGTCATAGCGGGCCATTGTATACCCAATTTGAATTTAAGGCGCTCCCGCAGGATCCGTGGATTGGGGCAGGTCGCGTCAACCCGATGACATGAGCAATTCAAGGGTAGGATGTAGTGAGCCGCCGGGCGTGGGACACGCCCGGCGACGAACCGCATCTTTAAGATGGGCACGCTACGCTTTGTGCATCCTCAAGCAGCCGCAGTCCCGGAACCTCCGCGGAATGACCGAGACCTTGCTTACCGAAATATTTACGTGCAACGGGTATAACCGGACAGCTTCCGATTCGGACTGGCGTTAGACCATGCCAGTAGGGTATTTTTAAAGGTTGCCGCAACGCGGCAAGGTTTCCCGGATTCCGACAAATAAAAAATCTCATCAAACCGATGCCGCCCGGTCCGCAACTGCCGTTCGGGTCCGATCAGGCTGCTTGCGACAGAGGAAGCTGGTACACCTGATGCCAACAGCCGGGGTTTCTTCTTTGCATTCGGGCGGATACACGAGGATGACGAACGCATGAATATCCATGAATATCAAGCCAAAGGGCTCCTAGCCAAGTTCGGCGTGGCCGTACCCAGGGGCCACGTCGCATTTACACCCACTGAAGCGGAAGTGGCCGCGCAGAAGCTGGGCGGGTCGGCGTGGGTGGTCAAGGCCCAGATCCACGCCGGCGGCCGCGGTAAGGGCGGCGGCGTGAAGGTGGTCAAGTCCCGTGAGAAGGTCAAGACGACCGCCGAGCGGATGCTGGGGATGAATCTGGTCACCCATCAGACCGGACCTGGGGGCAAGGAGGTGAAGCGGGTCTATATCGAGGAAGGCTGCGACATCGCCCGCGAGCTCTATCTGGGTGTGCTGCTGGACCGGGCTACCAGCCGGGTGACCATGATGGCCTCTACCGAGGGCGGCATGGACATCGAGGAGGTGGCCGCCAAGACCCCGGAGAAGATCATCAAGGTAGCCATCGACCCGGCCACCGGCCTGCAACCCTTCCATGCCCGCAAGCTGGCCTTCGGGCTGGGCCTGGAGGGTCCGCAGATCCGCTCGGCGGTGACCTTCCTGCAGGGCATGTACAAGGCCTACACGGAGCTGGACGCGAGCCTGGTGGAGATCAACCCGCTAGTGGTGACCGGCGCGGGGGAGCTGCTGGCCCTGGATGCCAAGATGAACTTCGACAACAACGGATTGTTCCGCCAGAAAGAGGTCGCCGATCTGCGGGACGAGAGCGAGGAGGACGCGGCCGAGCTGGAGGCGAGCCAGCATGAGCTCAACTACATCAAGCTGGACGGCTCCATCGGCTGCATGGTCAACGGCGCGGGACTGGCCATGGCGACCATGGACATCATCAAGCTCGAAGGCAGTGATCCGGCCAACTTCCTGGACGTGGGGGGCGGCGCCAGCGCCGAGCGGGTGACCGTCGCCTTCAAGATCATCCTTTCCGATCCCAACGTGAAGGGCATCCTGGTCAATATCTTCGGCGGCATCATGCGCTGCGACACCATCGCCGAGGGCATCGTGGCGGCGGCCAAGGAGCTCGATATCCATGTGCCCCTGGTGGTGCGCCTGGAGGGCACCAATGTGGATAAAGGCAAGGCGATCCTCGACAAATCCGGATTGGATATCGTAGCAGCGGACAGTCTCGGTGACGCCGCAAAGAAGGTCGTCGCGGCCCTGAAGGAGGCACACTAATGTCAGTTCTCGTCGATAAAGATACCAAGGTCATTTGTCAGGGTTTTACCGGCGCCCAGGGCACCTTCCATTCGGAGCAGGCAATCGCCTACAGGACCAAGATGGTCGGCGGTGTCACCCCCGGCAAGGGAGGCACCAAGCACCTGGGGCTCCCGGTCTTCGATACGGTGGCCGACGCGGTAGCCAAAACCGGCGCCACGGCCTCCGTCATCTATGTGCCGCCGCCCTTCGCCGCGGATGCCATCATGGAGGCGGTCGATGCCGAGATTCCGCTGGTGGTTTGCATCACGGAAGGCGTTCCGGTCGCGGACATGATAAAGGTCAAGCGGGTGCTCACCGGCTCCAAGACCCGGCTGGTGGGCCCCAACTGCCCCGGCGTCATTACCCCCGACGAGTGTAAGATTGGCATCATGCCCGGTCACATCCACCGGCCGGGGAGCGTGGGCATCGTCTCCCGTTCCGGGACCCTGACCTACGAGGCGGTGGCACAGACCACGGCGGTGGGTCTGGGGCAGTCCACCTGCATCGGCATCGGCGGCGATCCGGTCAACGGCACCAACTTCATCGACTGCCTGGATATGTTCCTGAAGGACCCCAAGACCGAGTCCATGATCATAATCGGTGAGATCGGGGGCACGGCGGAGGAAGACGCCGCCGATTTCCTCAAGCAGGCCAAGACCAAGAAGCCCACGGTGGGCTTCATCGCCGGGCTTACCGCGCCGCCGGGCCGCCGCATGGGCCATGCGGGCGCGATCATCGCCGGCGGCAAGGGCGGCGCCAAGGAAAAGATCGAGGCGATGAAAAGCGCGGGCATCCATGTCTCGGCCTCGCCGTCTGAGCTGGGCACCACCCTAAAATCGGTTCTGGGCGGTTAGCAAGGAACACCGGCTTCCAGCCGGCTGGTGCCGCCAGGATGGTAGCGCTCCGTGCTCCGAGAGAACGCGCAGGGGACTGGGGTTCTGCTTACCAGCCCGCGTAGGTTGGGGTGAGGGACGAACCCCAACGACTTTGGCTCGTAATTGCTCAGAGCTCAGACCCCACCTGATCATTCCGGCAGGGATAGCCGGAATCTACCGGTGCCAGGGATGGCAACAAAAGTGGGGACCCGAACAGCACAGGGATGAAAAAGACACCTCATGGTATTACTGCGTATGCCGCTGTGTACGCGATGCTCTCTTGTGAGATAAGGCCCCTCCCTCTCGGGTCTGAGAATTTCAATCACCGGCGCGACTGGGTTGTCGAACGTATGTGGCGGCAACTGTTAAGCTAAAATTACTGAGATGGAGGACAAAGGTATCATGTTAAAAATCAGCACTCAGCAATTATCTATCCTAGATGAGGCATCAGCCTCAATATTTCGTCGTCGCTTAGTGACATTTCTCCGGACAGAGATTCCTGAGGCTACTTCTTCAATCAACCACTATGGACTGAAAGTCCATAGTCTGGAGGACTAAAGTCCTCATCCGTGGACAAGCCACGGACTGAAAGTGAAGGGACTTAACGTCCATAGTTTCAACTATGATGCGCTTCGCGCACTAAAGTTATTGAAGCAATGAATGATACTGCATTAATGGAGCATATAATTGAAAGCGAACAGCGAGCCGCAAAATATAACATTAAATCTGAGGCTGGAATTGCCCAATTTGTATGTCTCACCTTTGCTGTTGGTCCGAATTTTGACGAGTTTCCTGAAGTACAGGATTATTTGCAGTATCCAGATCTTGTATACTGAAGAGAAACTTGATGAACTCGTGAATTATCTCAATGCCTTAGAAGAGGATCCAAAATATACAACCTTCAGATGTCTTACTTACGCCCTGAGGAATGAGAAACTACCAGGATTCTTTAATTATGTTAGAATCATTGTTGCGCGCTGCGAAAGCGATCCAGCAAGCTGCTAAGAATCCAGCGGTACGTCAGGCAGCCGTGCGTGCCGCCAAGAAATCTGGAGAGGTTTTTGATAGATTTAAGAAGGGAGCGAAACAGCTATGCCGTCACACATGGAAAGCAATAAGGGGTCGAAATATTAAAATCTCTCCCCAGACCCTCCAAAAGAAATTTAAGCACGCTAGTGATTTCGGAGTTTCAGGAAATTATAGCCCTGCCAATGCTGCAAAATTTCAGCAGGCTATCAAAAAGCATGTTGCTGATTCAACGACCAAAGTGATTCGTGGTACTTATCGCGGGCAACCTGTGAAACACTACGTTAATCCTCAAATAGGCTTGAATGTTGTTAAAGATGCGTCAGGGGAGTTTGTTAGTGGCTGGAAACTTAGCCCTGCATAGCTAAAACACATATTACAAATGGGAAATTGGGAGGAGGCTAAAATGAGCTCTCGACTTGATCCATACATGAAGTTACTTCAGTGTTTTGGTCAGAAAGAAATCACAGCTGTCGAGTTCGAGGAATATTTGAAATTATATAAGAATGATTCTACTGACTGGACTGAGGTAGAGTTTGAGATTTTGGACGAGCTTTTCGGTGAAGTGGACGCCTTCTGTTCAAACCCAAACCTTCGTGAGGAAGGTGATTTGGATGAAGTTCAGCTTCGGGAAGCATGTAAGAAAGCTTGGATGAATCTTCGCGATTTAGCGAGTAATAGATACTCTGTTCCGATGCAAGTCCAATCTGCCTCCTGATCCCCAACAATCGCTCTGTGATCCATAAGCTGGATTAATCAGCGACCGTTAATCAAACAGTTTCCAAGCGCCGAACCATCATGCAGCCAGTAAGCCAACCAACGCTCTATGAGTACCTGGAAGGCTTACCCGCAGGGGTGACCGGGGAGATCCTGAACGGACAGCTCCACACTCAACCACGTCCATCATTTCCGCATAGCCGTGTTTCTTTCAAGCTTGCTTCCAAGATTGACGGTCCCTATGACGACGGTATAGGCGGCCCCGGCGGCTGGTGGATCTTCATCGAGCCGGAGGTTCACTTCGCGCGGGATATGGAGGTGACCGTGCCGGATCTGGCCGGTTGGCGGCGTGAGCGGGTGCCCTACCTACCGGAAGATCACCACATCGAGGTGGTTCCTGACTGGATATGTGAGATCCTATCTCCGTCCACGGCGAGCAAGGATCGTGAGATCAAGATGCCGCTGTATGCCCGTTACGGTGTGCGGTATACGTGGCTGATCGATCCGATCGCACGCACGCTGGAAGCATACCGACTCGACGCTGGTGCCTGGCTCGAGATCAAGCGCTTCACCGATGCCGACCAGGTAGTTGCACCACCGTTCGAATCGATGTCGATCGATCTGGAAGACCTCTGGTTGCCGCGGCGGCCAAGACTCGTGGCGACCTGATTCTTGTGAATCGGCAAATCCTTGCCAGGTGTAATTGTTACTTCTACGTTGGGTTACGGCGCGCCCGATCACAGCAGTATACCTAGGTCGTGTTGGCATTTAGCAGGTCCGCGCGGCATCCGGCGTGCCGTCCCTGGACACCTGAGGTCCCAGGGTCCCACCTAGGATGACGGCAGTAGTGGCAGGCGAAGCTGGGAGCCGACACCCCAGACCGTCGTTTCGGCTGGGACGCTGGAATCCAGGTGCCAGGGATGGCAAGTAAATGTCAACACCCCCTAGTCCTACAGGAGCGCGCGCCTAACCCGACCTACATCCCGAGGAGAAACGTGAAAGCAGTACTGATCAGCGAATTCGGCGGGGCGGAGGTCCTGCGTATCGGAGAGACGGAGCGGCCGATGCCCGGTAATGGCCAGGTGTTGGTGGAGGTGGCGGCCACCTCGGTCAACCGCCCGGATATCGTCCAGCGCGAGGGCAAGTATCCCCCACCCAAGGGGGATTCGGAGGTCCTGGGCCTGGAGGTGGCTGGGACCGTCCGGGAGCTCGGCGCGGGGGTGAATCGCTGGTCCGTCGGCGACCGGGTGATGGGCCTGGTGGGCGGCGGGGGCTACGCGGAATATGCCGTCGCCTATGCGGACCACCTGATGCGGATTCCGGAATCCATGAGTTTCGAGGAGGCGGCCTGTATCTGCGAGGCCTCTATCACCGCCTATCTCAATGTCTTCATGATCGGCGGCCTCAAAGATGGTGAGGGCGTCCTACTGCACGGCGGGGGCGGCGGCGTCAACACCGCCGCGGTTCAGCTCTGCCGGGCCTTGACGCCCGCCGCGCAAGTCCTGGTCACGGCCTCGCCGGGCAAGCTGGAACGGGTCACGGCGCTGGGAGCGGATCCGGTCATCGACTACCGATCCCAGGATTTCGCCGAGGAGGTCCGGCGTGTTACGGACGGGCGGGGGGTACAGGTGATTCTCGACCATATCGGCGCCGCCTATCTGGCCTCTAACATGAAGTCGCTCGCCGTCGGCGGACGCCTGGTGATCATCGGCGTGACCAGTGGTATCAAGGCGGAGCTGAACCTGGGCCTGATGATGGTCAAGCGCCAGCAGGTCATCGGCTCCGTGCTCAGATCACGGCCGGTACCCGAAAAATCGGCAATCGTCGCTGAGTTCTCGCGCCGCGTGCTGCCCCTGCTGGCGGAGCGGAAGGTCGTGCCTCTGATTCATAAGGTCTACCGGCTGGATGACGTGGCCCGGGCCCATCGCAACATGGAAGCGAGTGCCCATTTCGGAAAGATCGTCCTGTCGCTGGTTTAAATGTGAGTCCCGGATGATTTGTCGCAAAACCTTATAGACAGGATTTACAGGATTACACGGGATTCACAGGATGCTTGCACTTAGGCGATTTCTGTCAAATGACAGACCAGCCTGCTTGTCTTTTCGTCCGTCTTCTGTGTCGCGACAACAGTTACACCGCACAACGATGCGCCTGTTGTCGCTCCTTGAAGACGAACGAATAGCCGATCCATCCTGGTCTATCATTTTCCGGCAATCGCCTTAAATAGAAAGGCTCTTTATGGATTCCAGATTGCTGACGCTCATGGAAGGGGAGCACCGGACGTTTTGGAGTGCGGCGGCAACTTTACCCCGGTACCACCCGGAAACTGCAGTGCTCGACCTGGGCGCCGGGTTGACCAGGGGCTACTTGCCTGCCGCCGCTTTGGATTGGGCCACGCATCCGTCTTGAACACCGGCGTTGCGGCCAGGGCAAAGCGCCGTCGCCGCGGTGCGGCTGGAACCGGCATCCCGGTCCCCGACAGCTGCTGGTGGTCACGCACGCGACCGGGGTCCGATCAACCGCACCGCTCTGACGGCGCACTTCAAAGCAGTCTGGAATCCATGAAGAGCCAGTAAAAAGACATCCTGTTAATCCTGTATCATTCATCAACTTTTCGGCGCTACCAAGGTGCCCAGGATTGGCCCCAGCCAGCATATACTCTCCTACGATGCCAATTTTCAGGATCGGACGCTACCCTTGTTGGAAAACCTTTCCCAACGCCGCAGGTAATCCAGAAACCCTGTGCTACACTGAATCCGTGTTTTCATGATGGAAGGAGATATGGCCAATCTCACTATCGACATCGATGAAGAGGTGCTCAAGCAGGCCCGTACCCGTGCCTTGGGAGAAAACACGTCGGTCAACGACGTACTCGGCGAATATCTCATGGCATACGCGCGCCTGGATGGAGTTCGGCGTAATCGTCTAGCAGCGCTGGACAGATTGCTGAAGATCGCGGACGAGAATCCCATCGATCGCGGTGGACGGCGATGGCGTAGAGACGCGCTCTATGACCGGTGAACGCTGGTTCTTTGACACCAATGTACTTGTCTACCTGTTCGACGCGAAGGCACCGACTAAAGGGCACCCTGAAAAATAGGTATTTTCACCAATCAAGCAACTCTAAGCCATTGATTATTGAGAGGTACTGTAGACGAAAACCGTATTTTTCAAAGTGCTCTAAACAGAGGCGATCGCACGCAATCTTTGGGACCGGGCCTGCCACGAAGTCACACCCGTGCTCAGCACGCAGGTTCTCCAGGAGTTCTTCGCCACCGTTATTAATCTTCCCAAAAGTATCCGCACAGCTTGGTTTCCGGCAGCGCGTCTTAGAGCAGCTCGATTTAGGATTAGCATGCAGAAACTTTTGGGAAGATTAATACCAAGACGCTCAAACCCTGTGATTCCATGTTCTCGGAGGTAACTGGCCGGTACATTCGGAATCCGGGAATCTCCCAAGGAGATGAAGCGAACGATTCGAGTCCTGGCGTTGTCCTTGTCGATCCTTGCCGCCTTTGCCGCGGTCCTGATCGTGGCTGGGGTGATCTTGCTGGATTGGGCCAAGGGCCAGCTCACCGCGAATGGTCTCGGCGCTGTGGATTTTGCCGTCGCAGAGCTTTCTCTCGACCGCTTGTCACTCTCGGACATCCGCTTCGGGCTGGGCCGGGAGCAAGGTTTGGAGCGGGTTACCGTTTTTTTTCGTCCCACCCGGTTGTTGCGCGATCGATTTTTGGACAAGATCCTGGTCGAGGGTGCGGAGCTGCGTTTCATCCCAGGGGATAACGGTATTCCCCGGCTCGCGGGGGTATCCCTGCCTGAGACGCCGGGGGACAAAGCCGGTCTGAAGATGCCCGCACTCCCCATCGCCGGCATCGAGCTGCGGGCCAGCCGCTTGAGTCTGGAAACAGATCTGGGGGCGCTGCGGATTCCGCTGCGCGGTACATTGACGCAGGCAGACCTCGGGGCCTGGGCACTCGACGCCCGACTGGAATTGCACTATTGGGAGTCACACGGGCAGGAGGCGCGTGGGGAACTCGCATTGAGGGGACGACAGGAACAGGACGGTGCGACGCAGCTGGAGGTGACACTGTCAGGTGCCGAAGGATGGCTTCCCGATGGATTGGATACCCTCGGAGCGGGCCAGGCCACTCTGGAGTGGGACGGGGGCGAGCAGCTTTCCGGCACCGGCAGCTTGGCGGTGCACCTGGCCGGATCGTCTATGATGCTCGCTGTTCAGGCCGACAAGACTCAGGATAAGGGGCTCACCTTTGCATTAAGCCTGGATGCATCGGATCTGGATCTGGCTGTTCTGGATGAGCGGGCGGGATTGGGTGCCGGTCTTGCCGGTCGGGTATCCTTGCAGACCCGGATCGAGGGGGTCTTGCCTGTCCTTTCCGAACACTGGTTGGAAGAAGCATCGGCGGATGGACGGATTTCCCTCCGAATCAAAGATGGGGCCCTGCCCGGCTTGGCAGCGGGGGCGGTGGGTGGCATCGCGCTCGAGGTCCGGGCCGACAAGACTCAGGGTAAGGCACTTGCCTTTGCAATGAACCTGAATACATTGGATCTGGATCTGGCTGTTCTAGACGAGCTGGCGGGATCCGGCGCCGGTCTCACCGGCCGGGTGTCCTTGCAGACCCGGCTCCAGGGAGCCTTGCCCGCCCTTTCCGAACGCTGGCTGGAAGCCGCGTCGGCGGATGGACGGATTTCTCTCCAGATCCGGGATGGCACCTTTCCCGATTTGGTCGCGGAGGCGTCGGGTGCCGTCGATCTGGATCTGTCCTTATCCGAAGCCTCCCTACTGGCCGTACCCGCATCGCCCTGGGAGGTCACCGGTCGCTTGGTCGCTCTCGACCCGCCCGCCCGCTTTCGGCTCTCCGATGTTAAGCTCTCCGACGTTAAAGGGCATCATGGCCTTAGGCTCACCTCGAGTACCGACCTGGCGCGCCAGACCGCCACGGGTGTAGTCGGTTTTGCCCTCGAGGCCCCGTCCCAACCGAAGCTCGCGGGGACCGTATCCGGCCGGGTGGAGCATGCCCTGGAAGACGGGCTCCGATTCGATCTGGAGCGGCTCCGGCTCGATCCCACCGGCTGGACCCACGACGGAATGCAAATTCGCGTGGGGGCGCTGGACGCACGGCTGGCTGGGACACCGTCGCAGATGCACGGACGGGTTTCCACGCGGTTGGATGTCTCCGACGTTACCTATGGCGGTGATCGCCTAACCGGAGGTGAAATCGAGCTGGAAGGGGACTTGACGCACACGGATAAGGGCCTGGCGCTCACAGTGAAGGATTGCGTATCGGTACAGGCAAAGCATCTGGATTTGGGGGGAGTCCAGTGGCTGCGTCCGGTCGATCTGTGTATCCGTCAGGCCAAGGGCAGGCCGCTGCTGCGATTCGATCCTGTCAAGAAGCGTTGGTCACTGGCACTGGCCCTACCGAGCCATCCCATGGTCCTGGCGGTCGAGCACGGGCAAGACCCCCTCGAGCTTGCCGGTACCATGCCCCAGGCAAGGCTGTCCGCCACATTCGATCCAACCAAGAAAGCGCTCAAGCTGGTGCTGAACACGCGGGGAGGGCGCTTGGAGCTGGCCGAGCAGGCGGTGGCCGTTTCGGACCTCGAGCTGGCTTTGCGGCAGGAGCGAGCGACCTCGGTGACCTTGCAGCACGCAATCGCAACCAGCCTTGCGAGCCCCCCCGACTTCCCGGCCTTGGTCCTGACAGGCAAGGCGCAGGGTCGTTTAGACAACAGCATGGCGTTCGAGCTGATAGCCCGAGGGCGCGAGGTGCCGCTCAAGCTCTCCGCGCAGGGTAGGCACCATTTCGGGCTGGCCATCGGCGAGCTGAGCTATCGGCTGGATAAGATCCAATTCTCGCCCCAAGGGCTGCAGCCGGGCGACCTGGTCCCCGCGGTGGATAAGCTTATCAGCGAGGCGCGCGGTTCCTTGGCCCTGAGCGGCGAGCTCTCCTGGATCGCGGGGGTTCCCGCTACCCATCTGCAGCTGGCGTTGCATGATCTGGGATTCGATGCGCCAGGGCTGTCGGTGCGGGGGATCAATACGCAGCTCCAGCGCGCGGGTCGGACGGTTCGGAACCAGCTGGACGCCCAGGAGATTCAGATCGATCTCTTGGACATCGGCATACCTTTGCGCAACGGTCTGATCCGGTTCCACACCAGAGAGACGCCATCCGTCCACGTCGAGCAGCTCTGCTTCTTCTGGGGGGGCGGTGGGATACAATTAGAACCCTTCGCTTTACGGTTCGACCAGCTGGCGGCAGAGCATTCCTTCGTTCTGACATTCGAGGCCATCAGATTGAACCCCCTGCTCCAGCTGATCCCGCTCGATGGGCTGTGGGGCACCGGGTTCTTGAGCGGGCGGATACCGCTACGCATCCGCGGCTCCGAGATCGCCGTCGATCAGGGCTCGATCAGTACCGAAACGCCGGGCCTGTTACGTTATCGACCCGAGGAGAAACCGGGGTTTTTCGAGTATAACAGCCACACCGAGCTGCTGTTCGAGGCCCTGCGGAATTTCCATTACGAGTCCCTGTCTATCGGATTGAACGGCAGGACCCAGGATAACCTGCAGCTCTCGATCTCGCTCGCGGGCGCCAATCCCGACCTCTACGATAGCCACCCGTTCAAGCTGAACTTCAATCTCGAGGGGGAGCTTGATACGATTATCCGCCGTAGCCTGGCGATCGTAACCTTCGCCGAACGGTTCGGGGAGGTCCTGCCCCGCTATCTCAAGTAGAAGGAAGCCATTGTGCAAGGGATACCAGACCTAAGAGGACAACGCCTATGTGGATGATCGGCACCGATAAGTGGGGCCAGCAAGCAACCGTGACCCGCGACCGCCAGGTCCGGTCCCAGGGTGTGCGTGTGTCGTCGAGGATGGTCTGGGTCTTGTGCGCGGCAACCGTCGGCATAGGTTGTTCACCGCGCGTCAAGGTCGAGGCGCCCGACAAGCCCATCGAGATCAATGTCAACATGAAGATCGAGCATGAGGTCAGAGTCAAGCTCGACGAGGCCGTCGAGCGTACGCTGGAGGAGAACCCGGAGCTCTTCGGAATGGAGACGAAGCCATGAAGAAACAAATCGGTGTCGTCAAGCGGGTCGCTTGGGTCGTCGCCTTGACGCTTGCACTCTTGTTACCTGCAGTTACCTATGCATTGTCCGTCGGTGAGGCCAAGCAAAAGGGACTGGTCGCCGAAACCAGCAGAGGTTATCTCCGAGTACAGAAGGGAACGCCGCAGGTCAATCAGTTGGTCAGCCGAACCAACGCCGCTCGCAAGCAGAAATACCGCGAGATTGCCAAAAAATTGAAGGTGGATCTGAGCGTAGTCGAACGGGATTTCGGGAAGAAGCTGGGCGGGCGGTGATGCCGAGGGGTGTCTCTTGCACCCGGTAGCGATCAACCCTTCAGGAGCGGCATCGTGACGCTCCTGACAAGCACGGCGCATCGTCTGCCGCAACCTTCTTGATCCGCAGATTACGCAGATTTTCACAGATAATTTCGTTTTCCATCCGTGGATAGCTGCGTAATCTGCGGATGGGGGATATGGTTACCGAATCCTTCCCTGCGTCTACGGGGGAGGAAATAATCGTTCAGACCTTCCCTTGTCATTCCGGCAGGGATTGCCGGACTTCAGTGCCAGGGATGGCAAAAACAATGACGGTCAATTATTACAGGAAGAAAGTGACCGGCAGCGAGCGACTATTTTTGCCTATTCCGCAGCTTTAACAGAAGCTATCGGATTGCTCTTCCCGTTCTCAACTTGGCCTGTTTTTGAACCGCAAAGGCACAAAGGGCGCAAAAGATTTTTGTCCACGGACCCTAGAGGATAGGATTGGGGTATGGCGTGCTATTCTGGCGTGTTTTGTTTCCAGTTGTCTATAACCGTATGAGCATAACGGAACTTAGCGAGCAGCATGACTGACAAAAAAACCAAGTGGTTGATATACACAGTGCGGGGTAGGTTTAATACCCATACTTTCGCGATTACTAGTTTGGTTAGTGACCAATACCGGCACGGTAAATATTTTGTCACCTTCCGATTTTGTGATATTCGGACTCGTCTTGCATATATCGAACATCAACGAAATTGAACATTTCAGCAATGTAGGAAAAGAATGGAATACAGTGTTCTATATTCATTGCTTCAATAACTTTAGTGCGCGAAGCGCATCATAGTTGAAACTATAGACGTTAAGTTCCTTCACTTTCAGTCCGTGGCTTGTCCACGGATGAGGACTTTAGTCCTCCAGACTATGGACTTTCAGTCCATAGTGGTTGATATGCACTATTTGAGAAGAAACTCATCGAAGATGAGTTGGTTTCAGATCTGGATTCCGCAAAGAAAACCGACAATATCGTTGATGTAATCGACGGAAAATCTTTTGTCAAAGTAAAGGCAAAGGTAACATTCAATGACATGAACTTAATCAAGAGCACGTTGCTTGATTTCAACAAGATTGATAAAGCACTTGCTCATATTACTAACTTCGAAGAAATCAGTAAAGTTAGGGGGCAGCTAGAAAAAGCTAGGTCCAACATAAAAGACCGGAACCAGAAGAGCAAGCTGGAACGACAAATAAAGGATATGACAAATATCAACAAGCTTGCTAGGGAAGGGGGTTTGCAGATGGATCAAGAGTTTCTTAATGGTTTTGTGCTCGTTCTAAATTATGGGACCTATATACGTGACTAGCCAAGCCTGTAATGTATCGTAGTGTAACAACTACAATACGATTTGATACATTCGGGATTGGCTAATTTATTCATGTATTTGACTAGCCAGTAGTAAGCCGGTATC
>Ga0209679_1000235_pt1 | contig 25003 bp, 16 predicted proteins | sample WorMetHEROISLAND_4_FD_187408 | JGI IMG/M metagenome (GOLD analysis project Ga0209679, IMG submission 187408) | Marine gutless worms symbiont microbial communities from Max Planck institute for Marine Microbiology, Germany - Olavius sp. 2 HERON... ...
GAGAGGAGGGAAGAGGAAGGGAGGGAATGGGGAGAGGAGGGGAGGGGAGGGGAAGGGGACGGGAGAGAAGGAAGGGGAGAGGGAAGGGAAGGAAGGGGAAGGACGACTTGCATCCCACACTATTTTTAGGCCCTGCCAGACACTTATACCATATGCTGAGCCACTGCAGTTGTTATTGACTAATGCAGATGCACACAACATTTATTACAATTACAATCACAACACTGCCAATACGGCAACAATGATTACAGTTTCTCAGCATCACATACTGACAACTTGATACCATATCACATTACATAGCAACTGTGATTCATCAACCAAGATCTGCACAAACTGCTGTGGAATACAGTACAGTGTTTCTGTGTGATACACAATTTCTGTGCAATACTTGGTGTTGTGAGCACATGCACATTAACGAATACTTCAGTTCCTCGACTGTTTGATTCAGCATCAACCAACAACGGCAAAAACATCACGACTTCACTGTCAAGCCTTGCTCTGTATACACTACATCATCAGTTGTATGAGCATGATTATTGATTACAAATGGCTTTTACATGCATGTACATCACGTGACAGTGTTGATGTAGTTCATATTAAACAAACAAAAGTAAGCAGTAAGCACTAAGTGGATCCGTGTAATGTGTGCTGGCAAGTCAATTAGGAAGCGAAATAACACCTGCTGAAAGATGTCATTCATCATAGACTTTCTTCATCATCGGTGTCTGGCCATTTTCGGACCCTCATTCTAGTTCTCTGCGCTTTGCACCCACCTCACATCAACTCAGCGTATCTGTGCAACTGGATGACAAGTTACATCAACTCAGCTTTGCTTCCACATTCAAAGTGCTGACAGCAAGAATGTTACAATTTGCTTCCACTTATTCAAACACTCATCGATGAAGCGAATAAAAACAAACTGCTGCCTGGTAACGATTGCAAAGGTACCCAATTATTGTAACTGACAATATCACAAACCAGTGCTGTGAAGAAATGTCTTTATGAAAAGGTATCTGAAATACTCCATACAGGAACAAGCTTGAAATACACACATTGGACTGCAAGACTGCCAAAGAGCACAGGGCACCCTAGTTTAATGACATAAATACATCACAAGGTAGTGTAGCGATGCATTTGAGGTGAGGTGGCATATTTCATGATCACAAGATCATTTTATTACAAATTTCCTGGCGAATGTGGAAAGTGAAAAAGTATTTTTTTCCCAAAATCTACCAGTGTTTGATTACATCATGTGTAGACTACGGTGGGTTACTGCTGTGGACCCACCCTGTATATCCTGTGGATGTTTAATCTTCCTATGAACATTTAAAGAGAGAGGTTGAAGACAGAAGCTGGTGGAAGAAAAGAGCGTCATAAACCTGCCATCCAAAGGCAGAAAACCGAAGACAACGAAGAGAACAATGAGCATGCAATAAGTACATTGCTCACATTTTCACAGTGTCATTTGTACATGCACAGTACGGTTGTCGAAGCATTAATGCACTGTATTGTTGATTATATGCAATTATCAAACAGAATGTGTTCATCCACACTCACAATAAGCCAACAATTAGCCCCACCTTTGATTAGTTCTTGCACATGTATCTAACTGCCGTACAGACACTTGACGCAACATATCATAGTCTTCAATACACAAACACGCGTAAGATATAGTGGGTCACTTTAGCTTTGTGAAACACAACAGTTTTACACCAAACCTTACATCCAACCGCTGAACTCTGGTGTAAAACCTAGTCTCGGTTAAAGTCGATTTTGTTTTACACTGAAGATAAGCTCTAGAGGTTTATCTTCGTTTGCCTATGTAAATGCATTATGCTGATTTGGTGTTATCTATCGTGGGCTCGATTTCAGTCTGGTTTTACACCGAAGTTTGGTGTAATATTTGGTGTAACACTGGAATTTACACCGGACTTTGGGTGTTATCTCAGGTGTAACACCAGAAACTTACTGTGACTTTAGGTTTTGCATTAATTAGGTGTTTAACTGATTGTTTTGTGTATAACTTCGGTGTGAAACTTCGGTGTTATGAAAGATAAAGTGACCCAGTGTGCGAGAGAATCCAAAATCACCATTTTTAAGGACCTCAAAGACGAAGGTTGCACAACAAAGAAGGTTGCTCATGTTCTGTCATAAAATGCATCGTTGGCGCACTGTAATTACATTTTCAGGTAGTGGCTTTATCGCAACAGAATTAATTTCAAGGACGTAATGCTATGCATAGCCAAAACCATGTGCACATGATATGCCGAAGTTCATTGCATCTACAAAGCTGTCATATGTATCGTGCACCACCGGCAGATGAAGCACACAACCGCACGTCGTGGCTTTTGGGAACTGCGATCTGTTGCCACTTGCTTCAGGCTCGTGGAGAAAGTCAACTGTTGGCTGTGTACTCCACCCAGCTGGTGGGACTGACTTGGTGCCAGTGGCGAACATGAGCAGAGAGGACAGTGTCACACCGTGTGTTTCCGACGACGGCAATGAGTCTGTACATACAGTCCATCACACAGTACAATACCTCAGAAGCAGCTACCAAGCAATACAGGCAATCGTGTGCTGTAATGGAATGTTAATCGCCTTACAAGTTGACCCCTAATGTTATCACTGCAAACATATGGACCCAAGTTCACCAACTGCATGCGAGTGAACTGAACACAGACAGCACCAGAGGACACTTTCGTGTCAGACACTAACACACTGCAGTGTAATGGCATGAAACCACCGAGACAGACATAGTACCGAATTTTGCCTACAAATCAGATTACCTGATTAATTTAAGATCTCAGACAATGTAAATGTAGAGACGTAATGGTACAACTGTTCTTGTCAAACTTTCGGGTAAGTTAACTACACTAACTGCAGCTATTGGGACACCGGGGTTGCTCGGGCACCTGACAGCTTAATGTACAGTGTAGTGAAGTTAACGTGACGACGTTCCTTGGGTGCTCTAGTTCGGCGCTCTTCTGCGAAATGATGGCTGCAGTCTGTGACTTGTTATGTATACCCGGTGGAAGGTCACACGGATGTGCATGCTATACTGTAGCCCGTTCCCACCACGCATGTAGCTTGCACCAGTGATATACTTTGCAAGTATATGCACCAGTGCAATCCATTTATGCACACAGCCATATGACCAATCAATCGCTCATTGTCATGTCCATTCGACCGTGTGCCTGTCTTCCAGCCAAGTTCGCAGCCAGCCATTAGCTGCACAGCCACCATGTCTACTGCAGTGCGCTCTTCCACAACAATCAACAGCCGCCAATTTAACAATGGGGAAAAGTAGGAAAATCTCAAAAGCGGGAAATTATGAAGCCGACGTGGCGTAAGGTCCCATGAATGTGTGTGCCAAATTTCATACAGGTCGGAGCACTAGGGTTGCACCGGATTTCGGCTCCGGCTCCGGCAAATCCGGCCATTTTTCCCAAATCCGGTCAAGTCCGGCTCCGGCCAAATTTCTAGCCGGATTTGGCCGGATTGGGCAGACACCATAGCAGCTGCAGTGCGTTCAGTTAATTACGGATAAAAACTGATGAATCTGACCTTTCAAGTGACGTATACTCAATTTTAATTACTTTTGTATGCAAATAAAACATTGCAATAAAGAAACAAGTTAACAAAAGCAAATTTGGTGTTATTTGGTTATTTTTATTTGCTCTATGCAGAAGCCAGCATGGCATCACGATAAATGATACAATGAATTTCCTGAGGTAAGAAAGTTAAGGAAGTAAATAATTTCAACGCTGTGAACTATAGCAGAAACAGAAAGACTTAACCGTGTGATTGCAAGAGTAGCATGACAATTTTAGCTTATCAAACGTACAGTTATAGGCCTAACGGCGCAAACAGCATGATGCGCTAACTTACTATGCCCAGTGGGCGAGCGATAACGGCCGTGCATTAGCTTCCCATTAGGCCTACGCTACCATGCAATAGGTCTCACAATACTGGTATTCTGGTAATGCAAGTATGGACGAAAAGACAAAATTCACTGCCATTCGACCAATTTCGTCAAAGACTGGCAAACAGTAACACACGAAGGAAGCACTGAGGTATACTGCCTCCAGAGTAGTTGACAGCATTGTTGACGCCATCAGTTTTATCACTGGCGTATTGTTCTGAGACCCAAAAACAAGTTTCAGCCAAATACGGCTCCGGTCGGATTTGAGTTCCTAAATCCGGCCAGATCCGGCTCCGGCCGGATTTCAAGAAGTCAAATCCGGTGTAACCCTACCGAGCACGTATTTGGATTTGTGTAATGAACAAAGAAGCAAGCAAAGAAACGAACAACAAATGTAAATGAAAAATTACACACATTCGACAGAATTGCTTCACTCATCTGTTCACTCGTACAACATGTACACAACCTTTAACCAAGACAGAACCAATGGAATATAGAAACAACACTTTGCAGCTACAGCCCCAGCAAGCACATCTGAACCCGCACAGTGTAATCTGTGTGTACTACTATCAGCTATCAGCTGTACATTACGCTTACAATTGTGATTACAGTTACCTCCAATGTCCTTCAGGTAGTCCAGCCAGAAACTGTACACTAGATTTTCCAAACTTCGACGGTTTGATCCTGGCTCGGACATTTTAGGCTGGAACAAATCGGCAACGACATCCGGTGTTAGGAGGTCAAGTGAATGACACAGCAGAGGTTTGAACAGACACGGATGCTGTGTCACCGCCTCTAGCACTCCCATCACCGACAAGCCTTCCTTGAACCTACACAATAGCAACGAAAAATTGTCATTGTTGTCTGCATAAATGCATAACAGCAGTGCAGCATTATCATGACTTACATGCAGCAGTTCTTTGTACTGCCTGTAATATGTACTGATCCAGCAGTGACATTGCATGTAGTGATGTACCGGATAGTCACTTTTACTATCTGACTGGAGCGGAGCCGGATAGTCTAAGCCAGGGTCCGGTCCTGAGCTGGATATTTGGCCGGATAGTTACTGACAACAACTAAGTAAGACAATAATAGTTTTCTTTCTGTACTACATAGAGATGTACTGTAGCTCTAAAACACAGTTTCAGCACTGAAACACACTGTCTGTGATGTAAAACACACAGCTTCAGCTCTGAAACACACATGTAACACCAACAGCAGTGTTCCAACAGCAGTGTTTTAGCACTAGACACAGAGCTTCAACTCTAATTTCTGCAGATTTCACTCTAAAACACAGTCTTAGCACCCAAACACATTTTTGAGCTATAAAACATCGATACTTAGCTCTAAAGCAGTGTTTTAGCAGTAAAACAGTATTTTGGCTGTAAATCACAGAGGATTAGCTGTGAAACGTAGAGATGTAGCTCTAAAACAGTGATTTAGCTCTAAAGCACAATTAAAAGAAACGTTTGCAGCTTAATTTACTGTGTGAGAAAATGGGCAACTTAACAGCTGCTGGAATTGTACTACCTGGCCAGATATCTCACCCGATACATGATGTGGCCAGGCTGGAGACATTCCGCATGTCTGGCCTGCCAGATATCCTGCCTACCATATATCCGCTACATCAGTAATTGCCAGGGCTCAGACACACGTGACTTTGGTACCAATCCCAAACAACCTCACCTACAGTCTTCGCTCCTGGCCTTTAGCATCACATTTCAGCCAATCAGGCCTCAAGATGCAACACGTCGGGCCTTGCAGCTGCATGCGTTAAGTCCTGGTTACTGAGTGTGAGGGATATGTCAGAAATGCAGGATCAGAACAGGAACAAACTGAAAAGTCTGTTACCCTGTCAGCTGCGTTTTGCTGAAGGAAAGGAACTTCCGGAAAAATGTCAAAGTGCATATTGAAGTAGCATAACACAGAATTTGAAAGACAATTTCAATAGACATAGACAAGCAACATCGTCAGTGTGACGGTGAAATCAGGCTTGATGTGACCATTGCACCGTCCCATTATCCTGTTCTTCCTATGAGGTTAGTAGTCACTGCAGGTCACCAGCTGTGTGGCCTAATCAGTTCAGTTTCAATTTTTTAACTATCATCATCATCATCTTCAACACTCATGCACTAAAAGGGCTGAAGGTTATGCGGGAACAGCAAGAGGATAGACTACATACAGGCTACACAGAAGGTCATACAATGTACGGGAAATGACTGCCTGAAGAGCCAGGTATTGAGTCGTCATCAGAAGATCAACAGTGATTCGGAGTAAGTGACATCTTCCAGTATGGCATTCAAGACATGAAGACCGGCAATGTTGCCATTGTCTAGCCTCAAAAGCACTATTTTAAAAGACTAAACAGCAATAGTCACTGTATCCAATTGCTAACTCAGCAATAACAGCTGCATGCTATTCACCACTTGCAACCAACATACCGTTCATATGACGGCCGGGTTCTTCCGAGGCACAACCATTTCGACAGGTCACTGACAATGCGGTCACGGTCTGTCATGCTGTTCACAGGACGCCATATCCCAGCCACCTCCATGATGCTGTCCAGTTTTGAAGCAATCTGTGCAACGACTTGCAGTTCTTCAGTGCTTGACATCTGCACATGAACATTTAACTGTACAGTATACATACTCTGTTAAGTTTATTTGGTATGTGCTTCAGTCACTTGGTGACCGCCAATGAAGCCACCACAAAACAATGGCCCTATGTAGTTCAATCAAAAACACACATTGGTTTCTTTGTTATCTGCTTTTCTGACGAACAAACAGCTGTGCTGTTTCAGCGCCCTGCCATTGGGTTAGCTCTGCCATGACAATATAAAGGATTGCGCACACAGGTACAGGGCAGTTTGTTCATCTCCAGTACAACAGTTCCCACCCCGATGTGGCATACACTATTCACTTTCTAATTGGCTGCCAGCTTGTTTCTCAGACATACCACGTTCCACACATGTGCTATGAATCTGGTTTGCAACGAACATTGATCATGCAATTACATCTGTGTGACTTCTTTGCTACAACAAAAACAACCATGCGTAGCTGTCGTGACCCGGAGATGTCCATAATTAATTTGTGGTCGCCAGGTGGCGTCCGCTGCAGGCTGCAGCGTGTCCCATCGGCCGTCAGGGGCGGGCGGCGATTGCTGCTTCTGCCGCCGCCGCCAGTGCAGCTGCCATCGCTGCCCCGCGATATTGAGCCGGCCACACCGCCGCCACTGTTGTTGCTGCTGCAAGGTGGTAGTTTCTAACTAATTATTACTAATTAACTAGGGACTAATTCAAAATTACGCCAGGTGGCCTGACACAGAATGTTGTTGTTAATATGTGTGAAAAATTTCGTAACGATCGGTTGAAAAATGACAGATTCTTAGCAGATCGCAAATCTGATAACAACAACAACACCAACAACAAGAACAACATTCGTAGCGCTTGGAGACCCGTCTCCGGCTGTAAAGAAGTCACAAAAAAGGTACATGCTACACTTGTCACAAACAGAAACATCTTTCACAGTGACTCTGTTGACGTACCACTTGCAAGTCTTGTTTGAGTGCTGACTGAGGCACATCGTCTAACGTTATGTTCACGTTGTTGGGTCCTGACACTAAGGCTTCGAAAAGCAAAGGTGACAGACATCGTGGTGCCGGTCCTTCATTCATGAGCGACATAGCTATGACGACTCCTGCAGTGTAGTAGTCCTGTGCCGCGTAAACTGCAACATACAGTCCAACATTCCAACACATTATGTGAATGTTTATGTGTGTATGTCTTCGTTGCACTTACGTTGTCACCAGCAAACCATGTCTGCTTAAAATTACACCAGTAATGCAGATCTGGCACACTGCTGCACATAAACACTACATGCCAGAAGATTCACAGCACACTAAGACTGGATCCAATGTTCCGCAGTGTAAACAATGACAAAGGTATTCAACACTGTAGTGGTAAAAATTTCAGAAGTTACAATAATTAGGGCCTTATGCATACACACCCACAAAGTTGATTTTCTCTGTGCAAACCCAAAACTGTCAATGAATGTACAACAACTGGACTGATTCACGACAGCAGTATCCACAAACAAAAGACAATTAATTTTACATCAACTGCACTTTCATGGTGGTAAGTAGTAAATGTTCTACCGTATTGCTATGAGTGCCAGTGATCGTTTCTTATTGGATAATTGTTTCCGGACAGCAACATCATAGGCATTCAGTTTCTCGTGGCCTCATACCTAAGTGGGACACTGTCGTCACCTATACCCTGACTAAGAGGCCCATAAGTGAGATTCGCGTTGTCAGACTATAAGTGTATGTGATAGTCGACTTTAGACGTCATACTGTTCATCGGTGACAGTTGAGATTTTCAATGTCAGATGTACTCTGTGGCCATCGTTGCTTTGGTCTTTCTAGTTTAGAAATTGTCCCACACCAGCCATACGTGAGACATGTCTTGTGATTAAGTGCAACTAACCGTCATGTATAAAGGTCAAGTGTTTGCTACACTCTGGTCCTTCGAAGACGCGACTGCTGTACATCAGATGTTCCATCAATAGCTGCAACAGTTCCCGCCGTGGACCCCCCTCGTCAACTGCGCCTTCTGTCGTTCCTATGTCGTCTGTAAATTTGACCGACATCGTATTTTCCGGCACGAAGCTTCGGTGCAGGATGGCTCGACGGGCTCCATCCCACACCCGGCTACGACACACATTGAACTTCGTAACTCCATTGCAGACAGCATTTCTGTTGCTCGTGAGTTCAGCCAGGATGTCAGCAACAGTGACTTCTTCATGTGACTCGTGCCTGCAGTTCATGTACAATGCTAAGAGTTAACAAGTATATCAACAATGACCTATCGGTGTAAAGGAACAAGACTAAGAGGTGCAAAGGACGGTACATATAACAATTTATGTAAAAAAACTGTACAGTTTATACAAACTCTGTAAGGGTGACATTGTGGTTGGAGATATAAAACTGTAAAGATCAGTATATCACCATTACAAAATTCCAACTTCGTCATTACAGTGATTACACTGTCAGTAAGATTCATTCTGACATTGTGTAATGGTGAAGTTGGAATTTTGTAATGGTGATCTACTGATCTTTAAAGTTTTATATCTCCAACCACAATGTCACCCTTACAGAGTTTGTATAAACTGTACAGTTTTTTCACATAAATATTTGCTGTTTTATTGCCATACGAAATAATAGCAAACCAATTAACGTTAACTCGCAGGCGGTACGACGACATATTGGTTGAAAATCATAAAAAACCCAAACCCCCGTCATTTGGCACCATTTTTGGGGGTGACCCCTTGCGAATTTTTCGACGAGTCATACCTCCCCAGAAACTAGAGTCATGGGGCTATCAGACGGTGTACATTTCACGATCCTGCTTTCGCTCTGCTAGTCACAATACCGGCGTGTGACAGACAGACAGACAGACGGACACATCGCTGTCGCAAAGACCCGCGCTAGCATAGCGTTGCGCAGGTAAAAAGGAAAGGAAAGGTACAAAAAGTCACAAAGCCGTTATATTTCACGTAGTCGTAGAGAAGCCCCCTGTGACCGGGATAGGATATAGTGGTGTCCTCGAAATCACTGAGAAGTACAGTTTGAGCGAAGATAAATATTGCAGTGCTGCTAATGAGACATTAGCTGAAAACAGTCTTAGACACTGTGCTGGATACGTGTGAAGGTAGCCCAACAACCGTAGCAGATGTGTGCCACACAATGGATATAGTCATACCGTGGTTGTTCTAGGACAACTGCGTCTGAGCAGTCGTCGTTGTCACTGTCCGACAAAGTGTCATCCAGAAGCGAGACGTATGACTGATATGTTGACAAGGATGACATAGGCTGTGCACTGTGTTGTGTCGTTGACTACAAGAACCAACAAATCACAACAGCAGTCACATGCTATGGCATGTTGTTGCCACATCAACAACGTTATGAACCCAACACATTGCTGTGAAACTTGACACCTGCATAGAGTGGACGTCTTTAGGCAGAAAATGTGCAAGTCTGGCAACCTACAATATGTCTCTGCACAGTTATGCTGTATATACAACAGTATCGACAAAGTAGCACGATATGCCGTCAGAGACTCAGATGTGGTGAGGCGGCAGCGGAGATGATCGATTCGATGCACTGCTGATCTTCCACCGGCCCGAAAATTTTTTTAGAATCCCCATTTAAGTCAACCCGTGACTTTCACAGCAGAAATCTGTGCCACAGTTTTCGACTTATATGCAAGTATACACCATATCTCATGAATGACCGCCAACCAGAGAAAACCGGAAATCAATGACCATGAAAGGAGGGTGTGTGTGTGTGAATGATAATAAATTTGTGTGGTAGTCACAGATGCACGTAACCCGTCCAGGAGAAAAATCAGTAGGGGTGCACCGCATCCAGATCCGGATCCGGCCAGATATCCGGTGAATTTGGCAGATCCGGCTCGGATCCGGGTCCGGCCGGATCCGATGTATGTGGATCCGGTTCAGATCCGGATCTCAGGTAGGATCCGATAAATACTGGCCGGATCCACATAACACTGGTTGAGTGGTAAAAGTGCAGAAGTGCATTTATGCACTTTTGGCAGTTTTTATGCCACTCTGTTCAGAGAAATGCGTAGAATCTACTGGTGAAGGTTAAAATCTAATATTCGAAACCGTGGCTGAGTTATAGCCATTCAAAGTTTATGCACATATGCAACAGATCTCTGTAGGCATAGTAAAAGTTCATAAAACGAGATGGACATAGCACATTGTGTGTAATTCCATTATTCCAACTGGCAGAAGTGCATAAGTGGGTGCATAAGTGAACTAAATATCTGGATCCCAGAACAATGCACACTGGTAGAAGTGCATAAAACAAAACAAGCATACAACACTTTCAGTATAATTCCATTATTCCAACTGGCAGAAGTGCATAAGTGAGTGCATAAGTGAATTAAGTCCTTGGAGCTGTGGTCAATGCACACCGGCACAAATGACAAATATCGCATGTCATTGACATATTCTACAAAAATATCCCTAATTCTATTTAACTGTCACAAAACACTTGGTTTCTATGAAACTAAATGTCTGTTCTGACAAACGAACAAACAGGATCATTTAAATAGCAAATAATAACAATGGGAAACGAATGCAAACTTTCAATACCGTTGTTCGTTTTTCTCAAAACTGTACAAATGCTATTTATGCACTTTTATCACTCAACCGATGATAACTATGGCATGAAACAGACCTTTATCGCGTCGAATAGTGTCACAGCATTATTTCATTACACAAAATGACGCATGACAATACAGAACTGTATACGAATTACGAAAACTCACTGGCTCAGTCACTTCAGTTCAATACACTTAATGTCAGACACAGTGACACTAATTATAAATGAAGCAGAAGTTCAGTCACAGAACAGGATAAGCAGTCATTCCAGGTTCTTCCAGTTGTGGTGCAGAAAGAGTAATTTTTCCTGTTGTCAGCAGTAGTCGATATGGGTCAGGTTTGGATCCGGATCCGGCCGGATCCAAGTGATACGGATCCGGTTTGGATCAGGATCCGGCCGGATCTGACATGTCAGGATCCGGCATGGATCCTGATCCGGCCGGAGATATCGTGGTCTAGCTACAGACGTTGGTGGAGCCATGTGACTGCTGTCACTGATCCATGATGACAAATTCCAGTGGGCCTTTATTCAGACAAGACCTGTGAACACGTCTGCTCAATTACAATGTCTGACTTTTATTTGTTAACAAGATGTCAGTGGGTACCTATTGATATTTATGGAGTCATGCGACACTCTTTCTTCCGACAATTTTGTCGTATGTGCCTGCCAAACACTAGGCCTACGTTATCTGGACTATGTTATGTAAGTAACGGATTAATCTACAGTAAAGCTGTAAGTGAGCTAGTAAGGAGTAAGGCTACTAAGGCCAGAAATTCCACATGTCATGCTCCTTCATATCCGGCCCCGACTTTGACAATGTTCCATTGACAGCAGTCGGATGCAGATATCTGCATTGTCATATCGTATACAGCAAAAATTAACTACATACATGGTCAGTGAGTCTGCGGTCACATGGCTTAGTCACTGTCTGGACCCGAAGTCGTCCAACGGCCGCGATGAAACTGTATCGCGGTTTGAGCGCGATAAGGATCGTTTGCAAAGACAACACTGTCGCCTCCGTCAACACTGACAAATACCCTAAACACTTACAACCTATATCCCTTTTCAGTCCTGAGCTAAGCGAATAGTGTCAAAGCACACACAGGACATGCACAAATGTTAAGACATCGTTAATGACAATATCCACATGTTATAACAGTGTCAATGCTCACTGTGGTGATGTTAGCACTGCTCGTTGTGACGACACCATCAAGGCACAGTAGCTTGTCGATCCTATACTGAACCTGTATACACAAGACAAGCAAATGCTACTTGGAGCCTGGTTAATGAATAGGTAAACTAATACATTTCACCATTTGCTAATAAATGCAAACGTAGTACTGTAGTGCATATTACTTACACATCATGACGTCTACTAACACCCTTGCCAAAAAATCATGAAAGTGAATCTGATTTGAATTTGAACTCATACAGTCAAAGTGTCAAGTGCGATTGTATTGTCACTTAACCCTCCAGATACCAAGTTAGTTATTTTCTGTCCCAATTGAATCAATAACAGTGAACACGACAAGTTCTCTATGTGGACATAGACAGGCTGTTCTGAATCGTTCGGTGCTTGTCACACAAACACACTGGTTGTCAGCAGCAAGCATGCAGAATGCACTGCGTGCATAAATGCACTGTGTGCATAAAAAGTTTGTACGGACCCGGATTCAGACGTAACAGAGACAGTGCCAACAAAGTAAAGCAGCGTTGCAACAACACTGTGGAAAGCCTATGTACAGTGTACAAGAAAAATTCACAAAGAAGTATGATGCTGACGTGCTACAAATGCTGCACTCATTGACTGACAAGTTGACAACACCTACTTGTTGTACATTAAATATCCACCAAGATTGCATGACAGTCTGCACTGTAATTGTTAAACATCTGATTACTAACAGTACATCATGTCTAAAGTAATTTCAATTGTGTTTTAAACTGCACAAAATTCACATAGTTATCACAAATAAAATTTGGTAGTATTGTGCAGTTATCAATAACAGTACTTTACTGTATATCAATATGATCACAACTGAACGATGCATGACATGGTGTAGTTAGTTTAATCGTATCTGATGTAATAGTCAAATTCAATAGGGGGAGTTGTAACCACCCCCACTTTTGTACAAGATGTTGCCAAAAACTTCTTATTCCGATCTGTAAACAATACGTGCAATCCTTGTGCAAACTGTCCAGCACAACAAATATAGACAGCAATCCATTACCGTTGGTGTTCCCAAGTCAACAAACGTGGCACTTGAAGCCTGCAGCGTACATTACACACACACACCAAGTTCTCAGTGCACAATGCAGAAACACCTCAGTCACGTTATAATCACCATTAGTGCTGTATCACAAGACAAAGAGAAACAGAAAACAAATGGGATTTCAGTTTCAATGTGAATGTTGGTAATGTGGCACATGTAATCGAGACAGGATTTTAAGGGTTACACACTGCATTTACCTTCCATCTGCTGCTGCAATGCAGTAGTATAACTCTCACTAAATGTACCTGTGGACTGTATACAATGAAGTAGCTGGACCGTAAACGCTGCATACTGGGTGGGTACAGCAGATGTCAATTACCTTCACCAGGAGGTATAGTGGTTGGGAGTACGTTTTTTTGCGGAAATCCAGAAAACGTTACTTCATGCGTTTTCAGACTGTGACATTTGAAAAATAAACGTATAAAGATAATCCAAGTGTTATAATCATGACTTTGCTGTAAAGTACTTACACATATACATGTACATAGAAATTATATTACAAAAATGTTGATTACGATAAATGTGCTTGAGGGTAATATTTCGGCCTAAAACTTAGGCCTACATGCTAATGTTGTTATAGTGCAGCAGATAAACCGCTATATTTGACCAAATTGTGCACTTTCTGATAAAAGCACCAAATTTGGCACAGATGTTTATTAGTATGACACAAACATTTTCATATATTGAGCCACTGGAAATCGGACCTCGGTGTCTGCCACATTGGGTTTCCAAACGTCGGTTGTCGCCAACGTGAAATTAGCTACATTATTAGATCTGGCTTAACTACAAACGTACTATTAGTGGCTAAACAGACATTTCACAGGTCAAATAAGTTGCACATATTAATGTAAACAATGGTTTGACCCGCCGCCATATTGAATTCCAGCATGAGTGACACCCAAAACCACAAAATGCGAGTGGTATTCGCAAAATCAGTTGTGGACTATCTTGTAATGGCTAAACCTGCATATTTGAGCGTAAGGAAATTAAAACAGCTTAATAGTGTGTTGCAATCCAATAATGCTGTTAATCCTGCCTCCATATAAAATTCACAATGGCCGCCACAATGTCAGGAGTTTAGCAGATGTGACACGCTCAATATTACATATAACGTGAGAAAGAGAGTGAGGCCTGGCTTTACTATTGTAGAAAATAAGTTCTTTAGTTTTGGCCGAATTGATGACCATACTATTCTTGTTGACCCATGTTTGTATATTCCGAAATTCAGTTTCTAACACCGTGTCAGAATTATCCAGTACTATGATGGTAAAGTCATCAGCAAAGTTGAGTTGAGTTCATAGTTTCTCATTTTGGCAGGCACCTTAAATTTCATATGGAGGCTGGATTAACAGTATTATTAATAATATGAAGCTTTTTGATTCCTTGACCTGAAATATGCAGGTTGAACCATTACACGACAGTCATAACTGATTTCATGAATACTACTTGGAATTTGTGATTACAGGTGTCATGCATGTTGCAATCCAATACAGCAGCAGATCAAAGCATTTTTTTACTTCAATTTCTTCGAATCATTTGACGTGAAAAATGTTTGTCTAGCCACTAATATCACGTCTGTTGTTGACTCAGATCCGAATAATGATAATGCAGCCAATTTCAGGTTAGTGGCGGCCAACGTAATCACACTCGACGCAGAAATGTTAGCGTTAAAACAACTACGGTAACGCAGTACATCACAAGCGTCGACAAATATATGTAAGATTAATTACTGTAACTGTACTCTGCCAATCAAGGCAAAGCAAACAAACTGTTTCATTAGTACAACACAGCAATGAGCTCTGTGACACATGTGGGCCCAGGACTGCCATGTTGCCTCGGCAATAAAGTCGGCTAACGACGGACGAACAGCACGTGAGTCCTAAAGTTTTACACCCTGTTTCACGGGAACCCCTGTGAATATTGACATAAGCGTTATAATGCCTGAAACTGGTACACATCCTCTACATGTCTGTTGCTGACAGCATTGTTCTGTCTTGGTTGGTGAATACGTGTCGGTCCCACTGCAGTACAACAAATGCTAAGACGCGCATAAATTTCCGACCACCTCTTGTTTAATACCTACACTATTGATATTCCCTACGAATTGGTAAGTGAGCTTTACCCCAAAAATAGAAACGTCTGGCTATCTGTTGGTGAGAACCCCGTGATCCCATCTTTTCTGATCTTCACATAATCCCAGCATGAGAAAAACAGACATACACATGAACACACAGACACATGAGTGGATCTGTGACAGCTAATACAGAACTTGCAAATTTGCACATACTGATGCGCTGTGACAAAGTCATTGCAAAACAATGTAAAGATAAACAGTTTGACAATATATGACGTGGCTATCACGCTGTCGAGTGTCCAATGCAGTACAGTACAGCACCATGTGTTACTCTCGTAAATCACATGCGGTGACTTGCTTCGTGAAACCAGAAAGCTGAACTCAACAACAGCAGTGAGTGCTGGCGCCACCGCCATATTAATATGACCTTGACCTTTGACCTGTTACCTTTTAACCCCCAAACTAATCAGTGCATCTTTTTCCCCAGATGTACCAATGACAAAATTGTCGTAAAAGCCATCAATGGATACTGTGATATCGCAGAAATGTATTCTCCTGAGATGCACTGAAGGACTGACTGACTGACACACGGACAGCGACAAATATCAGCGAGCGGCGCGTATTTTGTATATAGCAGAGTCTTACAAGGACGACACTGAGGTTAGAAAATACGCAATACATGTGCACGGAATAATACTGTGGCTTATTATCTGTCCCACTGCTATAGCATAGCATGGGACAGATAATGAAATCACCTACATCTGTGTGTCTGTCTGTCTGTCACCACTCCTACGGTCGCAATTCTGTTTCAATTTCCACGAAACTTTGCACCGTACTGTGGAACCCAAAAAGTAAGATCAAGTTCGTTGCGGGTCAAAATCGGACCATTCTGTCTCATATTTTCCCCCAATGTTTCACCCCTGTAATGCATTGTCAATGGCAAGGTCGAAAAACCAGTTTTGAGCCCTGTGGACAGATTCGGGTGTTTGATAGCTCAAACGACGCTTCTCGGCGGCCGCTATACTGGCGATATACTGGCGATAATGAACAATGTTATAACTTCATGTTTTTAGCCCCAGAACAAAACGGAATTTCAGTGTAATTGTACAGGCTAATGACGGATTATTTACATTTTTCGAAATCATAAATTTAATAGGTTGTAGCAGAATGGACCTGTGTGAAGCAATGTATTTCGTTTAACGTGTTTTAGCATGTTTCTAGCCAACTTGGGCACAATGAAGATAGTGCATGTATGCCGAGTATTGCCGACATTTGGAAGTGACTTTCTTTGATCGAAGCTCATGTCTTGCTAGCATCGTTGTTGCCACTGACAACCATAACGATGTAACCATGACGTCATGTCGTGAACATAACGTAACCTTGTCTCACTTGCGTAGCCTGCACTCATCAACTCGTGGCCTGTTACGTGACAAAGGATCTTCAGTAAAGTGCAGCAACGGGACAGATACCGCATTCTACAGAACTTATTTCTTGTAGTGTACTGATTTCAACACAGTGAACACCTCTATATCGCAGCTTCTGTCATCATGACACAATCCCACAATTACAAACAGACAGGCAGAATGAGGACAGCTAATACAGCACTTGCACGTACTGATAGATTGAAAAAATTGTCAACTTTTGCTGAATAAAACGACGGCAGAAGTAGGTGCTAATTTATGGCATCCAAACAAATATGCTCCTGCAGTATACATACTGTTAGTAAAATGCTTAACTAGTATACAAATGCCAGATGTCAGTCAAGTAACTTATCACACGCTGTAAATAGTGACTTACACTTGTTGATGCTATAGTACAATGTGGTTCACCTTTCAACATAAGTTGCACATAAACCATATAAGTGCGGGAGAAAGTGAGTAGATTTGTACATCATAAAAAATTGTGACAGACCAACGAATCTCAGGCACTATTGGTGGCGAGAGGCACTAACGACACTTGACAGCTAACTTACAGAGCAACTTTGTAAGTACATGTAAGAAGAGGGAACTGCTGATGAAGCAGGTACAAAAACACAGTGCACAACAGTGTACAGTGAGATATAAATGGGCGTACAAGTTGAGTCGTTCAGCAAAGAGTGAAGGGTAGGTAGGCAGGCTCAGTAGCATAAACAACTTCGTACGCGATGCAGGTGATCTTGAAGTTGACCTGACTCTCTATCGGAAGCCTGGAACCCCAAATGAATATCACACTCTGCACATGCTGAAACGGGCGACATTGCTTAATGACATGCCGTACACAACAGTCAATGGCACAGTGGAATCTCGACATGAATACTATGCGGGCGACAGACTTCGACATGTCTTCAGTGACAGCAAGGAAAATATGGCACACATTAGTGACATATCTGCTGCAAAGATGTATGCATGTGTCACGAAGCATACTTATATTGACATTTGTAGATTTTAACATTAAGCTAATACACAAATGTCACACTAGCTCATACAAAGTTGTGATTACCAGAAAAGGCACAATCCGGAGACAACTCTTCTGCTGTGTGGTGAGACTGCAGTGCTGTATCAGTCACCTACAGTCACAATAAGTTTAGTACAGTGCAGGAACTGTGTACTGTTATCACAATACAAACATCAACATTTCAATATAAACTGACATGTTCAACAGCTCACAAAATATTAACATGTCAAGTAACACACGCATGTCGGTTGTATATGCTGCGGCTAAGAGAAACAACCCAGCACTTAAATCAATTTATCAGCAATGTGCAAACATTTTTGGTCCAAATATGGCACACTTGCATAAGCGAGTGACAGGCTGTGACTGATCAAGCTACCCAACACCTAAGATGTTATAATGCACTAATGACTGTATATTTCAGGCTGAAATTTTACTCAGGTCACAGAGCTGAGAGCTGTCAGTAATTCTGCTTATTTCAATGGCAATAACTTGTTGCTGATCAAAGTGGCACAAAGTCGAAAGCAAAGTTCGATCTTTGTAACTCCACAGCTTAAGCCTAATACTGCTCATATCAATGTTTGCCACTGTGAAGGAAATTGAGAGACACACCAAGTAGGCCTAGTTACTTAATTATTCCTCTGTTTCAAATGTCCACCTTGTGCTTTTGCACATGTGGCCACTAGTTATAAAGCAACATGTGCTATAACAGCATTGCAAGTATTTTGTGGCCGAAATTTGTGACATGGTACTCAGTTTACGTGTGTTTCACTGGCTATGAACAAGTTTCCGATACAAATGCTGGGAGAAACAGCAACCCGCGTCATGTCAGAAACCTCCTCGCCAACAGAAGATGGGGAAAAGAAGCCCAAGTTAGAGTGCAGAATATGAAGTACAATGTACAGTACATGTCACAAACAGACCACAAGTCACAGACACATATATCTATGCAGCTAAGCGTGCCCAGACACGTTTGGTAGCTGAACATTTTGCCTTCCTGAAATAAGCCACTGGTAAGCCGAAGGGCATAAGATGGCAACTTGCAGAAAGGTCAACTTCCGTCTGGCAGCCCAGGAAGACGGTACCATCAGTCAGTGCATTAGACGTCTTACATATTATGTGCTGTATAAATTTATGACTTACTTACTTACTTACTTACTACTTACCGGTAACTCTGCTGCAATATCAGATAAATAAACATGAAATGTAAAATTCTATGCACAATTCTATCCATTTCATGATGAAATACATAGTACTGAAAGAATTACATAACAGCTAACCTCCACAGATTCCAGGCTTTCGTCATCACAGACTGCAACAAATGTAAACAGGAACTAAATAATGCTTAATCAGTGCATAAACAACAACACAATAACACTTATTTCAAAGCCCCATTCAACATAATCCCTGAGGTGGCCATTTCCCCACTAACTCTGTTACACTTTCCTTAATCATGAGCATCCCGTGTTTAACATGTACTAGTAACATGTTCTCGATAACTTCTGACCATGTTGTCTTCGGCTGTCCATTGCGTCTAATGCCAGGTACATGCACAGTTTGATGCAGTTCTTCCTATTCTCTGTACTACACAGTCCACATGCACAAACCACCTTGGTCTATTCCTTCTCATAACACCGGCGATTGTCGTCATACTTATGCATTGTCTGTATTTTCCGTTTGACTGTTTGTCCTGTACTGTTATGCTACACATCTACCTGATCACTGACATATCAGTCTAGTGCAACTTAGCTACATGTTCAGCTTTCACTGCACAATGCCGTCTCACTGCTATGAACCATCGCACTTGTCACACAGCAATAATACAGTTATCATGTAATCTGAGTAATGGCCCTTACATGTAATATTTAATATCAATAGGTCTTGGTGCCAAATCATGAAATTTATTCCAGCCGTATCTCATCCTTGCCACACATCTGGAACCATATATCTACCGCCAACACTCTCACCATCTCTTGATGCCTTCACAAGTCACCTCAAAGCACTTTTACTTTGCCATAATTTTCTCCCCACATAACGACTGCCCATAACGACTCCTCTGATTTACCTGTTCTTAACATTGGTGCATTACCAAATATTTTACATTTTGAGTACATTACTACTGCAGACAAACACCACCATCAGTACAAACACATAACACGAAACATAACAACAAAGTCTGACAGTTGACAAGCATTCACACAGGCAGGAGCTCTTGAGACTCCAGCCTAGCTTACCATTATCAAACTGTGTGCTCAAGGCAGTCACAGTAAGTCACTGTCTGAGCCGGAATGTAATGTTAGGTGTTTGCTATCCAATCCGTTTGCTGTTGACATTACATTAAATATATGGCAACAATGCTGCACTTTACACGTGTCAGCGCTTGTCTGTCATTTTATTACAATTTTGATAATAACAATAATAAATAAACAGTGCCGAAATATGCAGGCTAATGGCCATTGAAAGGCATCCCAAGACAGCTTAACTTGGGTCAAGCAAGAGCTCAAAGTGTAACCTGTTGGTGATTAATAACAACAGACTGAATGAACAGCACAGTGATTATTAAGAGATAGAATAATAAAAACGTACGCTACGGTATCCAGGTTTAAATGTGTGCATTTCAATATGCAAGTACAAGGTTTGTTGATAGTCAACAGCTACTGAAGAAGCATTTTTAACCTGCTTCATAGTCTTCCTGCAGACACACGAACAACGTCAGCTTCTGGTATGGACGTCCAGTGAATGCCTTATACCCGGCGACCGTGAACTCGTCACTGCTGCCGGGTACATGGACGACTTTCTTACCATCCGGAAGAAGCAGGAGATAGCGGTCATCTGCTGCCATGTCCTGGTCCAATGCGGCCAGCTTGGAAACTGCTGCTGGTAGTATATCTGCAGCAGTTGCAGACTGCTCAACGGTCAGCATGACTGTGCACGCTCTCATCTTCCGCAGCTGGCCGTTAACAGCGTGCATGCGTCCTATCTGAATCTGCAATGAAACACATTGTAGTACAGCCAATAAAATGAGCCATAAGTGCATAAGTGTTAGGGCCAGAAGCAGGTATACACAAGAAGATACTGACATGAGATATTTCATCAGTTTAACATCATTTAAATGTACTGGCACATAGCAGACAAATGTATCAATGACTTTCTCAACGATGTAACTGCAAATTGTTGGCAGCAGAATATTGGCTCAATGACGTTGTACATGAAACATATTGATTACTATTGCAGGAAATGTGACCTTACTTCAGCACACCAAGCATAACAAAAATGCACAGACAATCAGCCTGGATGCTGTAAGTACATAACACAAGCAGTAGAAATCTGAGCTTCCTCGGCAGTGCACTGGCTGTGGGTTAGCCAATTGTTGTGAACTAGTGTGGCCACAGCAGTTCAACACATTTCTACTGGTACTTCACTGTCAGAGCTGTGAAAATACAAGTTTCTGTATTTGACATATGACATCATCATAGGTCTGTGTGCTATTAGCTTTGAAAGAATTAGTTCATAACTGTCATAAGCTGTCTGTCGTTTTTTACGTACTCATATCCAATATCAATTCTGTTTGTTTCTTGTTCTGTTCTTTATAGTTTGTGCGTTTGTCACATTCTTTAATGAATACTGTGTGTTACTGTGTTATAAGAAGTGTATGATGTTTGCCTGTTAGACAGATAAATAATGGTCATAAAAATGGACTTTGACTTAAAATAAACTGCACGACAACGAACGAAATAACGTGTCACTAACCGATACTGCAGTTTTCTTCTTTCGTGCACGCTGCTTAAAGTGACCCTGTCGATCACCATCTTTTGTTCGTTTGAACGAGAGGAATGCTTCGTACGACAACGGTTGTCGGCTGCCTTCAGTACTGTTGTCTAACAACCAACATAAGCCACATCAAACTCATCTTACTTTTTTGGTTCAAAACTATGGTGCAAAGTTTCATCAAAATCGAGTGAGAATTACGACCGCAGGAGGGTGGACAGACAGACAGACGTGAGTGATTTTATAATCTGTCCCATGCTATGCTGTATCAACAGATCAACCTCCTTACTTGAGGAACCTTCTAAACCCATACAGGCCATCTCGTAGTCTCCGCTCAGCAAACGGTAATCTTTTACTTATTCGTCCGCATAACACAAACTTTAGCAGACGTGCCTTCACTTTCGCCGCACCTACAGCCTGGAACAAACTACCTACTGGTATCCAGGACTCCAACACTTTACATACATTCAAACACCGTCTGAAAACATTCTTCACATCTCATCCCTAGTTAACCAACGCCCACATCCTCACCCGCCCAGCGACTGCCCGCGCCTCAGATTCGACGTTCTATACTCGACCTTGTGCGCGTTACAAATTATTGTATTGTATTGTATTGTATCAGTGGGACAGATAATGAACTGAACGTACTGCAGCTGCACTGGCATCCGCCAAATCCGGCTAGACATTTGGCTGGAGCCGGACTTGGCCGAATTTCCGAAAAATGCTGCATTCCGGATTTGCTGGAGCCGGAGACGAAATCTGGTACAACCGTACTTTATTCACACAAAAACCATTACATGTGCAGTGTACTGCAACAAGGTACAACAACAGTGAAAACCCAGTTACAGAATACACGCACATCTACCTGTCTCTTTCATCAAGCGACAGCCACAATTTATGCAATATTTGGCAGTCGTTGTCTCAGGAACAGACGTGCCGCAAGAATGGCAAAACATTCTCCACCAGTTTCAGGTATTGAATATGATCCTGAACAAAGCAACAAAAGTACAAGTTAGAACGCAACAATCAAACAATGTGCCCATATAGGTGCAGTTATGTGTCAACTGGTGATTCATGTCGTTCATTAACAACATTACTCGTCGTGTTATATGTCTCGCGATTACTGTGTGAAGCCCGGAGGAGCGCGGTATTGCCAAGGCAAGTTGTCCGTCCGTCTGTCTGTAACACTGACGTATCGTGATCATGTAGGTTTGTATTTTTCAAAAAATAATTTCACGGCTGATTAGCCTCAGCTTTTTACTCTCTGCTGACCCCAACATGATGACCGATCTACGGAAAAGGGAACACTCTCAAATATTTGCCGGAACAGTTGTAGGGTAGGGAAAATTGTTGAGTTTTGACATGCTCAGTGCTAGGGTCAGTTCGGCGAACTGACTTTAAGCTGTTGAAAATTACTACATTCATTTCGGCGAACTAAAAATCAAACTACTTAAAATAATTACTAAATCCAGTTTGCCGAACTGCATGTAAAGCATGCGGAAATTACTACCTTCACTTCGGACATTTTTCTACTTTGTATAAGTAACAGCTTGTTGGGCTGTTGACACTGCAGAACGCTGGCACTCTCAATGGTTTAGGGGTCATCCATAAAGGACGTCCTCAAAATATCAGCCAAAATTGACCCCCCTCCCCCTTGTCCGCATTGGCCCATGCCCTCCCCCTCCCCCTGCGGACGTCTGCACCTGGACTCGGAGGACACTGAACATAACCACCTAGCCCCCCTACCCCCTCCCCCTGTGTAGTTATTTAATACAGGTCAAAAGCAATAATACTGACCAAAAAATAGAATGGAGGTCTTGGAGGATGCCAAAAAAATGAACAGTTCTTGATATTAAATCATGTCGTCATTAACTCTAGGCTATATAGCATTAGCATTACAGCAAGTACATGGAGTCAAATTAATCAGCATCAGCAAATGTTCGAACAAGTTGCGAACGACAGGCAAAGAATCCAATTGCCCAGAGCTGCACCCTGCTAACACAGATGATGCGGTAGCGGTGCTAGACGCGACATGTGGTGTATCATCCCCGCGGCCTCAACAGTGGCATCTGACGCATGTCCAAGTAGCATCCTTCGTGCGCCGTCCGTCGGCGAGAGCGCGACGCTAGTGCTGTGTCACGGTAAGGGAGGGGAATCTCATCTCATCATCTGCAGTCTCAGCGCTGATGGCTCAGGACTGTCTGTGCCTCAGTGCTGGGGCCGTGGTACAACTGGTGTCAGTTACGTCTGTCTGACCAGCCCTGTTGCTGATGCGGGCTGCTGTGAGCCACCGATGCTCAGTTTTTGCTCACTCCTTAGTAATTAAATCAGATGCCTACATGTGTAAGTGCGGGCGTCCGCTTTCACTGAAACCCCCTCCCCCTTGTCCGCTTTTGTCCGCTTTCGGCTTGAGCCCCCTTCCCCCTCAGTGCGGACGTCCTTTATGGATGAGGATGACCCCTCGGCGCACACTCGCTACTGCCTTTGTGGCTAATCGAGTGGACTACGAATACGAACTAACGTAAACAATTACCAGTATAAATCAGTATAAAATACTATAAATGCCGCCAACATAGAAGTATAATATAAATAACATATTTGTACATATTTGTATGATTACGATTAATATTCTTTGCTCGATTTAGAAGAAGCACTTTTTTTCTGGAGAAGACTTTCAGTTTCGCAGAGGCCTCTGAGTTAGAAGAAGTAAGTAGGAGAAAGTTTTTATTTAGAAGAAGGCTTACAGTTTCGGAGACGACTTTTATTTCGGAGAAAACCGTAGAAGAAGACCTCGAAATAGAAGAAGACATTTGATTTAGAAGAAGCATCTGAATTAGAAGATGCCATCTAAATAGAAGAAAGCTCTTGAAATAGGAGAAGACTTACAATTTCGGAGACGACCGTAATTTAGAAGAAAACCCTAATTAGAAGAAGACCTCGAAATAGAAGAAGACATTTGGTGTAGAAGAAGGTGTCCCCTATGTTCCACCATATGAAATAACATACGTGCTGCTGCCTCGACGGCCAGCCAGCTAATGATGCACATGGTCTGTACGTCTACCTGTATAGGTAAGATGTATTGGTAATTTCAGTCAAGAATTCTGTAGTGTGACAGTATGGTAATAACGAACAAAACTGGTGGTAATGTAGAGTAGATTTTGCCTTCGTAAGCTTAAGAAGCCGAATAACTAGCAGTTCGCTCAATAGCGCAGTAGTTAGCTCGAATTGTTCTGCGAATTTTACAGAAAACCGCGTCAAAATCGGTCCAGAAATAGCGAAGATATTGGCCTGAGAAATACCGTCGGATCCAGCGTCAAAGTAGGACCGAAATGAACCTATCAGAAGCCAGCAAAT
>Ga0209679_1000236_pt1 | contig 24828 bp, 12 predicted proteins | sample WorMetHEROISLAND_4_FD_187408 | JGI IMG/M metagenome (GOLD analysis project Ga0209679, IMG submission 187408) | Marine gutless worms symbiont microbial communities from Max Planck institute for Marine Microbiology, Germany - Olavius sp. 2 HERON... ...
CACATTGTCGAATCCTGTCCCCTGACAAAACTGAATGGTGGCTTATCTCGGCTACACTCTGCGGATGAGGACGCTGTTTCGTGGCTGACCAATTATGGTAAATGACACGCATACGAGAAGAAGAAGAAGTATTTCACTGAAACTATGTATCTCGTATCATACCGTTTCTGAGATATTCAGCGTCATAGAAGAGCGTGACCTTGAATCTAAAGTTAGGGGTCGTTTAAGGCGCCGTATGATAGATCATATACGACTTTCTATTGGTCGGCCATTACACGGTCACACTACCCAGTGTGTAAGGGTGACATCTCATCAAGTCAATGGGAGAGGGCAAAATTACCCCTCTCACCACACCCACACCCCTTAACCGACAGTCACGAAATATTGCACACGTGATTACGCCGACCATATCTCCCCATATGCCATGTTTGGTTAAGATCGCCCCAGATGTTACTTCTTCCCATATAGCCAAAGTTTCGTTGATTCTTCGTATGTACGCAAAATCTTTCCATGGACCTGGTTCAATGTTCAACATATTTTGACATGCGATACACCAACAGACGCGTATTCGTGCAGGGTAGTGCCTTTTGGGGGTTAGACCACAGCATTTTTACATCTTCGCTCTCAAAGCCCCCCAAAACCCCATTTTATCGCGCGCCAGCATACTGACGCGCGATATTGATATAGCAAATCTGTCTGTCCGTTACGTTCCGGTACCATATGAAAACGGCTTAACACATCATCATAGTTTTTTTTCACCTTACGGTAGCCCAATTACTAGTTTTACAGCATCAAACATTATCCAAAATTGCGACGGGGTCACCCCGTGCGGGTGTGCTAAATACAGGTAGGGTATAAAAATTTCGAGCTTTTCTACCAATAAGTCGCTATATCTCGCAAACGATACAAAATATCGCCATAGTTAGGCCTACTATGGAAGGCGAATAGGACACCGCACCAAAGCTTTCGAATAGCATCAATTTCAATCACCTTGAGTGACCCCGATTTCAAGGTCACGATATTATTCAACGTCAAATAACTCGAAAATGGTACAAGATAGAGCTATATTTACAATGGCGGACCAATAGAAAATCGCATATGGTCTATCGAACGGCGCCATTTTCAATGACTTGAACGACCCCTAACGTGGTTTTCAAGGTCATGTCATTATTTGACACTGAATATCTCACAAACGGCTACAGATACGGTCATAGTTACTATAAAAGGCGAATAGGTAACCGCACCCAAGCTTTCTAATGGCACTAATTGCAATGACCTTGAATGACTTCCGACCCACGTTTCAAGGTCACGATGATATTCAACTTTCCGGTGACCTTGAGTGACCGTTAATCTAGATTTCAAGGTCACGGGGTTATCATAGATGCCCTCGGCATACAGTGTTCGCAGCTGTTTGCGATAGCCAAGTTCTTGTTGGGCACATAAATTATAATGGAAAGCCTATGGGAAATACATATTCGCATAACTGCATCATGCATAGAGATACGATACTGAAATTTGGCATGCTGTTTGATCTTGCCAAGTACATGGAGCAGACGTAGATGTTTTAGGATACAGGGTTCGCCAAGGGGGCTAGTAGCCCCCACATCAAATTTTGTTTCCCCCTCTTTATCTCGGAAACTGATAGAGCTAGGAAGTTGAAATTTGGCACACTCGCAGGCTCTATATAAAAAAATGTTGCCGTTAGGGGTGTCTGGGAGATCAACAGCCCCCAATTTTTTTATTTTGACACCCTTTCCATATATCCAAAACTAATAGAGCTAGGAAGTTGGAATTTGGACCTCTTGCGACGGCATAGTCCGCGCTATGCGTACGCGTCGCTCGGTAATAAATGTGGGGCTAGTTGATACTCAGGCGAGTATAACTGACAGTTGTTACCTAGCTTACCACTGATTATGTTCTTCTATCACTAGTTGCCCTCGAATTTATAAAGATGTTTAACTTTGCAAATTGTCAACATTTTGTGTTAGCAGGTGGTGACAACTTACAGAAAAATCACCTCAAGGTCTCTGTCCGGTGCCCTGGAGCAGGTGACATCATGAAGAGATAATTGATTAGAGTGTCTAATAATGACGAAGTCACTTCACAGGCATTGTACATTCAAAACTGTTCTGGAAAGGAAACAGAAGAAGTCGGTTTTCAGCCGATATGCAAAGACGTGAAGAGAAGGCGCATAAGTGACGTGCTGTGGCAGATTGTTCCAGACACGAGCAGCGGCGACCGAGAAGGCTCGATCGCCGACGGTGGAAAGTTGAGTTCGGCGGACACCGGGACAATCAGTGATGAAGGCAAGGCTGAGCGTAGTCGCTGTCGAGCCTCGAGATCAGCTGGTCGGCAGAGTTCGTCGATGAGGTACAGCGGTGCCAACCCATGCACTGCATGCAGGCATTTGTATATGAGGACGGCGAGTTTGAAGTCAATCCGTTCACAAACCTTCAGCCAATGGAGTCGACGAAGAACCGGAGTGACGTCATCGAAGAGTCACACACAACTGCAGCGTTAGCCTTTGCAAAATGTTATTGACAGCAATAACTTGTCAGTGACAGTGGCGTCCACTAGCGGAAGCTTTTTTCATTTTATATGTGCAAGTAACTATTAATATTACATCGACACTGAGTTGCTTTGCATTCTAACGATTTGCAGACAACAACTTTATCATAATTCACAGCCTAGGCCTAATAGAGGCCAGTAACGTTGGCGGTTTGGCTTAGTGGTAACACGTTGGCTTCGATCAACGTAGTTGCGCTACGTCAGACCCGGTTAGTACTCGGATGCCGGATGGGTGACCGTCTGTGGACGGGTAAACCATCTCGGTATGTAACCAGCCAGCTAGGTCCACTCAGCATTCTACCCTCCGTGGGACGGTAAAATGAGTATCAGCTTTCGGGCTGAGTAATAATAAATGGCGATGGTGGGTGTAGTTTCTGGCAACCTTTACAGGCGGACTCACAGCCTAAGTCGTCTGGCTTGGTCTTGGGTCAGCGGCCGCTTGGCGCCATTCTACATTCATCAAATGAACCGGGTGAACTCTCGCAATGGCTCTGCCATGATCACAGCACCATAAACATTGTCGTGCTTATTATTATTATTACCGTAGCATTCTTAATGCTACTTAACGTTCTTGTGTAGAATTTGCCAAGTACGACATGTGCCACAGTCATAGACATTACAGTTTGTTCGTTTACTTGACCGTAATTTTGTTTGTGCAGTATTGTTTATGTGTTACTGTGTCATACTGGGACAAAATTACGGATAAGCCCACCTTTACGACACCACACTGTCATAAATTGGTAACTCATAGGCAGTTTATTGATTCAGCCTATTATGCAACTGAAGTAGCAAGTACCAGTGGCATAGCCAGGAATTTGATTTGGGGGAGGGTATACGTTTTAACTAGTCATTGCAATTTCAAAAACATGTGTTGACGTCCCACAGGTCAACAAAACGGTTACTGATTTTGGGGGTATATATACCGATATACTCCCCCCGTCGCTACTCCCCTGGCAAGTACTGCTGTCCCACAGTGGGTAATCTCATTCTCATCTACATACCGTCTTTAGTACTGTACTCATATGCTTACAACTCACAAAAGAAATTCAGTTGTGGGCTTGCCAAATTAGTAACAGTGTATTTGCTGTGTTTAGTATCCGGCAAACACTACTATGTAGTGTAGCATTTTGTTAAGATTTTTTCGCTCTTCAGTATACTGATGCGCTATATTGATATAGCAATTTTGTCCGTCCATCTGTGTGTCACGTTCCGTTATTCTATGAAAACGGCTTAACATGTCATAATTTCTTCACCACACGGTAGCCCAATCATTCTAGTTTCAGGAGTATCAAACATCTGTCGTCTTCACGAAATTGCGACGGGGTCACCCCCTACAGGGGCACTAAGTACAGTACGGATAAATACAGTACATATTCTGTGTGTACAGACTACTAGTGAACGCTATACTTTGAAAATGAATCAACCCACCAGCACCTCAACGCAAATTGGCATAAATCTTCCCCAGGGAAGGGCATGCATGGTCGACTGTGGGGTCAGGAGGTCAAAGATCAAGGTCCTAGGAGGCCAAAGTTATACTTGGAAGCATGGCGGAGACATTCTTGATCCTTCGAGTGGAGTAGATGGAGCTATGCAACGAGCGACGGAAATAGTGCACTCGAAAAGGAGGGCGGGGTGGTGGCGAAAGTACTCTGGACCTTGTGTTATGCAAGTCCTGAGGAAATTCCGGAGTTGCAGCGTCCACCGGAAACCGCAGGAATCTTCAATGTGGAGATGATTCCATAATGCGGGCTAAAGCAACACGGGACATGGGGTCGCCTTGCCTGGGTGTGGTGCGGGCTTCGGTCTGGGGGGTCGGCCTTGCTGGTTGTCTATTAATCTGTGCTGGTAAGTATCTTGCTGTGCTCATTGAGCATGAGTGGAGCGGCCCTCAGCACCCGGCTCAGGGGGGCGTTACGTTTCCGGGGATCCTGTTCATGACTTGGCGAGCGCAAGGAGTCATGAATGGTTGGCTACTTGTGTTCCTGTACAGGATGTGCTGTCACAAGGCATCTTGTGCAGTAGTAAGACTTGTGGCATTTCAGGGTGTTCGGAGGAAGCCCTGCATGTTACCATCAGTTGGTGGTAATTTCTGACCCTGCTTTTAAGCAGGGTCAATTTTTCTTATTTTTTACGTCGTGATCATAGAATACTGGTCTGTCTTCTGACTGGTTATAATATTCTTAATTGATAACTAACTCCAATGCAAAGGAGTTAGTATTTATTATTCCTTTATGTAAGAAGGATAAAGCTTTTTGCTTCTTTCTTTTACCCTTTTTAAGGAGGATATAGCCCTTCGCCTTTGTTGTTGGGTTTTTGGTTAGTCAGGGGCAGTGCACTGGGCCCGATCTGTGGCCTCAGTGCCAGACAGCTTAACAGCTGTCTGCCCCGAAGAGAAGAGAAGAGAGGAGGGCGGGGTGTTGCACAGTTTTAACTCCCCCCCTCGCATTTGCCGCATATGCGTCTTGCTCACGTACTTGTTTGGTCTGTATCCATAAATAAAATAAGTAAAATAGATTTGTAGGAAATGTTGAAGTACGTGCATTATCAACATTACAACGCATCTACGAATAACATTTTATGTTACATATGGCACATTGTAAGTTTTATATTGTATTGTATTGTAATCAAGGGCGGATTTAGGGGGGGGGGCAAGGGGGTCATGCCCCCAAGATGCCAAGTCATCGACTAGCAAAACAACTTAACAACGTGAAAAATATCATAAAACACACATAAAACAGTACAATGTTGATTGTATACTGTATAGCACCGTTGACCTGCCATCAATGGCTTTTAACAATTAAACTGCAGAACTAAGCTGTCTGTTATGTGAACAATAATGACTAACCTAGTGGCTGCTGGTATAAAGCAAAAATTGGGATGAAAATTTGGCATGTAAACAAAAACATACTGCATATAAGCTACAAAATAAAAGTAACTGATCTACAGAACTACAATTTATCTGATAATCGACATTGACTGCGGAACCATATTATATTGTACAACAAGTTATAATATGTCCAACACAGTATCTTACTGCACTTGCTGCCACTCATAATATGCACAAAACGTGATACATGGCCTTAATTTCAGGCTGTCTATTTACAAAAATGCTCTAGCTTCTGGGGGACTCTATTACCCAGATCCCCTGCCGGGGCTTTGCCCTTGGACCCCACTGGGGGACTTCCATCCCCCAGACCTCCTACTTGCCCCCAACCCCAATTCAACCTTCTGGATCCGCCCTTGATTGTAACAGTAGCCTAAATGACTGACTAAAGCTTGTCACAGAAACTGTGTCTGTGTGCTTTGCATAGGCTGTGTCACTGTATTGTGAAAATACAAAATTCTTTTCTCAGTGTGCATTTTACAGAAACAAGTAAGAATATTTTATAGTGCACCCAACAGCCAGCTGGCTGCTGGCTTAATGCCCATTACCTCACATGGCACACACTGGCTCAGTCTGGATAGTAATAATTCATGGGGCAGAAAAGGTTATGAGGGCAAAGATTTGGAGCCAAGGTATTTTGAAACAAGAATGGACGACATCACCTGCCTATCAGGGGAGCACCACAATAAAAACTTGAGACACAAACGACCATAAATAAACTAAATATCACTAAACATTACTTCGTCACACAACCAGTTTTAGTTGTACTAATTTTGTAGAATCGGGTTGTATTCGGCAACATTTTGGCCACAGGCTGGAATGGGTAGAAAAAATGCTGTACCTGCTTACCTCTCATGTACAACTTGTACACGAAAACAATCAGGCTAGTCAATGTCAGTTTGTTTTTATGGTCAATTAATGCATATACTCTGTATTACGTAACATACTTTTGTGGTGTTTAGGCTTAACACCTGTGAATGCCGAACTGCCACACATGTATTTTACATTAGAACAAACTTGCCAGCAGCTGTTAATGTGTTATAGTCATTGCACTATCCGATAGCTGCTAAACAATCAGTTGTACTCAATCAATATGAAACAGTCCTTACGTACGAATTTAACATTTTCATTGCTAGTCACCATTTGCACAAATTGTAACCCATGGGTAACTCTGAAAATGCAGGGAATAGGCTAGCACACACTACCAAATGTTATGTTTAGTGTAAACGCTATAAATTTGTACTTGAGCACAGCTGCTATAAGTTCTTTTTAATTAAAAGCTTTATTAGTGTAGTAAATAAAACACCATTAACCACTGTGTTTTGCAAAGCTAATTTTATTGCTGCTGTTGTCATTGTTATAATATATTTGATTTCACACAAGTGCAGCAACATTTATAACATAAAAGTATTACACACGCATACACTCATGGTCATTGTAAATAGCACCATTCGACAGACGGCGTATGAGTATTCACATTCCACAGTACAATCGGTAGTGTGACAAAGCTAATTCTAATCCACCGAAAGTTATTTGATGCCATGTTGGAGGAAAAATCTGTTGCAATTTTGGCAATCCCAAAAACGCAGCCTTGACAGCTCAATGATAAATTTCAACTTTTTGACACATTACCAGACTGTGACAAACAGACAGACAGAAAGACCGGTGGACAGACAGTCACTCACTTTTTATGCTGGCTAAAACAGCGTTTTGCAATGCGTAGCACAATAAAAAAGCAATGTATAATGACATGGTGAGTTACACTTTTTACAATTTTGATAGCAGCATGGTTATTTTCAACGAATATGGCCATTCGACCAAAAGGACTGCTTTATATGCAACCTTTAGATATAATGTCAACCACAGCTAACTAATTAATGCAACATTTTGCAAAAGCGAAGTACATCTATATACTGTCACACTTAAATGACATGACAATACAACTGTTGCAATACACAGTACAATACACTGCCATCAAGTTATATTTTGTAATATGAAAGCAAATGTAATACGAAAGCAATAGCACCATTCGACAGACGGCGTATGAGTATTCACATTCCACAGTACAATTGGTAGTGTGGCAAAGCTAATTCTAATCCACCGAAAGTTATTTGACGCCACGTTGGAGGAGGAATCTGTTGCAATTTTGGCAATCCCAAAAACGCAGCCTTGACAGCTCAATGATAAGTTTCAACTTTTTGACACATTACCAGACTGTGACAGACACTCACATTTTATGCTGGCTAAAACAGCGCTTTGCAATGCGTTGCACAATAAAAAAGCAATGTATAATGATAGTGAGTTACACTTTTTACAATTTTGACATCAGCAGCATGGATATTTTCAACGAATATGGCCATTCGACCAAAAGGACTGCTTTATATGCAACCTTTAGATATAATGTCAACCACAGCTAATTAATTAATGCAACATTTTGCAAAAGCGAAGTACATCTATATACTGTCACACTTAAATGACATGACAATACAACTGTTGCAATACACAATGCAATACACTACCATCAGGTTACATTACGTAATATGAAAGCAAAATGTCCGAGTCACAATACCATTGTTGCAATACACAATACAATACACTACCATCAAGTTATATTTTGTAATATGAAAGTAAATGTAATATGAAAGCAATAGCACCATTCGACAGACGGCGTATGAGTATTCACATTCCACAGTACAATCGGTAGTGTGACGAAGCTAATTCTAATCCACCCAAAGTTATTTGATGCCATGTCGGAGGAGGAATCTGTTGCAATTTTGGCAATCCCAAAAACGCAGCCTTGACAGCTCAATGATAAGTTTCAACTTTTTGACACATTACCAGACTGCGACAGACACTCACATTTTATGCTGGCTAAAACAGCGCTTTGCAATGCGTTGCACAATAAAAAAGCAATGTACAATGATATAGTGAGTTACACTTTTTACAATTTTGACATCAGCAGCATGGTTATTTTCAACGAATATGGCCATTCGACCAAAAGGACTGCTTTATATGCAACCTTTATAATAATAATAATAAAACTTCTATAGCGCCATAATGCCGTGGCTTCAGAGGCGCTGATATAATGTCAACCATAGCTAATTAATTAATGCAACATTTTGCAAAAGCGAAGTACATCTATATACTGTCACACTTAAATGACATAACAATACAACTGCTGCAATACACAATGCAATACACTACCATCAGGTTACATTACGTAATATGAAAGCAAAATGTCCGAGTCACAATACCACGGTTGCAATACACAATACAATACACTACCATCAAGTTATATTTTGTAATATGAAAGCAAATGTAATATGAAAGCAATAGCACCATTTGACAGATGGCGTATGAGTATTCACATTCCACAGTACAATCGGTAGTGTGACAAAGCTAATTCTAATCCACCGAAAGTTATTTAATGCCATGTTGGAGGAGGAATCTGTTGGAATTATGGCAATCCCAAAAACGCAGCCTTGACAGCTCAATGATAAGTTTCAACTTTTCGACACATTACCAGACTGTGACAGACAGACAGACAGACAGACAGGTGGACAGACAGTCACTCACATTTTATGCTGGCTAAAACAGCGCTTTGCAATGCGTTGCACAATAAAAAAGCAATGTATAATGATATAGTGAGTTACACTTTTTTACAATTTTGATATCAGCAGCATGGTTATTTTCAACGAATATGGCCATTCGACCAAAAGGACTGCTTTATATGCAACCTTTAGATATAATGTCAACCACAGCTCATTAATTAATGCAACATTTTGCAAAAGCGAAGTACATCTATATACTCTCACACTTAAATGACATGACAATACCACTGTTGCAATACACAATACAATACACTACCATCAGGTTATATTTTGTAATATGAAAGCAAATGTCACATGCTATCGAACATGTACATGTCTGTGTCTGTAAGCACAGTTGCAGTACCTAAACACCGTTGCCGATATATTACTATTATATTAACTATCATTATTCATGCACACAGACACATTTACTGTCATTGTCGTGTACGAAGCCCTTTCTTAGGCAAATAATCAGGTTACTAACTTTCTGTTGAAATGTAAGAAACATACAACAAAATTAGCTATCACGCATCAGCTGTGCACACAAAGTGACAACAGTAGATTTCCAATAAGCATATCATGTTTATGGGTGTCATGAGTAAGCTCCCTCCACAACCATAAATTTACAGGGGAAAATTTCTCATGGGGCGCAACGTTTTCATGGGGGACGAAGATATGCAATACCGGTGGTGGCAGCCATTGCTGCAAGCATAAATTTCACAGGCAGTTTTTCAAGGGAGAGTTTTTCACTGGGGAAAACATCTTTCACACCCTTGGTGGCAGCAACACAAAATCACAAAATTTGTTTAGCTCACCTGTATTAAACAGCCCCATAGGCGGTAACCTGGTCAGAATATCACAAACATGTTTACTGCTGGGAAATGATGTGGCGACAATATACTGAAGAAAGTATGATAATATATTAGGCCGTCTCGATACAGACAGAGACATGGCCGGACAGAATTGCCATATCACTATTGCGTGTCCGTATTGACGTGCGATAAAACGAAAATGCATCTATGCACATACAAATACTACTGAGTACCGGTAAGCAGCGAAAAGCAAGCGAGTTCACATCTTCAAACAAGAAGCTCAGCCGTCGCAAAGACCGTGCGATGCTTCGTGTTACTGAATATTTTTCTAAGTCACTGAAGGTCATTCATAAGGTCGTGTGTAAAGTTCCTACTAGTATTTCATTTATAATGGCGCTACCTTGAAATCTTGGTTAGGGGTCCTTCAACATCACTGAAAACGGCGCCGTTGTACAGATAATATAGACCTACTATTGGTCAGCTATTGTCAAGTATAGCTGTGTTGTACCATTTTCAAGTTATATGACGATGAGCAATGCCTGACCTTAGCGTCTGCTTTACAAGTCAATAAAGGTCACTGAAAAATCATACCATTCGAAAGCTTGAGTGTGGTTTCCTATTTGCATTCTACAGCAAAATGACCATTTTTAGCTGTTTGCGAGATATATTTAGCATCAAATAATGGCGTGACCTTGAAATCTTGGTTAAGATCACTCAAATCATTAAAATGGCATCATGTAACAGCGTGGGTATGGTTTACTATTTGCATTCCATAGCAAATATGGCCCTAGGCCCTATCTTCTATCATTTTCCAGATACAGTTAGATAGTGGTCATAAATCACATTTTTTTTCATACACCCTGCATTTGACTTCCCCGTTGGGGGTTCCCGTCGGAATACTGCCGTAAGGTATGGTACAGAAAAACTAGAATGGTGTGGCTATCTGACGGTGAAATAGTTGTAGCATATGTTTAGCTGTTTCAGCAGAATACCGGCCTGCGTTGACAGATGGACAGACATCTTGTGACAGCATAGTCGGCCGCCCTATGCATAGCATGGAGCGGCAAAACATTAAGGATAGACAGCATTGGCTCATATAACAGTTTCTTGACAAATTTACTGTTTTCAATGAAAACAGATATATTTGGTAATCTTAGAACTTTTCTCAAAAGCAACATATTATTTTTTTTGCATATGCCAAATATTTTACAAAGAGCTCACTCAGCTCAGTTGATGCAGTTATCTAGGACATCTATATATTTGGAATTACTACACAGCATATAACAAAATATGCAAAATAACTTTGAAAGTTGCTGTAGCAAAGCCATTTTTTCTTAAGCCATAAATTAGGTTACTGATTTTCAGGTCACACGTTATAATAACAACCAAAATGCATCGAAACACACAGAAATGCTAATATAGCCAAAAGTAAAAGTTCAGCAGCAAGTTGTCACCTTCAAAAAAATGAAAGAAGAGAACACAAGCAGCCCACCATCCCCAGTTCACAATGGAAAATTGTCGTGAAATTCCACATCATTCATACTAATAATAATGCAGAACAGAAAGTCACTTATCATTCCACAACACGTCATTATCAAGAAATTCTATGTGCAGCTACTACGCCGACCAGACACACGGCCCACAAGAAAAAAACTTAATTTGGTGTAATACGCTTATACGCCCTCTCTCGGCCAGTGCGTTGTTCGTTGAACACTTTCGTGTATATTCGCTGACATGAATGCGGTATGCCGTAGGCTGATTTAAATTCAGCTATCTCACATTGTTCTGAAACAAAATACAACCTAACATGTCAAGTGGAAAGCACAGTGTATTAAACATTTTCAGAAGTAATCTATCACAATAATTTCTACAATCATACTGTCGATATCTACATGGTGTAGGTTTTGGACAGCCGTGTTTGCACAGCACTGAACACTGAATCATGGGCTTGGACAGTTGGGGCCCAGGTGGTTAAATACTTGATATACTTAACTAATCGAGTAAACTGAGACTGCCTAGTTATGCACGCAAAAAAATCAAGTCGTGGTAAATCAATAACCTTTAAAATGCATGTCACAGTGGTGACATCATAATATAACAAGAATTCGGCAATTTGGGACATTTTACCCCCACAGTTAAAACAAATACACCACAACAGCAGTAGGAAGGCAGTTTTGCAGACATTTCTGTAGACATACATGAGATTATAACTGACCAAGCTAATATACGTGATGATGCTGTCCATCTGTTTGTCTGTATGTCTGTCATTTTATTTGTCTCTCTTCGTCTGTCGCCTGAAATGCATACACAGGACTGTGCTTTTCTCAAAAACTAAGCACTTTAGAGTTATGGTCTCTACTAACAATGAATAAGAAGTCCTACGTTGGCTTTTCAAAGATCCCACTTTTTAACCCCAGGATGATCTTGCCACACAGCGAACCTCACAGAATACCGTACTCCATGCCCCACATAAAAACCCTGTTTAAAAAACTTCACCCTGTGTGACATTTATGCAAGTGACAGGGGGCTTACTCATGGCGACCACAAACATGCTACACTTGTCAGTCCTGCATTAACCTGGTTATGTAGCTCTGCATTTGTTACAGTTATCAACAACAGCTGGCATCTTTTCAAAATACAGTTGACACAGTAATTTATGTACAAGCAAAAATGTGCAACAACAAAGGAAGGACTAATATAAAACATAGAAGCTTACTGGGCAATCCGCTTCCAGTTATATACTTCCGAAACACCTCGCGCACTTGTCTGTTTTGTTCATCCGTCCAGCGAGTATATGCTCTCACTGAAAGTTAAAAAACACCAAACAGCCTTATGCAATTTTATGTCTGTTTTATAACACACAACAATTTAAGTTACAGATCAATTACATATATGGTCGCATAAAACAGAAGCTGTACAAACAGCACAGTTACTAACTTAATTAATAAACCATACAAAAGATACACATGTAAATGGCAAATAGGCTACTACAAGAAACTTAGATACACCTCACATTAACATTCTCAACGCGCTGAAAAGCATGCACATCATCAAATAATTTTACATTTTTCTGTTGCAGTAGTGCTCTTTCATACGGCTCTTTCACAGCAGGATTACAACTGAAGGAGGTATGCAGTTCAACCTGTGTTAATTTGTGTTCTTATTTACAGGGTCTTTATAGCAACAGGTACTGGTAAATTTAAACCCCCTGCAACACAAGAAGCACAGCTGTTGCAGACAGGCCACACCATGCTTCGTTTATGCCTGTACTTAGCTTTAACAGTACATACCTACAGCATTTATTAGTAGTTACTTCGGCTGCAAATTTACCAAAGTGTACAATTAAATTATGTTCTCGTCTTCAACGTAATGTCATAAACAAGATTCACTGATGCATGGCGGTACGTCGTCTGTCTCCCACTACCAACAAACGCCGCCACTTAGTGCTATATACTCCACCGTCAAAATGCTTACGACACGCGATGGTTCAGCGGTGGTCATCGCAAAGCCAGATATTGATCGAAAATCGCAATTTTTGCCCCCGTTAGGGGGTCTCCATCAAAATACTGCCATAACATTTGGTACAGAAAAACTTTGGTACTAGAAAAACCTGATGGTGAAAAAAATTTGAAATATATATATACTCGTTTAGACAGAATAAATGACCGTGACAGACGGACAGACACCGTGTGATGGCATAGGCTGCATTTATGCATAGCATCGCTGCAAAAAATGCAGCTTGCAGCTTTCTCAAACTGCACACATTGCTAACATTGCAACAATTATTTATCATATCATACAAATTTATTCTTAAATATATTTATACAATTTACAGAAACTGAAATTGTTAACAACTACTCAGTTTAGTCAGAGTCGGTCCCACGACCATGAAAGCTTCAACGTGTAATGGTGTAATCTGCAGGTAAAACTGTCATCCATGCCTGAGTGCCTTAGAGGTTGCACGACAATGCACTATATAAATCCACATTATCTTCACCTTTACCTTATATATGTTCTGTTCAAAATGCATGGCATTACAACTATGAGTATTGATTTTGATTTTTTTTCTCACATAATTGCCAAAAAGTTGAGTTAAAAATTTTACACCTGCCAAAAATCCATGTTTTATGTAGAAGGTCATCCCTACCACATTTCCATATTTGGTTCCATTAGGTTTATAGATGAATTTTTTGGACGAAAACTTAAAGTGTCAACTTTGCCGATTGTCGAGGTAGGTAAATAACCAATTTTCGGGACAGCAATTGGTGCAATTTGCATGCAAACATCTAAAAAATGTGCCAGCTTGGAGTGTGAAATTTTGAGACCTGGAGGGCACTTCACTGCTCTCTCAAAGGTCGTCAAAAGCGGCTAGGTGCATTGCCCCTCGCTTCCATGGCGGAGGTTCCACATTTGTAATTTCAGCGAAAATGTTAAAATTTTGCACTCCTGCCAACAATTAGCCTCAATGGACCTTCAACTTCTTTGGGAAGATGCTCGTGAAGGCTGAGTATCATGGCCCTAACATTATTTCCCTGAATGGTGCAATTTGGCCAGCAGGGGGCTCCAGTTGCCCGTCAAAATTTTGTCCTCTGGGGAGCTATCCCTACTTTTTTGCAGTCATCCAAGAGTGTCCCTTGGCCCCTTGTAAGCAGTCAATAAAGAGCAAGAAAATATTCACACTTTGCAGAGAAATTTGGATTTTCCACTTGCGAAAATGTGACACTTACTGCACAAAATGTCTTCTATGCAGTGGCCAAGGTAAGCTCAAATCAGTATGACAATGACTTTTTACGTCCGAAATAACCGAAATCAACAGGCCCCAGTGCAAACTAATGCACGCTACGATCTAACAGGCTTGTCCCATTTAGATGATGAAGATGGACAGATGTGACGTAGAACTCCTGTACACAAATTAACGGAATTTCTCACACGTAACAAAATTCATATTTGGTGTGCAAAATGTCTTCGATCAAAATGATAAAGTTTGATTCAAATGGGTTTGTATTTCAACAAGCTGGGCCTAAAAACAAGTGAAAACCTTCAGTGCAAACCTATGCAGCCTATGCTCTACACGGTAAGGCATAATTAACATACCCATTAGGTTTAATTGGCCTTACTTTGTCAATATACGGTTTATTTACATAAAAATTTCAGGCACTATAGCCGAGGTAATGCCGAGTAAGAAAAAAATGAAAATAATTTATCTTTTGAGTAAATGTTCTTTGCTAGCAGCAGTTTAAAGAGACATCAGTATAAGTGCTGCTCCATCGCTATACTCCGAAGCCATACCATTATGCCACGCCGAAGGTAGGTCATTTACCCCCAGTCGTGTGTCCCCATCACCTGCCCCCTCCCAGTCACTTGCCCCTTTGGTTAAGGCCCGGGGGTAAATAAACTACCTTCTGTAAACTGCTGCTAGATAGCATTTGATCAAAAAACACAAATTATTTTCATATTTGCAGACTCAGCATTCCCTCGGCTATAGTGCCCAAATTTTTCATGTAAATAAACCATATATTGACTAAGATATGCCGTGTAAAGCTAGGGGGTCAGGTCCGATAAGTATACCATATATCTGCTGACTGAAGACGATTGAGTCAGTATAACTGCTTTACACAAAAACATTTGTGCGAAGACATGCTGCATGTACACTATTAACAAATCAACGGTACCTTTTAATGGCTTGCTTGCAACTTCGTTTTCTGCCATACTCTGTTCCACTGTAGGCGAAACGGCTTCAGATTCTTCAGCCAGTGGCCTTGGGCTGCAACTGTCTGGTTCAACGTCCTCATCCTCACACGTGGCTGTAGACGTCGAAGTGTCCGAGTGAGCACTGGCCAGATTGGGCACCTTCCCATCCATGGCCATCAATCGAGACCCCACTTTCACAATTTCCAGTTCCGCAAGCGGAGCTTGGTACACATTTTCATTTATTTTCTGACTGTGCCCCATGTGCTTGTAAAAGAATTCTCTTTCGTCGGTTGGAACATCCATTGCAGCGTACAACGTAGAAATACGGTGCCGCATTTTTGTTGCCGTCAGTCGTTCTGGATGTTCAACCTTTGCATCGATGCACACACGTTGAACGGCCTGCCAGCCATTCACATGCGTTGCAGACATTTGAGTGTGAGGAAACATATACTGATTTTGTTGATGAACATCAGCCATTTCCCTCACCGATTCTGAACACAGTGTCTGCATTGCTAGCACAACATCGTCTGGTATTAGAACAGGCACCAGATGGTTGTTCCCTTTGCCTCCCTGATATGTTACTTTCAAGTTTCGGAACATGGTGAGCTCCTTATCTGTAGCTGCCACTTGCAAACGCTTTGGGTCTAGCCAACTACCATTTTCCGCATCTTGCCATTCACTGATCACAAGTCTTGCTGGCTCGCCACCTCGCCGTGCATTGAACACTGTCAATCGGCAGACAGCTAGGTCGCGCAGCTCAATGTACGAATGGGAGTCCCACATTTTGTATGGGTTAGACAGCAATTCTTGCATTCTAGCAACATTGTACTGCCTGAGTTTGCTGACATCTTCTTCAGACGGCAAAGCTGCCGGTCGACGCAGCTTAACCTGTCGGTTGCGGTTCAAAGCGTACATCGCATCACCGAACAGGCTATGGTAATTTAGCTCTAAAACTTCTACGAATTTGTCCACTTCTGCTGCTTTGTCGTCTTTATCATTAATAAGATGCATGCCTTTGCAGACTTTGGCGAACCTCTTTAGTAGGTAATACAGTCCCACTTTTAAGCCTGCTTTTAGTGACTTTTCATTTTCGTTTGATTGCGTGTATGTCTCCACTGCAGCTTCAAGCTGGTGGAAATTACACCTCTGCAACATTTCCAGGCTGCTTGTTGGCACTTCTTTTCCTTTAAAGTGATGCCGAAATTCCACAAACAGTCTTGCCAAACGGCGCATGTCGGCCATCACTGTCTTGCGCACCTCATTTTTCTTGTCATGTTTCCCTTTACTCTTATCGAACATCTTGCTACCAAAAAGAATTATAGCATCATCTGATTGACACATACTCCCTACTTCATCATTATAAAAATGACAAAGTACTACCTCCTTAAATTTGTCAGTCACGTTTTTGCATGTCAACAGCTTTATTGGATATGATGTAGCAGCACTTGCTGATTCCGCTGAACATGTTTTTCGGTGACGTCCAACGTATGACTTAGCGTAGAAACCATTGCATACGGAGCACATCAACAGTTCACTGCTGTTGGCTTTTGATCTCTCACTTTGGCAACTGTCGTCCCGTATTTTGAGCTGCTTTCTGTTGTATTCATATATCCCCTTCTTTTTGAAACTGCTGAATACCTTTAGTTTCTCCTCCTGTGGTAGCGTTAAAGCATGCTTAACTACATCAACATCTTTATGCTTTAATTTTATATGTCTCTGCAAGTTGGTCTGCATCGAGTGGCAAAACGGACATGGTCGCGCAATCCTGTTTGTTTTCCGTTTCCTAGAATCATGCTGCGTGCTGCTTTCCTGGTTGATGGACTCCAACATAGGACTGTGTGACTCGATGTTTCCGGATTGTCTGACTGCTGGTGTAGCGACCTCAGCACATGCCTGCAGAGACTGATCATCACTCACGTCCGGTACTGAATGGCAGAAATCATCATGCTGTGTGTGACGTGGCCAAACAAAACTGCACGACTCTGTGTCTGTGTCTATATCACTGCTGCAGTCAGATGGCTGCACGTAGTCCTCGTCTGCGATCGAATCATCTAAGTCTGAAATAAACACATCGGAAGCATCTGCAGCATCTTCCACAGTGAATCCAACAACATACGTCATGTTCGACGCTTCCGGATCGTCTGGTGCATCAACGTCAGCCACTGCTTGGTGGGACTCGGATGCAGTTTCCAAAATCACCCATGTCATGTTAGACGCTTCCGGATTGTCTGGTGCATCAACGTCAGCCGCTGCTTGGTGGGACTCGGATGCAGTTTCCAAAATCACCCATGTCATGTTAGACGCTTCCGGATTGTCTGGTGCATCGACATCAGCCGCTGCTTGGAAGAACTCGGATGTAGCGGCTAGACCCAGTGTCATGTTCGATGTTTCCGGATTGTCTGGTGCATCAACGTCAGCTGCTGCTTGGTGGAACTCTGATGTAGTGGCTAGACCCAGTGTCATGTTCGACGCTTCCAGATCGTCTTGTGCGTCAATGTCAGCCGCTGCTTGGAAGAACACGGATGTTTGGTGCAACTCAGATGGAGTGGCTAGACCCGGTGTCATGTTCGACACTTCTGGATCGTCTGGTGTCATGTTCGATGTTTCCGGATTGTCTGGTGCATCAACATCAGCTGCTGCTTGGTGTAACCTGGATGCAGTGGCTAGACCCAGTGTCATGTTCGACGTTTCCGAATCGTCTGGTGCGTCAATGTCAGCCGCTGTTTGGTGCAACTCAGATGGAGTGGCTAGACCCGGTGTCATGTTCGACACTTCTGGATCGTCTGGTGCGTATTCATCAGTTTGCTGAAAACACCATACAAGACCACAACCGTAACCTGCACTGAAAACGGATGGGTATCCAGTTTAGGCTACATATGAATCCGAAGTTCCGAAATGTATTATTTCAGTAACTGGGTACTAAGGTATGCGGTAGCTGAAATCCTCCAGCTAGTTTATGCACATAAAAATGCAGCAAGTGTACACATAGGCGTAAACTTCTATAAGGCTGCTAGGCTTGAGCCCCCCCCCCACTTTTCAAACTCCTAGGCTTTCGGGCTCCTGAGCCCCCCACTTTTTTGTCACATGCAACACCTATTATGAAGCTGTCTTCTGTGGTCTACCGAACAATAAAATGACTCCAAATGATATTCATGCCAATCAGACCACCAGTTTCGTTCGAATCCAGCAATGCAAGCTGCAAGCTGTAAGCAGAATTGTGTTGGAATTTTTCAGCACTAACCATTGTTTAGTGGCGTAACATTATCCCTATCCCACATTTCTTACTTACTTAGTGGATACATAATGACATTTGTAATTTAAGGTTTTTCTCTGTACAAGCCTACTGCAAGGGTGGATGTCGATGACATTGCATTCTCCTGTTCGTTGTTCAGTGACAAGGTGGATATCAGGGATGGGCTCAACTAGCTGCAGATGGATGCATTTGGCTGCATGGTTCAAGGCTCACTTTTGACTTATATGTACTCAGTAGGCCGTCACATTCGTAGAAGCAGCAGCAGAAATAGAACGGGAAAGCCTTATGCAGCGCATCTTGCACGATTGGGTTATTTATTGATTTATTTGCTAACGCAAGTTCAGTTGACTCTTACGAAAATCATTAAAACTGTTGCCACCAGATGACGGATTTTAAGGCAAAAATGCACCAAATTCGATTTCGGCTGGGGGACCCCCTAGTTGGATTTGGGGGCCCTAAGGAGAGGGAAAGGGAGGGGAGGGCAGGAGAAGGAAGGGGAAAGGAGGAGGAGGAAGGGGAGGGAAGGGAAGAGAGGGAAGGGGAGGGGAGGGAAAGGGGCATGAGCCCACCACTATTTGGAGGAAGTTTACGCCTATGAGTGTACAAATACTACAACAAAAGAAAATTAGTCCCGTACGGGGACTGACTTCTAATATTGCGCCTACTTATCTTCAAAGTACCCGGGCGTGGCATCTGCCGTAAACAAAATCAGTAGAAGGGTAAACAAAATGCCGGTAGTAGTAAATCAGATAGTCAGCATTACATAATGGCATTACCTTGAAAGCGAGGATAGGGATTGTTCAATGTCGTTGAAAATGGCGCCGTTGGATAGATCATATATGACTTACTATTGGCCAGCCATTGTAAGTATAGCCCCATCTTGTACTATTTTCCAGTTATTTGACGTTGCATATTATCATGACCTTGAAATGTGGGTTACAGGTCACTCAAGGTCATTGAAAATGGTACCATTTGAAAGCTTGGGTATGGTTTCCTATGTGCCTTCAGCCATTCCTAAATATTCAGCATCTAAGAATGACATGACCTTGAAAACTGGGTTAGGGGTTGTTCAATGTCATTGAAAATGATGCCATTCGATAAACCACATAGGACTTTCTATTGGTCCGCCATTGTAAAAATTATCGTGTAAATACTATCTTGCACCGTTTTTGAGTTATCTGACATTGAATAATATCGTCACCTGAAAATATGGGATAGAGGTAACTCAAGGTTATTCAAACTTGTACCACTGGAAAGCTTGGTATGATTTCGTATTTGCCTTCCACAGTAACTATGGCTCTATCTTGCTTCATTTCCGAGACAAAGCAAGATATTGCATAAAAATTGTGATTTTTTCATACCCCCTTGCATTCGACGCCCCCGTTAGGAGGGTTCCAGTCTGAATATTGCCATCCCGTTTGGTGTGGAGAAACTAGAATGGCGCGGCTACAGGAGGTAAAAAAAATTGCAGATATGTTGAGCGATGTCGACAGAATACCGGCTTGTGATGGAGAGACAGACAGATGAACAGACAGATGGACAGACATCTTGTGACGGGCATATGCGTCGCGCGGTAAAAAAATTACCACCAAAACACATGTTGGCTGTATTTTGTATCAAGTCACGCCTCTCGCTGTAAGCTGTAGGTGGGTTGAAGGTACTAAAAAACGAACAACTAAAAAAATATAAATAAATAAATAAAGCATACAACCTGACAAACTCACCTATACCCCCAGGCCACACCCCTTTTCGGCGGCCACCATTTTTGGCACATAGTGTCGTATGGCTTACGTAATCATTTTTGCCAAAGTTTAAGACAATCTGTTGAGAGGTTGCCGAAATTCGCCTTTCTCCTGTGACTGCACGTATCTCAAATACTAAAAAACCAATCACGATAAAAATTCGGGAAAATGTTAGGACCATGATAAAATTGACAATGTATCTCCTCATGCAATACTATGACGTCATAAAAAATTCAAGATGGTGGACAGCCGTTATTTTGAAAATCGTTATATTGCCATATCTCGGCGAAAAATTATACAATTTTAATAAAGTTTGTTACACAACAGCAGATTGACAGTCGCGTCACCAAAAATGAAAATACATGGTCGGTGAGGCATAATTATCAGACGCCTAGCTTTAGCTGGCATAACTTAGTCAATATGTGGTTCCTTTGCATAAAAATTTCAGACAACATAGCCGAGGGAAAGCTCAATCTGTAAGCCTAAAAATATTTTTCAGTTGACTGAATATTCTATACTATCAGCAGTTCAAAGAGGACGTCAGTAAGTGTTATTACAGTAATGCAATTTACCATTGAAGATAAACATCTCATTAAATGGTTGTGACGTGAGTAAAAAAATACGGAAAAAAATGCCTGGTCAAAGTATTTTTTGATAACAGAGTTAAAGACACTGATCGAAAAAACAGGGGAAAATCTTTAACTTTGATCATCTTTGGCAGCTGTGTGGGCAGTCTGTGGTCGACCATAACCAAGACATGAGTCAATGATGCTATTGCTGTCATTTTCTCTAAAATGTGTTTAACCTGCCAAACTCTACTCTGTGTCAGGAAAGACTTTCTTAGAAAACAATATGATTAATACTTTATACTCAGTGACTAGCATTTAATTAAATGTTTATCTTAGTAAATCACATTGCTGTAACAGCACTTTTACTGATAATGCCCTCTTTAGGCTGCTGCTAGCAAATGACATTTAATCCTAAGTCAAATTATTTTCAAACACACAGATTCAGCATTTCCTCGTCTATATTGTCTGAAATTTTTGTTCAAATAAACTGCACATTTACTAAATTATGCCAGTTAAAGCTAGGGGGTCCGGTAATCATCCCTCACCATGTATATAAAATTCAAAATGGCAAATGGCCACCATAATGAAAATCATTTTTTGACAATAACGCAGCAGCCGACTGCCGACAGCCAGTTGTCAGTGAATGTTTGCACGGTGAAGCACAATGTTTGGCAGACGTGATGAGCAGACATTCAAAAATCGGCCGCAGGTATAACTTTCTCAGTTACCTCGTTTTTAGTTACTTTATTTGGCTGTGAAGTGAGATGACGGAAATAACGCGTTTTCCACGTCACTGTTATGGCGTCACGGGAGAGTTGGGTAAACATGGCTTTTAGGGCCGGTTGCACCAACGTTACTAAAATCGCCACTTAGTTAATCTCCAATTAACTTGAAGCGTATATTAAATCATCACTTATCTCACGTTCGTTGCAACGATGCAAATTAATGCTTGATTAGTTAAGTGCAGTTTCAAGCACACCTCCAACGTTATGACGATTCCTATTGGCTGCTCGCATGACAGATGTACACAAGTTGCAGATAGTGCGTGCGTACCGGACAGTGTATGTGGCAGCCCATAGTAGCCATAGCTTGCATGGCCTTGACGTACCGGCCTGACGACTATTTAATGGAAGATAACATAATACACGACACTTCTCATTGGTTATCGGGAGCCAGCAGCAGATGAAAACAGCACACTAGCTCAGGCGTATGAATATTACTTAGCTAGGCTGGCATAGGCCACATAGTACAATTCCGCGCAAGCTACAAATACCAGCTACGAATAGGCCTACTAGGAAATAACTTGTTTTATGGTAGAAATTTATAATTATTGTATGGTTTACTAGTCAGTGAGTACTGTGTTTCTTGTCAGATAGTTGCAAAACTTTGTATTTATAATAAGTTCTCCATTTTTAAGACAGTGTCTTAACTTTAGTGACGAAAAATCGCCGCATAATTTGAGTGAGTATTTAAGAAACCATTATCAGTTAATTGTGGTTGGTGCAACGAAATGTTCGCTAAGTAGAGATCAGAGATTATATAGGCCGTAGGCGAGATTCGACACTCTACCTGCCATCAGGCTCGCAGCCGGGAAACTAGGTCAAAAGTGCCACGCCTACTTCTGCGGCAGTAGAAGCCATGCCGCCACAATACAATAAGATACGATATTGGGTATTTAACGTGCAGTAAAAAGCTGACGGGTAGCCAGCCAGCTTAGTCTACCACACGGAATAAACAAACAATTAAAATTTGAAACTAAAAATAAAATAATGGGCAACTGTTAGAGCATGCCATATGCCTTGCTGTCCTGTTCTTTTGTCACTTTATTGCATTGTTATTGTTTTTTTGAACGAAATAAATGGAGATGGAGATGAGCGTAATAGGTCCGGTCCAGTCCCGTCCCGTTATCGTGAGGCAGTCCAGTAGGTAAAAGAAATCTAAGGTGGGAAGGATTTGTTGAAAAGGTAGGTTTTGAGCCTGGAGTGAAAGAGAGAAGGAGTGATGGATGACGAGAGTGGGGATGATGAGAGACATGAGTTGAGAAGTGGATGAGGAGGTGAATCAAGACAAGAATGGTGAGGCTGACGGAATGAATCTGGAAGTTGATTCCAAAGACGAGGTGATGCATATGTAAATGAGAGATGGCTGGCGGGCGAGAAAGAGTGACAACAGATGAAGAGCGGGTACTGCGAGGAGGTTGAAGAGAGATAAGCTTGTGAAGATTAGATAAGCTTGTGAAGATAGCTAGGTTGAACAGTTTTAAGAACTTTGTAAGTTAGAGAGAGAAGTTTATATTCGATGCGTTCGTTGACCTTTAGCCAGTGGAGAGATTTGAGAATGGGGGTGATATGAGTGGATTTAGGAGCCTTAACAACAGCACGAGCAAGAAAGTTTTGAATCTGTTGGAGCCGGTTAAGTTGACAGTTTGAGAAGTTATGATAGAGAGAGTTACAGTAGTCAAGTTTAGAGTGAACTATGGAGGTGGCAATGGTGCTGGCTGTTTTGAAGTCAAGGTATGGACGGATACAGCGAAGTTCACGGATGTGATAGTAACAAGACTTAGAAAGTGCAATTATTTGATCCGAGAAGGTAAGGTGTTCGTCGAAAATAAAACCAAGGTTGCGAGCGGAGTGGGTTGTAGTGAGAGAGCAGTCCTGTATTTTACAGAGTTGTTGTTTAAGTCCACTAAGAAGAAATTCAGTTTTAGAAGAGTTGAGAGTGACAAGATTAGCAGTCATCCAAGAAGAGATCTGTTGTAGAGCATTTTGTAAGTGATTGATGTTGAAGTGGAAATTTGATGGATGGAAGGAGAGAAAAAGTTGTGTGTCATCTGCATATCGGTGGTGATTTAAAGAAAGAGATGAAACAAGAGTACTGAGTGGGGTAGTATACATGACAAAGAGCAGAGGGCCAAGAACTGAGCCTTGGGGGACACCACAGAGGCAAGTATGTGAGGAGGAGAAATCATTATTGCATTTGACACGAAACGAGCGAGAGGAAAGATAGGATCTCAACCAGTTTAGTGCAGTGCCATGGTGTCAGTTTCCAGCAATTTTTGTGTGTATCTGCATTAGTTGAAAATTTACTAGAATAATTGAAAGCACGAATGGCATTGTGTATGCATTGAGCACCAATCGTGGACATGCCTACCACACTGTTAAACATATTGCAACAACCATACTTATCGTTAAGTATAGGAGTTTAACTCTTTAGACGTCAAAGGCAATAACAGTGCGACATCAAATAATACGAAGTTGGTACACTGGCCGTTGATGGGTGGGATGTTACATTTGATACAGCAAGGAAGGGCCTGGGCGGGCTGCAGCCCCGCCCAGGCCCTTCCTTGCTGTATCAAATGTTACAGCCCACCCACCAACGGCCAGTGTACCAATCACTATTGCTATGATGGTTTGTTGCTCTGCATTTTAATGTGGCGATTAAAGAGTTAAGTAGACATTAACTCAGCATTTAGTTAAGTCCAAATTGCATTGCACCGACCACAGTATCAGGTTAAGGGCCAATTGAACCGTCCGCACTTAACCTTGAGTAGAGATTAACTCCTATTCCTAATGCTGCAGTTCATCTCTAGTTAAAGATAAGTGTGATTGGTGCAAGCCCTAAGTGATAATTAGCTAAGTCGGGCGTACGCAGGATTTCATTTCGGGAGGGGCTGGATGGCGAGCGCGGGAACGCGAGCCTATAATGGGGGTATGGGGGCT
>Ga0209679_1000237_pt1 | contig 24659 bp, 22 predicted proteins | sample WorMetHEROISLAND_4_FD_187408 | JGI IMG/M metagenome (GOLD analysis project Ga0209679, IMG submission 187408) | Marine gutless worms symbiont microbial communities from Max Planck institute for Marine Microbiology, Germany - Olavius sp. 2 HERON... ...
TCGAATGAACCCTGACTTTTAGTCATCGTGGACTGACTTTTAGTCTGAGGCGTTCAGTCGGCTTTAGCCGAAACAACGACTTTCAGTCGCACCCCAGACTATGGACTTTCAGTCCATAGTGGTTGATTGCGGATAAATCTTCCGATACCTGATATCTATTTCTGACAGCCTGGACAATAGAAGCTCGAACGCTGCCCAATCCGGCGCCGGCGGATGGGCCTGCCGCACCTGGAGCAGGGTTCTCCTGTGTGGCCATAGACCTTCAGGGATCGCACGAAGTAACCGGGGCCGCCGTCATCCCGCACGAAATCCCGCAGGGTCGTGCCACCCTGATCGATGGCGCTCGTGAGCACTTTCCGGATCTCGGTCGCCAACCGCCGGTAGCGTTCGCGGCCGATTCGATTGCAGGGGCGCGCCGGGTGGATGCCCGCGCGAAACAGGGACTCGTTGGCGTAGATGTTGCCCACGCCCACCACCAGATCGGCGTCCATGATAAAGGTCTTGACCGCGCACCGCCTGCCGCGGGCACACCCGTAGAGATAGTCGCCGTCGAAGCCGGGCTCCAGCGGTTCGGGTCCCAGGTGTGCGAGCAGGGGATGGTCCGCGGGCGGCTCGGGTGTCCACAGAAAGACCCCGAAGCGACGCGGATCACGCATGCGCAAACACTTACCTCCTCGGAGACATAGATCCAAGTGATCGTGCTTCACGGGTGGGATATCGGACGCCAACACCCGCAGGCTGCCGGACATCCCCAGATGGATCAGGATGGTTCCGCGCTCCAGCGCCAGCAGCAGATACTTGCCCCGACGCCCTAGTTCCAGGATGCGCTGGCCGCGGACCTGGCGCTCGATATCCGCGGGCACCGGCCAGCGGAGGCGGCGTTCCCGCACCAACAGGCGGTCGATGCAGGTCCCGCGCAGGTAGGGGGCGATCCCGCGCAGGGTGCTCTCTACTTCCGGTAGCTCGGGCATGCTGGACGCACTTGGTTTCCGCAAAACCCGGATGTGGCAAATATAACGTCACTCGGTCGTGTCGACATTCGGAAGCTGTTTGGTTTATTCAGCGGGGAAGGGGGAAAGATCGGAAAGCGAGTACTTGACTGTTTCGCAATTCGTATAATTCAGTGACATTATGCAAACCAAGCTCGTTGTAGTTGGTTTATCCGTGACGCAGCACGTAAACATCCACGGTAAAGATCCCCTTCGTCAGTGGATCACCGGCCAAAGAAAAAGGGTTGGCTGGGAATCAGCACAACCCTTTGGCGTTTTTGGCGTCCCCAAGGGGAGTCGAACCCCTGTTGTCGCCGTGAAAGGGCGATGTCCTAGGCCTCTAGACGATGGGGACGAGGTTTGCTACCGGAAAAAACCCGGTCGTCGAACCGGACCGAATCTTCCGGGATTGGTGGAGCCAGGCGGGATCGAACCGCCGACCTCAACACTGCCAGTGTTGCGCTCTCCCAGCTGAGCTATGGCCCCTCGAAATCAGGATTGAAAATCATAACTTTTAAGCTCGTAGGTCGTCCAGTGATTTTTCCTCATCACTAGTACCCTATTTCACCTTATTCTTCGCTCTCAGAGCCTCCCAAACGCGTCACGGCAAGGCACCGCGCAGGGAATAGCACCCTCTTGCCAAGCGCTGTAACGCCGCCTTGGCGCGTTTGGGGGGCTCCCTTTCGGGCGCGACGAGAGGCGGCCAGCTGCGGTGTTGCGCGAGCTTGAAAGAGGACGGGCTATTCCGGCGCTCGCGCGCCTCGCAGCTGGCCGCCTCTCGCCGCGCTGAGAACCAAAAATAAGGTGAAATGGGGTACTGGGGGCTGTTGACATTCATCTGAACGAGGGCGATTGCGAGAAATTTTTCGTGGCTGACAAGGCGCGGCGAGGAAGAATAGCCGGCCTATTTTAACGAGCCGCAACGCCGTCAGCGCGGAAAAGGGCCGCAATCGGACCGTGAACGATGAATGTCAACAGCCCCTAGGGCCACCGAATAATACTCACCGTTTGAAACGAGATCTCGGCATGGGAGCGAAGGGGAATCGATACATCCTTCGGGCTTGCACCTGCGCTCTTGAGGAGGCATTTTATGGTCCCATGTATCCTACATATCCCGAAAAACTCAAGCTGCCTGTGTGGGGCAAGGATCCCCCACCATAGCGCATGGAAATAACGGCGCTTGCAAACCGTACGTTGTGAGTGCCGACTTGAAAAATCCCCAGGCCGGGATGTTTCAAGATCCCTTCCAGTCAATTCGGAGCCTTGACAATGAAACGCATTCTGCTGTTCCTGGCGACCAACTTTGCCGTGCTGATGGTCATCAGCCTGGTCTTCAAGCTGCTCGGTTTCGATGGCCTGCTCGCGGCAAACAATGTGGATCTCAATCTGAGCGCCGTGCTCGTCTATGCCGCGATCGCCGGATTCGCCGGTTCTCTGATCTCACTGTTCATGTCTAAGAGCATGGCGAAACGCTCCATGGGGGTACAGATCATCGAACGCCCCGGCACCCCCTTTGAGCACTGGCTGATGCAAACGGTATCCCGACAGGCCCAGTCCTCCGGCATCGAGATGCCGGAAGTGGGAATTTTCGACTCACCCGACCCCAACGCCTTCGCGACCGGTTGGAACCGCAACGCCGCCCTGGTGGCGGTCAGTACCGGACTCCTCCAGCACATGACGAAGGACGAGGTGGAAGCCGTGGTCGGTCATGAGATAAGCCATGTCGCCAATGGCGACATGGTAACCCTGACCCTAATTCAAGGTGTCGTGAACACCTTCGTGGTCTTCCTGTCGACGGTCATCGGACATCTGATCGACCGCGTGGTCTTCAAGACCGAGCAGGGCCATGGCCCTGCCTATTACATCGTGTCGGTGGTCGCCCAGGTCCTGCTCTCGATCCTAGCCACCATGATCGTGATGTGGTTCTCCCGCTACCGGGAGTTCAAGGCCGATGCCGGTGGCGCACATCTCACCAGCAACCGGAAGATGGCCGACGCCCTGCGCCGCCTGCAGACCGCAACCGAGCCCAGGGATCTGCCGTCCGGCGAGTTCGCCGCCTTCGGCATCAGCGGCGGCATCGGCGATGGCCTCAAGCGCCTGTTCATGAGCCATCCCCCGTTGGAGGAACGCATCGCCGCCCTGGAAAGGTGGAACCGATAGCGGGGATCCGGTCCATCAGTGCTGCCTTACCTGGTATGGATGCTCTCAACTGCCGATAACATCGAGCTGGCGGAATCTTCATGGAAGGGTTATCCGCGATCGGCACTTCGGCATCGTTGTACCAATTAGCCGGCGGGGATGCATGTCATTGTTGAGCGAGATCCCTTATCGGGCCGACAGCACGCTCTATTTCGAGCCCTTGGCGGAGAAGGCCTGGGCCGCCTTCCTGGATAGCGGCCGTCCCCTGACCGAGGCCGGCCGTTATGACATCCTTACTGCGGATCCCTACATCACCCTGACCACCCGTGGCGGTGTCACCGAGATCCGCTCCGCCGATCAGGTACAGCTATCGCCCCAGGACCCCTTCGCCTTGTTGCGCGATCAGTTGGGCGAGCCGGTGCCTCCCCTGCCTGACCTACCCTTCCGCGGGGGGGCGATCGGCTGGTTCGCCTACGACCTGGGCCGCCGTATCGAGCGGTTGCCGACGCTGGCCGAAGACGCTGAGCAGCTCCCGGACATGGCGGTGGGTATCTATGACTGGGCCCTGATCGTGGATCACCTTGCCCGTAAGGCCCGGCTCGTCAGTCTCGGGCGCGCCCCCCGGACGCGAGAGCGGTGGGACACATTGGTCTCCATGTTTCGGGACCCCCGCCCCGCTCCGGTCCGGAATCGACTCCGGGTCCTAGGTCCGCCGCGCTCGAGCATGAGCTGGGACGAATATGGCCGGGCCTTCGATCGGGTCAAGTCCTACTTGCTCGCAGGCGACTGCTATCAGGTCAATCTGGCCCAGCGCTTCTTGGCCCCGGTCGCCGGCGATCCATTCGTCGGCTATAGGGTACTGCGACGGCTCAATCCGGCTCCTTTCTCCGCCTATCTGAAAATCCCCTTTGCCCAGGTCCTGAGCTCCTCGCCGGAGCGCTTTCTCGCGGTTCGGGAAGGGCAGGTCGAAACCCGGCCTGTCAAGGGCACCCGGCCGCGGGGACGCACCCCTGCGGCAGACTCTACTTTGAAACGGGAGCTGGTCGCTAGCACCAAGGAGCGGGCCGAGAATCTGATGATCGTGGATCTGCTGCGCAACGACTTAGGAAGGGTCTGTAGCCCCGGCAGTGTGCAGGTCCCCAAGCTGTTCGAGGTGGAAAGCTACGCCACCGTGCATCACCTGGTCAGCACCGTCACCGGCCGGCTGGCCCCTGGACAAGACGCCGTCTCGCTGCTGCGGGCCTGCTTCCCCGGCGGCTCCATCACCGGCGCACCCAAGATCCGGGCCATGGAGATCATCGAGGAGCTGGAGCCCCATCGCCGCGGTGTCTATTCCGGGGCCATCGGCTATCTGGGCTGCGACGGCGCCATGGACACCAACATCGCCATCCGTACCCTGATCCACAGCGCGGGCACCATCCGTTTCTGGGCCGGCGGCGGGATCGTACACGACTCCCAGGTCGAGGAAGAATACCGGGAAACCTTCGACAAGACCGCGGCCTTGCGAGGGTTGTTGGAGCAGGAGCAGCTGTACCGCCACACGGCTCAATCCGAGCTTTTGAATTTCTCCCTCACCCCCGCCCTCTCCCGGAGGGAGAAGGAGTGAAATGCGCAGACTGTGCCGTGTGGCAGTATAATCGGAGTTGGTGGATAGGACCGGCAAATGATGTGAGCAGCAGCGAGCGTGCATAAATCCGTAGGGTAGGCCGTGCCCACCGATACGGAGCGGAAGGTTCAAGATTCAAACCGTAGAACAGCGATCTGTGTAGACCGCCATGATCTGCTTGAGCTCGCGCAGAAGCCAACGGCACTCTTCCACACCGAGTCCCTGGGTTTCAGGCAAATCGCCGCCTTGTTCCAAGACCTCGATCGACTGCCATACCTGCCGGCAACCCTTCCCGCATAGGGCTTCGAGCCGGGCTTCCAGTCGGTAGCGATCGAAGGGACCCACGGTTTCCTATTCTTCAATAACGGTAATTTTTGCCCGTTGATCCTCTAAACTTATTTCCAACAAGGTGAGAACATAGGTCCTACCACGATAAGTAAAGTTCATTGCTTCAATAACTTTAGTGCGCGAAGCGCATCATAGTTGAAACTATGGACGTTAAGTCCCTTCACTTCCAGTCCGTGGCTTGTCCACGGATGCGGACTTTGGTCCTCCAGACTATGGACTTTCAGTCCATAGTGGTTGATTAATTCTTTTGGCTATGACTCGAACCTTACTATCTATAATTAACAAAGGACTCCTAACACCGAGCAATTGGTCATATGGTAAAAACTCATCTTGCTCTTTTGGAGATTGGGCCATTAATTGAGTCGAAAGCAGAAAAAACGGCACGAACATAATTACCTTCAGCATAAATGCCTCCTAATCGCATTTTGAAACTACTTGTATGCCCTTGCTGGGTAACAAAAAATCTTACCGGTCATCGGCAAAAACCGCACGCTCGGCCGGTGACCAGGGATTATGTTCCAGCAGCGCCTGTAATTCAGAAGAAGCCGACGCGCCATCCTCAGAAGGTGGCATCAATCGCGCCACCTCGATGTTCCCGCGGGTGATGGCTAAGCGCTTGCCCGAAATGCGCACATAGTCGATCAGCGATGTCAGATTGCGAGCCAATTCCGTCGCGGTTACCTGGTCTTGGATCGTCGCCACGAGCGAATACCTATCGTGCGTGGAATTCAAGAAGCTGTCTGGTTAAAAGCAATCCTGAATTATATGGCGTTGTTCGGGGGATTTGAGCGTTGCGTTTCGACGCACAAGGGCTCGTTGATCTACGGCCAGACCCGTGTCGGCGTCTCAACGCAACCTACACCCACATAATCCCCCGCGCGCCCTGCACGCCCGGACCTCGTATTAAGTGTAGGTTGGGTTAGGCGCGTTGTCCGATCTCGAAGCACAGTGACAGGGCCGAACGCGCCGTAACCCAACACGCCGATCCCACAACCAACGCCAAACAACCCGGGACTGTGCCCGGACAGGCACGGCGCCAAACGCAACGTAACGCAACACGACGCTCGGGCCGCTTTAACCGGATAGCTTCTTGGAGCTGTTTAACGAGAAGGACCAGAAACCGCAATCCGTTTGGAACAGTTACAGCCAGTATCACTTTTAACCGGACAGCTTTCAAATCATTTGGGATCGCACTGGTGCGCAGGGGGGGACTCGAACCCCCACAGGTTTCCCCACTGGAACCTAAATCCAGCGCGTCTACCAATTCCGCCACCTGCGCTTGTAGCAGGAGAGATTCTATACGGCTTTGGCTTGCCCGTGAATCCGCAGCGCCGGCAGGCAACAGGAGCAAGCCCTGCAGTTGCCCCTTGTAGGTCGTGTTGACATTTAAACCGAAAACGCTTCTGAATCATCAAGTTGGCCTTTTCAGTCAGGCGTCGAATTATCTGTGAAATCAACGCAGTAGTCGTAAATGTCAACGGGACCTAGTACCTTGTTTCAGTCTATTTTTCCTGTATAGGGCTGGTGGGTACATTAAATTTCCGCGTCTTACCGACCCTTGGAATGTAAAATGGGCTGAAACTAGGTAGTAGTCGCCCATCGCACTCGAACTGCGAAGGTGCAAAGGGTGCAAAGGAGATTATTTCCGCTAATTTATGATTCAATACACTAGTAGTCCGTCAACCGTCTATTGATGGATACAGCCGTTTGAGCTTGATGCGAGCATTCTCGGTGGTCGTCAGCCCACCTCAATTTACATCAGTAGTTTACTGTCAGACTACTAGTACATCATTTCGACTGATATTGCGGGCATAATCCCTTAAGCTTGATATGTGCCTCCCCCGAGAAATTTGCAATATCAGTCGAAACCGGGTACTAGATGGAAACAAATGATGAACGATCTGACATCCGAAGATCTTTACAGTTTGGAGGCCTACGCCAAGATACGCGGCGATTTCTGGGCTAGGGTTTTAGTGCATAAGCAGGACCGAAAGCTTCACATCGGTACGAACGCGACGCTTTATTTCGAGGATCGGTTGACCATCCACTACCAGATCCAGGAAATGTTACGTATCGAACGCATCTTCGAGCCGGAAGGTATCGCCGGCGAGCTGGCCGCCTACAACCCGCTGATCCCCGATGGCAGCAACTGGAAGGCAACCTTCATGATGGAGTACCCGGACGTCGGGGAACGCCGAGCGGCACTCGGCAAGCTCATCGGGATCGAGGACCGGGTCTGGGTGCAGGTCACAGGTCGGGAGAAGGTCTTCGCCATCGCCGATGAAGACCTGGAACGCGCGGACGAGACCAAGACCTCGTCGGTGCACTTTCTGCGCTTCGAGCTGATGCCGGAGATGATTGCCGCCTTGAAGGCCGGAGTGGGCCTGGCCGCCGGCATCGATCATCCGCACTACCGCCAGGCCGTGGCCATCAATGATGCTGTGCGTACTTCACTGGTTCAGGATCTCGACTGACCGCTCTCAGGGCGCCTTCGCAGTTGGGGTCCGACAACTCAGTCGGCCTCTACCAGGTGGGAAAGCCGTATTTTCCTATAGGAAAATGCAGCTCAATCAACCACTATGGACTGAAAGTCCATAGTCTGGAGGACTATAGTCCTCATCCGTGGACAAGCTACGGACTGAAAGTGAAGGGACTTAACGTCCATAGTTTCAACTATGATGCGCTTCGCGCACTAAAGTTATTGAAGCAATGAAATCTTTCGGCTAACGAATTGCACCTTGCGTTCAGAACGGTTTATGTGCAGCGGGTATAGACAACCAACCTGAGGAGACTCGATGTGACTACCCCATTCGTCGCGGTCCTGATGGGATCCGATTCCGATCTTTCCACCGTGCAGGCCACCTTGGACGTGCTGTCCAAGCTGGAGATTCCGCACGAGGTGAAGATTACCTCCGCCCATCGCACGCCGGCCGCTACCCACGCCTATGTGAAGGACGCGGATAGGCGTGGCTGCGCCCTCTTCATCGCAGCGGCCGGCTTGGCGGCCCACCTGGCCGGGACCGTCGCCGGACTCACCCTCAAGCCGGTGATCGGCATTCCCTTGGATGCCGGACCTTTGCAGGGGATGGACTCGCTGTTGTCCACGGTGCAGATGCCGGGGGGGATCCCCGTAGCCACCATCGCCATCGGCAAGGCCGGAGCCAAGAACGCGGGTTATCTGGCGGCCCAGATCCTGGCCCTGGGCGATGCCGATCTGGCCGAGCGGATACGCTTGGAGCGGGAGGAGAACGCCCGTGCGGTACAGACCAAGGACGCGGAGCTACAACGCAAACTGACGGGTTGAACGGGAGGGGTGGCTGCGACCGATCCGGTCGTTGGACTACCTGTGTCGGACCGGGATAAAGGGGTTCCAACCTCTCCAGCGTTCGAAACGACAGGTTTTGAGCCAGCAGCTGTCATCTCGACCGCAGGGGGCTGCCATCCTGAGCGTAGCGAGGGATCTTCTTAGCCTGCAAAAATCCCCAGTGCACAAGATCTCTCCCTTTGGTCGAAATGACAACCAGACAAATTAGAGGCTGTGTAAAAACCAACCTATTGATTTTGCTTGATGTGGGGTTGTCTTCTATCCGATCCGATGGGTTGAAAACCGACCTACGGATAGATCAATCAAAGCATTAGTTCTCAGGCAGTCTCCTATTTATGTAGATCGATACCGAACGATGTAAATTGACCCGGGCCGTTGGCGCCGATCAGTTCATTGGGATGACAAAAATCCTCATATCCGTCCAGGGGAATGGTGCATAAATCCGCCAAGTCGGGGCGGGGGGGGAAAGTTGAACGCGAAATTTTCGGGCTCTTTGGGTATCAGGAGGGTTGCGGTTGCCGCTTCTCCGATGCTGTAAGACGGGAAGGTGTAATAGATCTGTTCTTCGTTTTTCAGGGCAAAATTCCTCGGGAAGAACGGGCCATTTTCGATCACGTTGAATTCGGCGTTGATGATGATGGCATTCCGGTAGGCCCCGGATTTGAACAAGGAGTCGACCAGATGCAGGCCGCGCGCCCAGCTCATACAGGCATCGACAATATCGAAGCACTGGGCCTTGTGAAACCCGAGTGCGTTGACGATCATGTGACTGTTGCCGGGCTCCAGAAAGCCGCGTCCGATACCGACATAGATCAACAGATCGATAAGGGGTGGGGTCAGATAGCAGGCGGATAAGGCATTGTTGGTCGCCATTGCGACGTGATCGAGGGGCTGTTCGTGGCGATCACACCAGCGCCGTTCTTCCAATCCCGATAGTTCCAACAGCTTTCTGATGAGTCTGGTGGCGCGCCTGAGGTCGCCCTGGTAGGCGATCGAATGCGCCTCGATCAGCACAATGACTTCATCGTTGGATACGCGCCTTGAACCGAGACTCGCCGCAATGCTTTTAATAATCATTGGGCGGGACGATACCTGATCGTCATCGCGCGGGATAGCGGTCTATCAAGTCTTTCAATGTGGCGGGTTCAAGGGGTTTTTCAAAAAATTCATTCATGCTGGCAGCCAGCCCCTTTGCTCTGGCTTCTGGCGATAGAACTGCCGTCAGCCCGATAATGGGCGTGTTGTTGCCCAAGGCGCGCAGTCTTCTGGTGGCCTCATAACCGTCGATGACAGGCATCTGGCAATCCATCAGGATCAGATCATAGCTGTTGATTTCCAGCTTGCTTAGAGCTTCCTGCCCATTCGAGGCTGCCTCGGCAGTCGCCCATCCACTGAATTAGGTAACCATGCAAATGCGATCTCTGACAGGAGAGTCGTCATCCGCGACTAAAAGGCGATACTTGTCTTTACTCATGGTCAGCTCTGCTTTCCGGTGGCAAAAGGATGAGAGGCTGTCTAAAAACTAAGCCATTGATTTTCATAGAACTGTACCCGTAGGGTGGGCTGTGCCCACCGGTCAGGCATAGTATTTGGTGGGCACAGCCCACCCTACAGGTTAGTTACTTCTTATACAGTCTCTGAGGGAATCCAGCCGCGCCCCGGCCGGATAACAGGAATGTGCTGCCCCCCCCGCCGAGGCGGGGCAATTGTAACACCAACCGCTCGCTTCATCCGGCTCCCAGGCTCCGGCGTCAGGGTAACTCTGCCTGAAAACATGATGTTGCCGGGTTGGTTTTCCCCGCGCTGGAACGCGTAGGCGCGGGCTTGCGCCGTACCTATCGCTGCCGCCCGGTCGGTCGACGGCGATAGGTGCAGGGCTTGCCCGGCTTTTCCAGCTTGCTTTTTACGATGATTTAGCTCAATTGAGAACGCCCCGAGGGAATCAGAAACCACTAGTAATCGGATAACGCCGGTCGCGGCCGAAGGCCCGGCAGGTGATGCGCACCCCGGGCGGTGCCTGGCGGCGTTTGTACTCATTGCGATCCACCAGGCGTGCCACCCGTCGCACCTCCGTCTCGGGATAGCCTTCCGCCACGATTGAGGCGACACTCCGGTCGTCCTGGATGTAGCCTTTGAGGATCGCGTCGAGCAGGTCATAATCCGGCAGGCTGTCCTGGTCGGTCTGATCCGGCCGCAGCTCGGCGGAGGGCAGACGTGTCAGCACCCGCTCCGGAATGACCCGCGAGCGTCGATTACGGTAGCGTGCCAAACGGTAGACCAGGGTCTTGAACAGATCCTTGAGGGGTGCAAACCCCCCCGCCATATCCCCGTAAAGGGTCGCATAGCCGACGGCCATCTCGCTCTTATTGCCGGTAGTCAAGAGCATCCTGCCCTGCTCGTTGCTGATGGCCATCAGGATGATGCCCCGGCAGCGGGCCTGGATATTCTCCTCGGTGACGCCGGCATCCCGGCCTGCGAGCTGGTCCGTCATCATGCCCAGGAAGGCCTCGAAGGCCGGCTCGATGGAGACGATGCGGGCCTTTACGCCGAGGCTTCGCGCCTGTTCCAGCGCGTCATCCACGCTCATGTCGGCCGTGTAACGCGACGGCATGAGTACCACCTCCACCTGCCCCGGACCCAAGGCATCCGTGGCTACCGCCAGCGTCAGGGCCGAGTCGACCCCCCCCGACAGACCGAGCACTGCCCCCTCGAAGCCGTTCTTGCGGACGTAATCCCGCACCCCCAGCACCAGGGCACGATAGACGGCCTCCTCCCGTTCGAGCATAGGTGCCACGGCGCCCGGCAGCGGGCGTGGCCTGGGCTCGATCTCCACATCCACGGCCAGGGATGCCGCCTCGAAATAGGGGGCCCGATGGGTGAGATTCCCCGCCGCGTCGATCACGAAGGAGCCACCGTCGAACACCAACTCGTCTTGTCCCCCCACCAAATTCGCGTAGATGATCGGGATTCCGTGCGCCTGCGCCCGGAGCCGGACCAAGGCCTCACGCTCCGGGGCCTTGTCGAGGTGATAGGGCGAGGCACTGATATTGATCAAGAGATCGGCACCGACCGCCACGGCCTGGCGCGTCGGGCCCTCCTCCCAGATGTCCCTGCATACCGTAAGGGCGATGCGTATCCCCTTGAATTCCAGGATGCCGGGGCCGCTTCCGGGCTGGAAATAGCGTTTTTCGTCGAAGACACTGTAGTTTGGCAAGAGCTGTTTCGCACACTCGGCGATGACCTGACCGTCGCTTACCAGGCCCGCCACATTGAACAGGCCACCCAACGCCGCCTTGGGGTAGCCCAAGATCAGCGCAATCCCCCGCGTTTCGTCAGCGATCCGCATCAATGCCGCCTGGGTGCGCTCGGTGAGCTCGGGGCGCAGGAGCAAGTCCTCCGGCGGATAACCGGTCAGGGTCAGCTCCGGGAACACCAGCAGGTCCGCTTGCTGCCCGTCCCGGGCGGCATGTGCCGCCGCGATCACCTGATCCCGATTGCCGTCGACGTCACCGACGAGCAGATTCAGTTGTACCACCAGGATGCGCAGCCTCAAGGGCGTTTCCATTGTCGCTCACTCCCCAAACAGCCGCAGGCCAACTGTCCGCTCCCGTGGCCCGTCCAGCTCCACCAGCATGACGGATTGCCAGCGCCCGAGATCCAGCTCCCCATCGACAATCGGGATTACCTCCGAGCTCCCGACCAGCATCGCCAGCAGATGGGAATGGGCATTCTCCGGCTCGTCGGGTGGGCAATCCCGCAGCGCGATGTCGTTGTGCAGATAGGTCTCATCCGGCGGGACCAGGCGCGTGAAGAAGCGCCTGACATCCTCCAGCAGCCGTTCCTCGTTCTCGTTGATGGTGATGGCCGTCGTGGTGTGACGGGAGGTCACGGTCAGGAATCCGCGGGCCAGACCGCTGTCCGCAACCAGGCCACGGATCTGCAGCGTCATGTCGTGCAGGGCGATGCCGGGGTCGGTAGGGACAATGAGGATATGGTGGATGCTGATCATAATCTGAACGCAATACCAATTAAGTGCTCTCCGTCTTCGTGTACCGCCTCCAGCCTCACGTCGAGGATGCGGTTGGTCGGATCTTCCATCTCATCGGCACGTATTCTGACCGGCAGATAATTCGGCGTATAACCGAACCATGCGTCTTCCGATGGGCCGCCGTAGGGGCCTTCCACCAGAATCGGCAGCCGCCGGCCGACAAAGCGGGCCAGGGTTTCACCTTTCATCCGGCGTCCCAGCGCATGCATTTGGCGGCTACGCTCCTTCTTCGTCCGGTCACGGACCTGTCCCGGCAGGGTCGCGGCCTTGGTGCCCACCCGCGGTGAGTAGGGAAAGATATGGAGGTGACCGCAACCCAGTGATGTCACGAAGGACAGGGTTTGTTGCCACTCGGCTTGGGTCTCGCCGGGAAAGCCGACGATGATATCGGTAGTCAGATTGAAGTCCGCCACCTGCCTGTGGGCCGCTTCGATCAGGCGCACAAAGTCCTCGGTCCGGCAACGTCGGGCCATGCGACGGAGCACCGAATCCGATCCGCTCTGCAAGGGCAGATGCAGGTGAGGCATCAGACGCCGGTCCGCGAATAGCGTCCAGAACCCTGCTGCGGGCAGGTCCCAGGGTTCCAGGGATCCCAGACGGACCCGGGGCATATGGGTGTCGGCAAGGACCGCACGGATCAAGGCCGAGAGGTCGCCCTGGCCATCGCTGCCGTAACCCCCGAGATGGACGCCGGTGAGTACGACCTCCTTAACCCCTTCCATACTCAGGCGGTTGATCTCCTCTACCACTTCGGCAATCGGACGACTGCGTTCCTCACCCCGGACGAGGGTTACGATACAGAAGGTGCAGCGGTGGCGGCAGCCGTCCTGTACCTTGACGAAGGCCCGTTGGCGGCCGCGGACGAACAGGGGATCGGTCGCTTGCGCCAGGGCGTCGTGGGCCATGGAATCCAGGTCGAACGCCCGGGCGGTAATTTCTACCAGACGGTCCTTGTCCTGGTTGGGCACCAACAGATCGACGCCCTGCTCGCGGGCCACTGCGCCCCTGTCCAGTGAGGCGAAACAGCCGCTGACCACCAGCTTGGCCCAGGGATTGGTGCGCCGGGCACGGCGCAGCAGCTGGCGGGATTTGCGTACCGCCTCGGCGGTTACCGCACAGGTATTGACCACCACTAGGTCGGCCGCTTCCGCATCGGCGGTAACCGGATGGCCCTGCTGTTGGAACTGTCGGGCCCAGGTCTGAAGCTCCGCCTCGTTGAGCCTACAGCCCAATGCCTGAAGGTTTACACGCGTCACTTGAGCTGCGAGAGGTCCCTGACGGCGCCGCGCGCCGCGCTCGTCGCGAGCGCGGCGTAGGCCCGTAATGCCGTGGTCAGGGGGCGGTCCCGATGCTCCGGTTGCCACGCCGCGGTGCCCTTGGCCACCATGTCCCGGCGCCGTGCTGCGAGCTCCTCCTCCGGGACCAGGAGCTCGATCCTGCGCTCTGGAATGTCGATCTCGATCCGGTCGCCCTCCCGCACCAGCCCGATGGTTCCACCTTCGGCGGCCTCCGGCGACACATGGCCGACGGACAGCCCGGAGGTCCCACCTGAGAAGCGGCCGTCGGTGACGAGGGCACAGGCCTTGCCCAACCCCTTCGACTTCAGATAGCTCGTGGGATAGAGCATCTCCTGCATGCCGGGCCCTCCCTTGGGCCCCTCGTAACGGATAATCGCCACCTCGCCGGCCTGGACCCGGTCGCCGAGGATGGCCTCCACTGCCGCCTCCTGGCTCTCATAGATCCTGGCCGGTCCGGAAAAGGTGAGGTTCGAGGCATCCACACCGGCGGTCTTCACGATACAACCCTGCTTCGCCAGATTGCCGTACAGGACGGCCAGCCCACCGTCGCGGCTGTAGGCGTGCGCCACATCCCGGATGCACCCGTTGGCGCGGTCCAGATCCAGGTCGGGCCAGCGGTTGTCCTGACTGAAGGCGACCTGGGTCGGCCGCCCGCCAGGGGCCGCAAGATACCGGGAACGTACCTGTTCCACCTGGGTCCGCACCGGGTCCCACTCGGCCAGCGCCGCGCCCAGCGAGCTGCTGAAGATGGTCGGCGGATCGCGATGGATCAGCCCCGCGCGGTCAAGCTCGGCGAGGATGCCCATTACGCCCCCGGCCCGGTGGACGTCCTCGATGTGGTAGCGCTGGGTCGTCGGTGCCACCTTGCACAGATTCGGGACCTTGCGGCTCAGGTGATCGATATCGGATATGGTGAAATCCAGGTCCGCCTCGTGGGCAGCGGCGAGCAAGTGCAGCACCGTGTTGGTCGAGCCGCCCATGGCGATGTCCAGGCTCATGGCATTCTCGAAGGCGTCGAAGCAGGCGATAGAGCGCGGCAGCACACTCGCATCGTCCCCCTCGTAATAGCGCCTCGCGAGCTGGACAATCAGGCTCCCGGCTTCGAGAAAGAGCTCCCGGCGATCGGCATGGGTCGCCAACAGCGAGCCGTTGCCGGGAAGGCTCAGGCCCAGCGCTTCGGTCAGGCAATTCATCGAGTTGGCCGTAAACATCCCGGAGCAGGAACCGCAGGTCGGACAGGCGGAGCGCTCGTACTCGGCCACCTCCGCGTCGTCCTTATCGGGGTTGGCGGCCACGACCATGGTATCGACCACATCCAAGCGGATCTCGCTGCCGCCGCGGACCAGCTTGCCCGCTTCCATGGGGCCGCCGGAGACGAAGACCGTGGGAATATCGAGGCGCAGGGCGACCATCAGCATTCCGGGCGTGATCTTGTCGCAGTTCGAGATGCAGACCAAGGCATCCGCGCAGTGTGCATTGACCATGTACTCCACGGAATCGGCGATCAGGTCCCGCGAGGGCAGCGAGTAGAGCATACCGCCATGCCCCATGGCGATGCCGTCGTCCACGGCGATGGTATTGAACTCCTTGGCCACCCCGCCTGCCCGCTCGATCTCCCCTGCCACCAGTTGGCCGAGGTCCTTGAGGTGAATATGGCCCGGCACGAACTGGGTAAAGGAATTGGCAACGGCGACGATGGGCTTCTCGAAGTCCGCGTCCTGCATCCCGGTGGCCCGCCAGAGGGCACGGGCACCTGCCATGTTGCGGCCTTGGGTCGTGGTGCGGGAACGGAAACGGGGCATGGTGATCTCCGAATGGAAAAAACGGGGGGCGCTGATGCATTGCACCCTAGCCGTTCAGGCCCCACCTCGTCATTCCGGCAGGGAGTGCCGGAATCCCAGTGCCAGGGATGGCAAAAACAGCAAGAGGCTGTCTAAAAACTAACCCATTGATTATAAAAACATAATTGCCATCTAGCCCCCACGCTCCAGTGTGGGGGCAAGTCTTGACGCTCCAGCGTCACCAAGCCTGGTCGCTGGAGCGGCCAAGGTGATGTTCCCACGCTGGAGCGTGGGAACAAGCAAAATCAACAAGTTAATTCTTAGACAGGCTCTAAGGGCCCGAACGATTTACACTGCACCTCAAAGCGGTGATTATACTGAATCCTTGCAGGTCCGTAGCCCCCCCCAACCGTAGGGATCAGGGCGAGCGCGTATAAATTTGTTGGCGATTAACAGGTTGCTGCCCGCTTGCGGTCGTCAGCCGCAACGGCGGTGGTTCGCCATGAACGGTAGGCGCCGGCAAGCCGGCGCCGGGCTGGAGGGCAACCAAGCCGGCAGACCGAACCTCAGGAAAGCGCGGGCTTGCCCGCGCTTTTCCAGCTTGATTTTTACGATGATTTGGCTCAATTGAGAACGCCCCCTAGCACTCCCCATCAACCACCATGACCGACCAGGGCAAAACCCGCCCACGCCTTGGGGTGCGAGTAGCTGCCGGTTTTAATGATACCGAGCTGGCTTTCACGCAACGCCTCTGCGATGTCCTGCCCACCGCGGGAGAGCTTCTCGAAGGTACGCACCAGGAGCTTGAGCGTGGTCAGTGAGGGAACCTCCCAGTGGCTGACGAGCAGGTTTCTGGCCCCCGCGAAAAAGAAGTTATGCGCCAGGCCGGAGAGTGCCTCGCCGCCGCTTTCCTTGCCGCCGCCCCCGGTATCACAGGCGGACAGCACCACCAGATCCGCATCCAGCTCGAGATCCGTTGCCACTTTACTTGCCAGCAGCAGACCGGCGGCGGAAGCCCCCGACCCCGCGCTCGGGGTCGTGAGCAAGGCGGCATCGGGCAGGCATTCCAGCTTACTCGGCAACAACCCGTGGGTAGCAAAGGAGATATAGCGATAATCGGTCAGCTCGCGCCGGCGTACCGCGGGCACCGTAAAGGCACGCTGCAGAAGTAGGTCCCGGGGACCTGCACCCAGGACGCCGGCGCTCTCCTTCAATTCGAGGGCAATATTGGGTAGCGGCGCAAAATTCGCGATCAAGGACGCCTGCCTGCGACAGGTCGAGGTCCGCGGTATATCCACCGCCGACATCAGGGTTGCCGTCCTGCCCCTGGGCACGGGATCACCGAAGCCCACAAAGGGTTTCGGCGCCCTGGACGGGGGCGTGTCACGTAGGCTCACGAAAGATTGCACGGCCGGCGACCAGGTCAAGGCATGACGTGCGACCATCCATGGGACCGCGGAATAGTCCAAATCCTTCACGACCGGCGGCGCGTCCGTCATCAGCATGGCGAAGGGCAAGCTGAGCAGATCCCCCGTCGGAATGGTGATGAAGTGGTGTTTGCTACGGATCGCGCGATCGACCGGTCCGAACGGTTGCCGATAAAGGGCATAGGCCCGATCGACCGGATAGGCCGGTACCTCGTCGGTCTCCACCGGTCGTCTCAGCTCGCGCACGAAGCGCCGCACTGCGGCTCGCGACAGCCGGATGTCGTAGACCTCGATGCCGTCCCGATCGACCAAGAATCCGACCCCACCGGCGGCACCGACGAGGATATACAACAAGGCCTCGTCGGCGCGGAGCCGTTGCCGTACCTCCGAGGCAGGAATAGGCTTGAACAGGACCAGCTGATTGTAGCTGGGAGAGGCCGTCTGAACCTGAAGCTCGAGCGCCCCGATCCGGGCGCTGATCTCATCCCAGCGACGCTTGAGTCGCTCGCGAGCTGCCCCTGACTGGCGTCCAGGTCCTGGCGAATCCGCTCGCGCCGCGCCTGGGCGTCCTGCATCTGTCTGAGCAGACTACTGACCTTGCCGCTCCCGGACTCGAGCCGAGCGTAGACCTGGGCGATCTGCTGGGCCACCAACGGACTCGTCACCAGCTGCGCTGCCTCGAACAACTTGCCGGCGAGCCCTCCGACATGCTTTACGCCGATTTGAAAGTAGGGGAGCACATCGTCCAGGTTCACGTTGCCACCCTGCTCGCCGACAGTCTCGAAGCCGCCCCGAAATGCGCTCACGGCCCCGACGGGCATGGATCCGGCCCAGCGCCAAGAAGGCCAGCCCCCCGGCGCGGGTGCTGCCGGTCAAGGCGCGCTCGGAGGCGACGGCGGAGTCCAGCAGGCGCTGAGCGGCGGCCAGATCGCCGCGTGCTTCCGCAATCTGGGCCCCGAGCACATCGATCTCCACGGCCCAATCCCGCGGTGCCTCGAAATCCGCATCGAAGAGCGCCCGGGCCTGCCGGAATGCCGCCTCCGCAGCATCCAGGCGCCCTTGTAGCAGTAGGGTCTTGCCCTTCACATAGGCCGGCTTGATCGCGTTACCGCGGGCCGAGACGGGTCCGCCTCGGATCAACGATAAGCCGAAGGTCCCGACGAGTAACCCACTGCCGGCAGTGAATTCGCGCCCACTATCCAGGTCGTGCCGAACGCTCGACGGGGCATAGCCTTGGAGCTGGAACAGCTCCTTGGTCCGTTCCGCCTCCACGGCCGCCTCGCGGTTCCGGTGCTGATTGGCCAAATGCATCGAGCGGTAGGCATCGAGACGGGCCCGTTCGAGGGCCGGGGCGGCGGCATCTACCAGTGCCGCCTCCGCGCGCTCGAACATAGCGGCGGCGGCCTCGAATTTTTCCTGATTGCTCAGCTCGAGGGCTAGGTGCATGCTTAGAAAAGCGACCACATCCGGCCGCCGCTCCTCGGCCTGCAACAGGGCCTTGCGGTACTGCTGTTCGGCGAGCACATGCCTGGCCACGTTGGTTGTAGTACCGGCCCAAGCGCAGCAATCCTTTGTACTGGGTAACATCGCCGACGTCGAAATTGGCACTCGCGATCAGCCCCTCCAGGCGTCGCATCTCCGCGGACAAACCGCTGGGATCGGCGCCACTACGAACGCGACCGCTGGCCACACCGATGCCCCGCTCCAGCGGTCGGAAGGCCCCGGGAATCCCATCGCCGAGGTAAATGCGGTCACCGATCCGGGCCACCACCGCTTGATAGGGCCAGTCGCCCGAGCGCAGCCTACAGTCCAGGGCCAGTGCCTCGACCCCATCCAGGATGGACGTGGGACGCGCCGCGCCGCAGCGGGCAAACTGATCCAGGCGCACGCGCCACCAGCCTTCCGAGATCAATGAGCGGGGAGAATGCGAGTCGGCAGCGACGACGAATACCGAGCCGCTCGGCTGATCCTAGCTTCCGCATTGGAGGCTGGAATAGGCGGCACCGGCCGCCGCCGCGATCCTCGAGGGCGCGGCCCGCCCGTACAGGGTGCAGGAGTCCTGTCCCTGGTTGGTCCCGACCTCGAACTGACTATCCACCACGTCAGTGATGTCCACGGGCGCGGCACATCCCAGCAGACACACCGTCACCAGGAGCGCCAAGGCGCCGGTCAACCGTGTATCCAGATCCATAGGTATCACTCAAAAGCTGTTTGCGATCTTTGTGTCAAAGGACCGTAGGGCGGGAAAGCACAGCGCATCCCGCCGCGAGTGCATCCCGCCGCGTCGGTCATTCCAGAGCCAATTCCTTTACAACGTCGTCTGCCGCCCAATGCGGCGGATACAGTCCCGCTTTTACATCCCGGTGAAAGCTCGAATACGGCCAATCGACGAGGCGCGACACATGGCCGTGTTTGATCGGATTGTAATGGACATCATCGATAGGCTGCTGCGAATCGTCTTCATCGAGAATCCTGTGCTCCCAGAAGCGCCATTGCCAAATCCCCCGTTCCTCGTTCCCCGTTCCGCGTGCGATGCCTTGAAAGCTGCTCGTCTTTCGGAATCTGTGCCGAGAACCGTGCCTTGATGGCGTGCCAACGGGTGGAGAAATCGCCATCCCCCGCAGGCAGGGTCCATACCGAGTGAAGGGCACCTTGAAAAATAGCTGTTTTCACCACTCAAGAGACTCTAACCCATTGATTATCCATACGCTCCGTTGACGAAAACCGTATTTTTCAAAGTGCCCTAATACCTAGTTTCAGTCTATTTTTACATTCCAAGGGTCAGTAAGACGCGGAAACCTAATATGCCCATCAGTCCTATACAGGAAAAGTAGACTGAAACTAGGTACTAAAAACGATTCACAAGTCGTCGATGTCGTCCGTCAACAGATGGCGGCGGCGTTCCAACAGGTTAACGGTGAAAAAGAAGGTTTTGGCTCGTTCCCACGCTCCAGCGTGGGAACGCAAGTGTAGCCGCTCCAGCGGCCAAGGTTTCATGACGCTGGAGCGTCAAGGACTTGCTCCCACGCTGGAGCGTGGGAGTCAGAAACAGGTTGCTGCCAGCTTCGGGTCGTCAGCTGTACCTGCGGTGGTTGGCCATGACCGGTAGGCGCCGGCTTGCCGGCGCTGGGCTAGAAAGTAATCAAGCCGGCCGGTCGAAGCTCAGGAAAGCGCGGGCAGGGCAAGCCAAAGCGCGGGCAAACCCGCGCCTACAGGACTGGGATCCAGAAACATGACACTGCAACCAAGGCAAGGCAGTCCGATTTAACCAAACAGCTTCTCACTCCTCCTCCGCTGCGGGTTCCTCTTCGTCATCATGTTCCCCGCTCTCTTCCCAGATGGTCTCGTTGGCGCCGCTCAGATGCACCATATAGAGCTCGTCATCCACCGCGTAATCGGAAATCGCGTAGGCATCGGCCACGCTATCGAAAATACCGGGTGTCAATTCGAGCTTGGAATCGCTGGTTTCTCGAAACAAGAGTACTTGGAGCACGATCGTATCATTCGGAATCTTCTCAGGCTCAGTCGCTTTATCCGGAATACCCTTAGACCGGGGCGGTTCCGACACCAGGACATCCGGACCTGTAACATCAGGACCCACAGTGTCAGGACCCGGAGTGCCAAGGCCCGGAGGAGGGAGAACCGTGGGTTTACGACACTGCAATGTGTCGGTCTCGGCCAGGTAGACACCTCCCGACCCGGTAGCCGTCTCGATGTTACCCGCGGTGACATCGATTCGGCGGCTTCACCCGGCCCACCAATACCGTTGGCCGCAGTCAGAATGATATTGCAACAGACGAGGTTCTCGTTACCCGCGCCCTCCCCCGCCGTATTGTCACTGATCGCACCACCGGTCGCAGTGACACGGATGGTGTTGTCGGTACCGGTCTCGACCCAACCCAGCTCGACATCATTCGCAGCGGTGAGGATGACATCCCCCCCGGCATTGTAGACAGTGCCGTCGGCCATGCTGATGTTATTGGCCGTAACCGTGGCGGTGATGATGCCGCCGGAGGTAACGTCGCCAGCGGCAGTGTGTATGATGCCGGTACCGCTGGTCAGACCGACACTACCGCCGCTGACGGCTGCCGCGATATTCAATCGGCCCGCCGCATCTAAGCTCAGATCGCTGCCGGCGATGACTGCCTGATTGACCTGTAAGTTGCCGGCCCTGGTGGTCAGCCGGATCGATCCGCTCCCGGCGGTAGTGACTGCTTGGGCTACGGTCATAGCGCCGCCGGAAGTGACTTCGATAGCCCCGCCCCCGCTGCCGGTAGTTACCGGGCCCAGGGTCACACTGTCGGTCTCATCAATGAAAATGCCGCCAGTAGTGGTTTGTGCATCGATACTGGTCACAGCGGTATCGATATCGCCGCTGCCACCCGGCTCACCGATGCCAGTAGCCGCAACCAGGTTAATATTGCCACCGATCAGATTTTCGTTTTCAGTCCCGGTAATATCGCTGATGCCACCCTCCGTGGCTTTGACGCTGATGGGATTGGCACCGGCCTCGACACGACCCAACTTGACATTTCTCGCTGCTGTGAAACTGACTGACCTGCCGGCGCTGTAGACAGTGCCGTCGACCATGCCGATATCGCCGGTCGTCGCTGTGGCGGTGAGGGTACCGCCGGAAGTGACATCGCTGGCAGCAGTGTGCCCGATGCCGGTGCCGCCGGTAAGACCGACACGACTTCCCCTGACGGCCGCAGCGATATTCAACTGGCCTGCTGCATCCAGTCTCAACCCACCGCCGGCCGTAACCGCTCGGCTGACCTGCAAGTCGCCGGCCGTACGTGGTCACCTCGATAGCACCGGGTGCTGTGACCGACGCTAAGTTGCCTAACTGCACCCCGTCGGTTTCAGTGATGAAAATGCCACCGCTGGTGGTTTGTGCATCGATGCTGGTCACAGTGGTGTCGATATCGGCGTCTCCGCTCCCACCAATAGCACCATCCACTGCAGTCAGACTGACAGCTCCTCCCACCAGGTTCTCCTGACTGTCATCCATAGGGCTCTTGTCCGTGAGACCACCAGCCACACCGGCACTACCCGACTCGATGGTGATGGCGTGCCTCTCCTCATTGGCCCCACCCGCATCCGTTACCGCCACGATCCGACCCAACGCTAGGGTATCCGTCTCATCAATAAAGATGGCACCGCCGGCGTTGGCATCCAGGCTGACCACCTTGGTGTCAATATCGGCCTCTCCGCTCCCACCAATGGCACCACCCACCGCAGTCAGATTGATGGTTCCTCCCACCAGGTTCTCCTGACTGTCATCCATAGGGCTCTTGTCCGTGAGACCACCAGCCACACCGGTACTACCCGACTCGATGGTGATCTCACCAACACCGCCGCCGGCTACGATATGACCCAGTGCAAGGTTGTCGGTTTCCTTAATCAACCACTATGGACTGAAAGTCCAGAGTCTGGAGGACTAACGTCCTCATCCGTGGACAAGCCACGGACTGAAAGTGAAGGGACTTAACGTCCATAGTTTCAACTCTGATGCGCTTCGCGCATTAAAGTTATTGAAGCAATGAAGATACCGCCGCTGCTTCCAGTGATCATCGCGTCGAGGCTAGTCGCGGCAATGTCAAGATCTTTGCCTTCGCTTCTCGTTGCACCACCAATGCCTTGGCCTGCGATCAGGTTGATCGCACCACCGACGAGATTTTCTTTATTCGGACCTTCCGCCGCCGTGATGTCTCTGATCTGGCCATTGGTGGCGGTAACGCGGATGGTGTTGTTACCAGCATCGATATGACCCAGGTCGACATTACGCCCCGCCGTGAGATTGACATCCCCTCCAGCTCTGTAGAGAGTGCCGTCGGCCATGAGAATATCGCCAGTCGTGGCTGTGGCCTCGACCTTGGCGGTGATGGTGCCGTCGGAGGTGACATCGCCATCGTCGGTGTGTGTAATGCCGGTGCCACCAATGAGGGTGACATTGCCTCCCGTGATCCCGCCGGTAACCGTCAACAGGCCGCCTGCATCGAGGTTGACATCCCCTCCGGCACCTGCCAAAACATCGATGGTGCCCTTGTTTGTTATGTTGTTTCCGGCATTGATGGTAACCCCCATGCTGTTCGGGTCTGGAACGTTGGGATCGGCATCCGGCAATGGCCCGATCATGACTCCACTATTGATGGTAACGTCGTTGTCTGCCGTAAGTGTCAGGGTAATCTAATGGTTTCCAGTGACGGTGGCCAAATCGGGTTGGATGCTGATCTCCACGGTGATGTTACCCGTAGGGTCACCCCCTCGAAACCGGGCGTGTCGGGATCCTTTACCTTGGTGTTGGCGGGAGGGGTTGTACCAGTCGTCGTCACTACAACATTGCTTCCCCCCTCCAAGGCGTTCACGATTTGGGAAGCGTTGGTGCTGTCAATCTTGATGTCCGCCGGATCGATCAGCCAGGTCCCAGGCTTACCGGCAGGGGCGGAAGCATCGACCTGGGCCGATTCGATGTCAATAGTCCCAACAGCGGAGGTCTCGATAAAGCCGCCGTCACCGCCGAACTTACCGCCCCGGGCCGTGAGGGTGCCGTCGATCTTGGCCCTATCCTTCCCGTAGACAATGATGCTGCCGCCGTCACCAACGCCGGTGGCATCGGCGATGACCTGGGCCTCGGATGCCAGGATCACCCTATCGGCATTGCGGCCGGGACCTTGGCCGCCCCGATCCCCACCGATGCGGATGTCGCCGCCACCGGCGCTGCCGCTGGCCTTTACCAGAGATTTGCGCCCGAGCCTGATCTTGCGACCACGGATGTCGATCTTGCCGCCGCGGCCTGCCGATGAGGAGGCATTGAGGGTGCCGGTCACGGCCAGGGTCCCGCTGTCGCCGCCATCGAGGACGATCACACCCCCATCCGCGTGGGCACTGCGCGCACTTATCTTGCCGCCGACCTTGATCGCCTGGTCCACGATGCCCTCGGCGGCAGCGGCGGTGATCAGGACCCGTCCGCCCTCGACCTCGATGATCCCGTTGTTCTCGACCAGGGCCCTTTTCCCGGCCGGTCTGCGGGTCACCGGTGATCCGGTCCCGAAGTGAATGAGATCGTCGCCGTAGAGATCGACCGCAAACCGGCGGTTGACGGTATCATAGGGGCTGGTCCTATTCATCGGTCGGGACTTGCCCAAACCGCGAATCGCCAGACGTTGTCCCTCGATACCGTGCTTTTCCACCAGGTAATTGCGCACCACCTCGGCCCGTCGTTGGGACAGGTCACGATTGTATACTTCGGACCCCGAGGCATCCGTATGTCCTTCGACCACGAACGAATATCCCTTCAGCTCTTCGCGATGCAAGAGCTCCCCGATCGTATCCAGGAAGGGGATGGTCTTCGGATCCAGCCGAGCCGAATTGATCCGGAACTGGAGGCGAAAGGAGGCCGGTCCGGCGTCCGGGTTGTCCTCGGAGGCAGGCAGAGGTTCCCGGACCACCTTATTGTGCGCGCTTGGATTGCGAGCCCTTTGCAGAGGCGCGAGAAGACCTCGCAGAGACCTGGGAGGACCTCGCAGCAGCGCGAGAGGACTTTGAAGCGGCACGGGAGGACCTCGAAGGGGCTTGAACAGTTCGGTTGAAACGCAACCATATCTATGCAATTCTCACTAATATGGTGAGATTAGTAAGCATAGGTGAAGCTGCCAAGGTGTTGGGCGTGTCGATCACGACACTGCGCCGTTGAGA
>Ga0209679_1000238_pt1 | contig 24564 bp, 22 predicted proteins | sample WorMetHEROISLAND_4_FD_187408 | JGI IMG/M metagenome (GOLD analysis project Ga0209679, IMG submission 187408) | Marine gutless worms symbiont microbial communities from Max Planck institute for Marine Microbiology, Germany - Olavius sp. 2 HERON... ...
CGGGCTGATATTTGGTCGGAGCTGCAATGCGGGCAAACAGCATGATCGCCCCATCTGCGTTGCTCAAAGTGGAGCCGGGCTGATTCAGCATCGGGGAACCTCTGAAAAAACTCGAAGGTTGATATAGTAAGATTATCGTTTTTACTCGATAGACTAAGATTGTCCGTGTCATCCAGCGGATGCAGTGGCCAATTTCTAATATCAGCAAAACCATATAGTCAAGTTCAACCCTGGAGTTCACCTCACGGATTCAAGTTGTTGATTGAGAACACCCCCTAGTACCCCATTTCACCTTATTTTTCACGCTCAGAGCCCCTCCAAATGCGCCAAGGCAAGGCACAGCGCGCCGGGAATAGCTCACGCTCTTGCCAAGCGCTGTAACACCGCATTGGCGCATTTGGGAGGCTCCCTCCGGGCGAGGCGAGAAACAACCCAGCTGTGTTGTTGCGCGAGCTTGAAATGGGAGGAGCTATTCCTGCGCTCGCGCGCCTCGCATCTAGCCGCTTCTCGCCTCGCTGAGAGCGAAAAATAAGGTGAAATGGGGTACTGGCGTTGTCCGGGGGATTTGACTGAAATATGACAAAGTAGCATCAGAGGGAGAGGCGCTGACCGCTAACGCCTACCGCATCCGGTCCGAGCAGATACAGGTAGCTCCCCGTCACTGTTTCCGCGCCCGGCAGATGGGTCGGGTCTTCCCCCGGATAGAGTCGGGCGCGCAGCCCGGTGCGGACGACCCCGGGATCGATGCCGTTGACCCGAATGTTGCTGCTGTCCCGCGTCTCCTCGGCCAGGGTCTGCATAAGGCCCTCGATCCCGAATTTGGCCGCACAATAGGCACCCCAGTAGGCCGCGCCCCGGCGTCCGATCCGGTCCAGGGTGAAGATTACCGAGGCGTCGTCTGCGGCGCGCAGCAGGGACAGGCAGGCCTGGGTGAGCAGAAAGGGAGCGGTCAGATTGATACGCAGTACGCGCTCCCACTCGGTCGCATCATAGTCGTCGATCCGGCTCAGGAAGGGGGCGAAAGCGATGCAGTGGACAAGGCCGTCCAGACGCCCGAACTCCCCATCGATCAGATCCACGGTCCCCTGCAGGCCCTTCTCGTCCACTCGCTCCGGATCCACGGGCAGGATAGCCGGTTCCGGTGCACCGCCGGCCTCCAGCTCGCCATAGAGAGGCTCCAGGTCACGCTGCTCCCGGTCCGACAGGACAAGGGTCGCGCCGTACCGGGCACAGGCCACGGCAACGGCACGCCCGATGCCCTCCGCGGCCCCAGTCACAAGGACGACGCGCCCGGCGAGGAGATCGGGATTCGGCTGATAGTTTTCCATATCTGCGGATAGAAATGCACTCGCCCTGGCTGGAGCAGGTGAAGCAAACCCTTGGGGCTCATGGCGTCCGCCGGTTTTCTCGCCAAGCGAGCCAGAGTTTGCGCAAGGGAGTGAGCCCGATACGCCGGTCAGCGACCGCGAAGCCCACGCCCTCGATCTCATCGAGCAGGGATGCCAGAATGCGCACCCGAACCCTGATACAGACCGGCAGACCCCGATTCAGATCCGACACGGCGAGTTTGGCCCTGGCCCGGTCCGCCGCGGGCGCCAGCAGTTCCGGCAGGCGGTCGCGGTGTTCGCGCCGGCCGAGTGCTGCGTTCGAGAGACCGAACCCACGCAGCTGCTGGCTCGGAAACAAGGCCCGACCGCGCCGTGCTAGGACCCCGCTGTCGCGGATCAGATAGACCCGAGCGCAGAACCCCCCGAGACGGCGCGCCACCCGCAGCACATCAGCATCGCTCAGGCCATGACAGCGGGCGATCAGCTCGAAGAGGGCCCCCAGATCCCGCTCGCAGGCGGCGTCCAGATCGGCCTCGGTAGCGGGCTGGCGGCGCAGGATTTCCGCTTTCACCTGGTCAGTGATGTCGGTAAACGGGGTCTGAGGCAGCCCATGCCACTCCAACACCGGTCCCAGGGCCCGGCTCAAGGGGTGGTGCAGCGTGCCGGCAAAGGTACGTTCCAGCTCCTCGCGCCACCATTGGAGCTTGATCCGCGCCAGGTCAGGGTCCGAGACCCGGTCCGGGACCGCCCGGACCTGATACCGCCAGGCCGACAGCACCGCCAAATCGTCCCTCAACTCCCGTGGGGCAAAGCGCAGGCTATAGTAGGCGGACGAACCCAGGGGCGTTGCCTGGTTGGGGAAACGCCACTCATCCGGTGCCGATCCGGTAACCTCACCGGCCATCTGTCTCACTGAGGATCGTCATCATTACTAAGAGGCTGTCTAAAAACTAATCCATTGATTTTAATAAAATCGTGCCCGTAGGGTGGGCTGTGCCCACCTCTCAGGCGTCGTATGTGGTGGGCATAGCCCACCCTACAGTTTGGTTAGTTTTTATACAGCCTCTAAGCAGATCGAAAGTATCGCAATTGGACTAATGGCTTTGTTCCGATACGGTTAGTAAATGTCAACGGCCCCTAAGCGGTATCACCCAGCAAATGTGTGACTTCAGTGGCTCCGACTCCCCGCTCCGGCCGCCCGTTGACCGCATCCAGGGGCGGATTGCGTTGGACTCGGACCGGTAGTACCACCAGCTCGAAGGCTGTGTCTCCGGCAAAGAAAGCGAATACCGGATGGGTGCAGCGTAGGCTGCCCCCGTAGCGAAAGACCTTCTCGCTCTCTTGCCAGGGGATGCCCCGATCAAGCAACCTGAACACCACATCCTCCGGATTGTCCGTAAACAGATGCAGGCGCACGCCTTGAGTCGGGTCCCCGCTTCCGGCAAGCACGGGGCCCACGAGCCTGGGCGCAAAATCGGCGAAGACCTCCATGGCCGCCAAGGCCTGCCTGCGCAAGCTCGTGAGCTCGCTTTCCCGTTTCGCGCCCTGAAACAGGCGCTGTTGCTGCAACAAGGCCACTTGGATCTCCCCGTTCTTGGGCCACAATCGCCTGTCGCCGATACCGGCCCGCTCGGCCGCTTTACGCCGCGCACGATCAAACCCCCGTATCCCCTGATCAACCATGATACGAGCGGCCTCATAGGCCAACATTTGGCGATGTATATCAGATCGATTGCGCCCACTCATCCGAGGTCCCCGAAGCCGTTCATGATCACCGCGTGACACCGGCTAGGATACCACCTGCAAGACCACCTACGTCGACGGCCGGTCGGTTTCATCAGGGCTACCGAATGATAATCACTGCTGAAACATGGCTTTGGGTAATGGTTCAGAGCCTCGCTGTTGTTACCAGCCCTGGCCCTGGATTCCGGCACTCCTTGCCGGAATGACGCAGTGGGGCCTATAAGGATTAAGAGGCTGTATTAAAAAAGATAGTCGGGAGTAGGCTGGGTTGAGGAACGAAACCCAGCGTTTACGGGCCAACCTGGTTTGCTGGGTCTCATCCCTCGACTAGTACCCAATTTCGCCTTATTTTGCATTCTCAGAGCCCTCCCAAACGCGCCCAGGCAGGGCGCAGCGCGCCGGGAATAGCTCACTCTATTGCCAAGCGCTGTAATGCCGCCTTGGCGCGTTTGGGAGGCTCCCTTCAGGCGCGACGAGAGGTGGCCAACTGCGGTGTTGCGCAAGCTTGAAAGAGGATTGGCTATTCCGGCGCTCGCGCGCCTCGCATCTGGCCGCCTCTCGCCGCGCTGAGAACCAAAAATAAGGCGAAATGGGGTACTAGCCTACTGGCTTAAAATCAATGGGTTAGGCGTCGTGTTGGGTTCCGGCGCGTTCAGACCACCAAATGTTGGGCACGGGCCATCCATTGATGCGATTCGCGCGGGGAGAAGGTGCACTGGCCAGCAAGCTCAGAACCACCGTGCTCACCAGCATCTACGGGTGGCGTGTCCATCACCGGCAAGCGATCTGTTGGGCACGCCGCCAAGGAGCGCCACATCGGAGTGCCGCCATCCTGGCGGCAGATTGGCTTGCCGGCAGGATGCCGGCGCTCCGAATCATTGGGGTCAGCGCCCACCGGGTAGCGTATTGGTGGGCACAGCCCCACCCTACTTTGAGTGTAGGATGCCGGGTGAGCCCGCGTAGGGCGGGAAAGCGCAGCGCATCCCGCCTCTAGCGCTTTGAAAAATACGGTTTTCGTTTACAGTACCTCTCAACACTCAATAGCTTAGAGTCGCTTGATTGGTGAAAATACCTATTTTTCAAGGTGCCCTTTACCGATGTCCGCCGTCGCCGACCCTTCACCGTCGATGCTATCCTTAGTCTTACCCGATCACCTTCACTCGGTATGGACCCTGCCTTCGGGGGATGGCGATTTCTCTACCTGTCGGCACGACACCAAGGCCCGGTTCTCGGCACGGATTCCGAAAGACGGGCGGCTTTCAAGGCGTCGCGCGCGGAAAGGGGAACGGGGGACTTGGCAACGGCGCTTCTGGGAGCACGCGATTCGCGATGAAGACGATTGGCAGCGGCATATCGATTATGTCCATTACAATCCGATCAAACACGGCCATGTGTCGCGCCTCATCGATTGGCCGTATTCGAGCTTTCACCAGGATGTAGAAGCGGGACTCTATCCACCGCATTGGGCAGCAGGCGATGTTGTAAAGGAATTAGCTCTGGAGTGACCGATGCGGCGGGATGCGCTGGGTTTCCCTAAAGGCGGGATGCGCTACGCTTTCCCGCCCTACGGTCTTCAGATCACGCCAAATAACGCCGAACAGCGCCAAACGCACCGTAACCCAACCCGACGCTCAACCAAGATCCACGAAAAACACGAACGGACACGAACAGATCCTTACCTGGCATCGGGATGACAATTTCGTGTCTTTCCGTGTCTTTCGTGGCCAATGGAGACACCTGCTCGGATCGCACCGAATGCGGTGGTCCCTGACGCTTACGGTTTGGCTCCGATCCCGCTCCTCCTGTATCTTTCTCAGGATGCGACTGGAGAAGATCAAGCTCGCCGGCTTCAAATCCTTCGTCGATCCCACGACCGTGCATTTTCCGAGCAACCTGGCCGGGGTCGTCGGGCCGAATGGGTGCGGCAAGTCCAATGTCATCGATGCCGTACGCTGGGTGATGGGGGAGAGCTCGGCCAAGATGCTACGCGGCGAGTCCATGGCCGATGTCATCTTCAACGGCTCCACCAGCCGTAGGCCGGTGGGTACCGCCGGTATCGAGCTGGTGTTCGACAACGGCGACGGCGGTGCTGGGGGGGAGTACGCCGGGTTCAGCCAGATTTCGGTCAAGCGTCAGGTCTCCCGGGACGGCCAGTCGGTCTATTTTCTCAACGGCGCGCGCTGCCGCCGCCGCGACATCCAGGACCTGTTTCTGGGCACGGGCTTAGGTCCGCGCAGCTACGCCATCATCGAGCAGGGCATCATCTCGCGGTTCATCGAAGCCAGGCCCGAGGAGCTGCGCCTGTTTCTGGAGGAGGCAGCGGGTATCTCCAAGTACAAGGAGCGGCGGCGCGAGACGGAGAACCGGATGCGCCACACCCGCGACAACCTGGAGCGCCTGGATGACCTGCGCGAGGAGGTCGCCAAGCAGCTCTCGCACCTGGAACGGCAGGCCGCTACCGCCGAGAAGTACCAGCGCCTCAAACAGGACGAATGGCGGCTGGAGGCGGAGCTGCGGGCCCTGCGCTGGCGGTCCCTCGACCGGGAGATCGGTGTCCAAGACGGGTCCCTGCGGACCCAGGAGACGGCCCTGGAGGGCCAGGTCGCGCGCCAGCGGCAGCTAGAGGCGGATAGCGAGAAGCTGCGCGACCGCCATGTCGAGGTCTCGGACGCGCTCAATGAGATTCAGGGTCGCTATTATGCCGTCGGTTCCGAGATCGCACGCCTCGAACAGGGCATCCGGTTCGCCAAGGAGAGCCGTAGACGCCAAGAGGGCGAGGTCGACCGCCTGGAGCGCGAGCTGGCCGAGGTCCGGGATCTGCTCGCCCGCGAGGAGCGCGCCGTGGCGGAGATCGACGCAGCCCTGGCCGCAGATGAACCCGAACACGAGGCGGCCGCTGCGACGCTGGCGGAGGCCCTGGTCCATGTGAGCGCCGCCGAATCCCGGCTCGAGGCCTGGGAGGCTCAGTGGGAGGAATTCAACCGGCAGGCCGCTGCCCCCGCGGAACTGGCCCAGGTGGAGCGGACCCATATCAATCATCTGGAGCAGCGCATGGATCAGCTCCACGCCCGCCAGGGCCGGGTAGAGGAGGAGCTGGGACGGCAGCATAGCGGGGAATTGGAGGTCCGAATCCAGGCCCTGCAAGATCAGGCCCAGGATTACGACGGGCGGATTGCCGCCCTCCAAGATCAGGAACGACGGCTGATCGAGACCCTCCAGGAGCAGGAACGGACGCTGCGCGAAGTGGGCGGGCAGCTGGACGCGGCGCGGACCGAGCTGCAATCAGTACGTGGCCGCCAGGCCGCGCTGACCGCGCTGCAGGAGGTAGCCCTGGCCGATGCGGACGTGGCCCTGGCCGATTGGCTGAGCGACCAGGGGTTGGCGGACGCCCCCAGGTTGGTCGATGAGCTGGTGGTCGAGGCCGGCTGGGAGGCAGCGGTGGAGGCGGTACTTGCAGACCACCTGCGGGCCGTCTGCACCGACTCCCTGGACCAGGCCGGGGTCGCGGTAGATAGGGCGGACCTCGGCTCCCTGGCGCTACTCGAAAAGACTGATATCCTCGGCCCCACGGCCCCCGACTCGCTCCTGGCGCGGGTGCAGTGCCCCTGGCCCCTGCAGGGGCTGCTCGGGGCCGCGCGGGTGGCAAAGGATCTGCCGGAGGCCCTGAGCAGACGCGGCACCCTGGATCCGGGCGGGGTCCTGGTCACCCAAGACGGCGTCCTGGTGGGCCTCAACTGGCTGCGCACGCCGGAGGCGGACGGTGCCCTGGGGGGGGTGCTGGTGCGGGCCGAGGAGCTCAAGGCGCTGGAACGCCGGGCTGCGACCCTCGAGGCCCAGGTCCGGACCCTGGAGCAGGAACAGGAGCAGCTGCGGACGCGTCGGCGCGGGGTCGAGGAAGAACGCGAGGCGCTGCGTACCGAGACCGCCGGACTCGAAAAGGCCGGCGCCAAGGTCCGGGCGGACCTTACGGGACACCGCACCCGACTGGAGCACCAGCACGAGCGCCACGCCAGCCTGGAGGCGGAACGCGCGGAGCTGGCCGAGCGCCTGGCGGAGGTCGGGGTCGAGGAGGCAGCGGCGCGGAAACGCCTGCATGGGGCCCTGGAGGAGCTCGACACCCTGGCCGACCGGCGCACGACCTTGACTGAGCAACGCGAGGCTCTGCGGGGTCAGGTAGCGAAGGCGCGGGAGCAGGAACGGGAATCGCGGGAGCGGGCCCATCGCCTGCAGGTCGCCATCGAGATTCGCCGTGCCTCCCGGGAGGCCAGGCTGCGCAACCTGGAGCGGGCGCGGGAACAGTGCCGACAGCTCGGCGAGCGCCGCAATGAGCTGCGCCTGAGCCTGGAGACCTCCCTGGCCCCCCTAGCCGGGCAGGAGCAGGGGCTCGCAGCGCAGCTTGCCTTGCGTCTCGAAGTCGAGGAACAGCTGGGCGCCTCGCGGCAGCAGATAGAAGAGCTGGATAGCCGCGTCCGCACCCTGGGGCAGGAGCGCCACCAGGTCGAGCAGGACATCGGTGAGCAGCGGCAAGCGCTGGATGCTCTGCGCCTGGCGCGGCAGGAACAGTTCGTGCGCAGACGGACCCTGGAGGAAGCGCTCGCTGAGGCGGACCTGGATCCGCAGGGGCTACTCGCCAACCTAGAGGCGGATGCCGACGAGGCGGCCTGGCAGGAGCGGTTGGGGAAGGTCTCGGAGCGCATCGCCCGCTTGGGCAACATCAATCTGGCGTCCATCGACGAGCTGGCGGAGCAGTCCGAACGCAAGCGTTACCTGGACGCCCAGCACACCGACATTTCCCGTTCCCTCCAGACCCTGGAGCAGGCCATCCGGCGCATCGACCGCGAGACCCGCGACCGCTTCAAGGAGACCTTCGATGCCGTCAATCAGGGCTTCCAGCAGCTCTTCCCGCGCCTGTTCGGCGGCGGTCAGGCCTACCTGGCGCTTACCGGCGAGGACCTGCTGGAAACCGGCGTCACCGTCATGGCGCGCCCACCGGGCAAGCGCAATGCCAGTATCTACCTCCTCTCCGGCGGTGAGAAGGCATTGACCGCCGTGGCCCTGGTGTTTGCCATCTTCGATCTCAACCCGGCCCCCTTCTGCATGCTCGACGAGGTGGATGCACCCCTGGACGACGCCAATGTGGGGCGCTTTTGCGAGCTGGTGCGCTCCATGTCTGATCGGGTGCAGTTCATTTTCATCACCCACAACAAGCTGACCATGGAGATCGCGGACCACCTCCTGGGTGTGACCATGCAGGAACCGGGTGTCTCGCGTCTGGTATCGGTGGACGTGGAAGAAGCGACCAGGCTGGCGGCGATGGCTTGAAGCAGTTGTCAGGGGGCAGGTGTCAGTTGTCAGAAGATACTGGCTAGCGGACCTGTATACCCTAATACTTTTCTCCTGCATCCTGTCCCCTGACAACTGATAACTGACTTACAGATAGGGCATCATGCCCTTTACGACCAAGTCGGTAAGGCTCACGACTCCGATCACCTCGCCGTCTTGCACCACGGGCGCCCGGCTCAGGTCGAAGCGGGCGAACAGGCGGGCGCAGTGGCGGATGTCTATCTCAGGATTCACCGTCAATACGGGCTTGGACATGATCTCATAGATGTTGACCCGGTCCGGGGCACGGTCCTTGGCCAGCACTTGGCGGGAAATGTCCGAGATCACGACCATGCCGATGGTATCGTCGGCATGGCGCTTCCTGACGATCAGGGTCTTGGTATCCAGATGGGCCATGGTCTCCAGGGCCTGTGCCACCGTGGCCAAGCCGTCCACGGTATCAAATTGAGGTTTCATGACGTCACGGACGCGCACGGGCTGTTTGGCGTTCACGTCAGGATCTCCTTTTCTACGGTCTCGAAGAGCTTTCGAACCTGGTGATTGACGCCCACGGCGTCCTCCACGTCTATCTGAAAGGCGATCCCGTGACCGGGCCGCTCGTCAAAGTGGCCGGCCTTGGCGATAGTCTCCAGGATACTGCGACTCAGATGCTCCTCCACCAGCAGCAAAATGGCGTCACGTTGGGTCTCCAGGGTCAGACCGAAGAAAGTCTTGGATTTCTCGAGCCCCTCTCCCCGGGCTTGGCTGATCACGGTCGAGCCGGTCGCCCCGGCCTTGCGGGCAGCCTCGAGCACGTTCTTCGTTTCGCTGTCTTCGACAAATGCCAGGATAAGCTTGAAGTGCATATGTTCATTCTCCTGCGGATGAGGACGAGGACACGGTGCCGAATTTGCGCCGGGTAAAGAATCCACTGAGCTGGGCGTAGGCCATCACGGTCATAATCGGGAACAAACAGGTGAAGGCGATGAGCCCGAAACCGTCGAGGAGCGGATTGCGCTCCGGGATATTGCTCGCAAGCCCCAATCCTAAGGCCGCCACCAAGGGCACCGTAACGGTGGAGGTGGTGACCCCCCCGGAGTCGTAGGCCAGGGCGATGATGGTCCGGGGCGCGAACCAGGTCTGGACCAGGACCACGACGTAACCGCTGATGATATAATAGTGTAGCGGGGTTCCGGTAACGATGCGGTAGGTGCCGAGCGCGAGCCCGACGGCTGCCCCGATGGCCACGGCGATTCGCAGCCCCCAGGGGTGAATGGCGCCGGCCGATACCTGGTGGCCCTTGATGGCCACGGCGATGAGGGAAGGCTCCGCGATGGCGGTCGAGAATCCGATCGCGAAGGCGAACAGGTAGACCCAGGCATAGCGCTCCCAGTGCTCGGTGCCCACGATACCCAGAAAATCCGGGGCGGTGAGCTGCTCGGCCATGAGCCTGCCCAGGGGAAACAAGGCGCGCTCCAGTCCTTCGAGGAAGCAGGCCAAACCCAACAGCACCAGCAGGAAGCCCAGCAGCACCCGTCTGAGATTGGGAATGGAGCGACGCAGAACCAACACCTGGAAGCCCACCAGGATGCCGACGATGGGCAACACATCGTCGATGGTCGCCAGGAGGGAGACCCAGAGCGAGACCAGGTACCCGGTCACAGCAGGATTCCGTAACCCATGACGAAGATCATGGGCGTCAAGGAGGCAAAGGCGATGAGCCCGAAGCCATCGACCATGGGATTGCGTCCCTCGATGCTGGAGGCGAGCCCCACGCCCAGGGCCGTCACCAGAGGCACGGTGATGGTCGAGGTGGTCACGCCGCCGGAGTCATAGGCAATGCCGATGATCTCTTTGGGGGCGAAGACCGTCATGATCACCACCCCGAGATAACCGCAAATGATCAGATACTGAATCGGCCAACCGCGCAGGATGCGCAGAACACCGATCACAATGGCCACACCCACCGACAGGGCGACCGTGTAGCGCAGCCCCTTGGCATAGGCTTCGCGTGCCTCCGTCGCGTCGCCGATCACGCCCCCTTGAGCCGCTACCTTGGCGGCCTCCTCGGCAACTGCGATCAGAGCCGGCTCGGCAATCGTGGTCCCGAAGCCCAGGGCAAAGGCAAACAACAACAACCACAGCAGACTGCCCTTGGCGGCGAAATCCCAGGCCATGCTCTCACCGATCGGGAACAGCCCGAGCTTGAGCCCCTGGATGAACAGGGTCAGTCCCACCACCACCAGCAGGGTGCCCCACAGCAGCTCCAGGAGATTGGGGATGGGCTGGCCGAGCACCAGGAGCTGGAAAAAGGCGATCACCCCGATGATCGGCAGGAGATCCTTGACACTGCCGGCCAGGGATTTCAAGAGTTCTGGCGCAAGGGCTTTCATCAGGTCACCTAATAACCGAAAAACGCTTGTAAAACAGATCATCCACCGCTTGCCGGCCTGCTATGAAGCTGGTGCATGGCACTTTGGAACTCGCCGGCTATTGCTTCGCAAAGAGCCCGCTCCGCTTGGTCCAGGGCATCCCGAATGCGACCCTTGTCCTCCCTGGAGGTCCGGCTGAGGACATAATTCACAACCTCTGACCGACCGTCGGGATGATCGATACCGATACGCAGGCGCCAGAAGTCCCGGCTATCGAGCGCACTGATGACGTCTCGCAGTCCATTGTGCCCGGCGTGTCCGCCCCCTTGTTTCAACCGCAGGGTCCCGACCGGCAGATCCAGCTCATCATGCGCAATCAATATCTGTTCGGGAGCAATGCCGAAATAACGGACTACCGCAGCCACGGACCGCCCACTTCGGTTCATGAAGGTCAGCGGCTTGAGGAGCCGCAGGTCCTGCCCCGAAACGAGGAGCCGACAGAGGAGCCCGTGGAATCTGTTCTCGATCCGGAACCGACCGCCGTTGCGCTCGGCAAGGGCATCCACGAATCGGTAGCCCACGTTGTGGCGAGTCGATTCGTACTCCGGCCCGGGATTACCCAGACCTACCACAAGCCTTATTCCTTTCCCGGCCATGTTATCAATCTTCCCAGAAGTATTATCCACACAGCTTGGTTCTCAGAAGCGCGTCTTGGCAGATCGATTTAGGATCAGTCACGCAGAAATTCTTGGGAAGATTAATACATATTTTTGATCTTTCGAGGCGAATAGCCGGCCTGCTTTAACGAGGAAGAGCGGAAAAGGGACCATTCTGGGACATTTGCAGCCGATAGCACTTTTAACCAGACAGCTTCTCAGTGCCAAAATGATGCCTCTTCGTGCCCTCTGTGCCTTTGCGGCTCCCGGCACCCGGTCAGGTGCGCCCCGAAACCGATGGAAGGATTCCCTACCGATCGTCGGGTCCGGATCAGGATTCCGGCTCAGTGGGCTCGGTGTCTTCTCCTTCCTCGTCACCCGCTTCCGCTGCTTCTGCTTCTTCTTCATCGTGGATTTGGGCACCATGGACGATCACGACGGGGACATCCGGGTCCGGTGCGTGGGCGAGCGCCACGCCTTCAGGCAACGAAACCTCGGATAGATGCACCATGTCCCCGATCTCCATCTCCAGCAGATCGACCTCGATATTCCGGGGCAGATCCTTGGGCAGACAAATGACCTTGATCTCGGTGAGCTTGCGGGAAACCATGCCACCGAACTTCACCCCCTTGGCATTGCCTTCATTGAGGAAACGCAGCGGTATCGTCTTGCGAATCTTCTCCAGCGCACGGACACGCTGAAAATCCACGTGCAGGATGAAGGGCTTTGCCGGATGGCGCTGCAGATCCTTGATGACGACCTCCTCGGTCTTGTCTCCCACGAGGTCCAATACCTGGGAGTAAAACGCCTCGTATTCCAGATGCCGAACCAACTCGTTATGGACCAGACTGATCATCTCCGGCTCCCGATTCGCACCATAGACGATGGCCGGAACCAACCCCTGACGACGCAGGCGGCGGCTCGCACCCTTCCCTGCGTCCTGACGGAGTTGCGCATTGACCTCAAAGTTCGCGCTCATGTTATTTTCTCCAGCTCGATTGCATTGCCGAAATACACCATCTGTCCCGCGACCAGGACATAGGCACAAATCTCAGAAGCTGTCTGGTTAAAATGGATCGTAGCGAAAATGGTCAAAAATGAGGGCGTTTTTTCGCGCTTTCGAGGCGAATAGCCGGCCTATTTGACGAGAAAGAGTGGGAAAAGGGACCATTTTGGGACATTTGCAGCCGATACCACTTTTAGCCAGACAGTTTCTCAAATACTACCCGTAACGCGGACGGTTTGAGGCGGCCTCCGCAGGAAGATCTGCAGGGAAGACCCGAACAGGGACCCTTATGATCCGCCTCAGCTTTTCGTTACGGTCGTCTCGAAGAAGGCAAAATGACTTTGATCCTCGATCATGTTTCGGGAACATCAGGCTCCTGTAGTGATGAACTTTCCGCTGAGCCTTCTTCCTCTCCGCTGGGATAATTACACAATCACCGCCTATTAGGCACTACCCACGCTTTTATGGCAAGCCCCGAATTCAGTTTTTCCATACCCTTGACTCTGCCAGAAATCATCCGGCATTACAGGCGGAGAAAAGAAAACGTCAGGTTTGTATTTGGTTAAAACATAATCGATACCTATTCTCACATGCCCGGGCGCATACCCTCTAAAATCCGCCATAGTGGAAAGCCTTGGAACCTTCATTCTGGCAAGTGTCTTTTCATTGCTTCAATAACTTTAGTGCGCGAAGCGCATCATAGTTGAAACTATGGACGTTAAGGTCCCTTCACTTTCAGTCCGTGGCTTGTCCACGGATGAGGGCTTTAATCCTTCAGACTATGGACTTTCAGTCCATAGTGGTTGATTCTACCATCCGAAAATCCGTGAAATAGGCCGGAATACCGCCCCAACTGGTCGCCACAATGGACGCTGGTTCCAACAAGGTTTGCAATTTCGTAGCCTTGCGAATAAGAATTCCGTGACGAGCGGAGACCGGAGGGCGATCGATAACGGTAATTTTCTTAAACTCTTTCTCAAAGCTGTAAGGATATAATAAAAAACCATTGGAAGATACGGAAAACAAAAGAAAGATAAATGGTACGGAAATTATCACATAGCGATCGCGAAACAATGATTGTTTTCTCCTTTGCTCGAAATAATTCAATCCATAATTCAATAACACGAATAACATGGGCATGGCAACGATGACAAAACGATCTGCGCCGGTACCAGTATAATTCCAAACGTCACCGCCAACATAAATCGAGTAACCGAAATAGGTTCCAATAATCAAGAGCGGCAACACAGAGCCTTGGTTGGAGTCGCATCAGCGGTATGGTGCCGGCTATCATTAGAAGAAGAGGTATTGATATTAGAAGAAAGAAGTCTTTAACGAAAATATACAATCCTTTTAGAACACGAATCTCAAAAGGAACTCCCGTCAATTTCAGGTAGTAGATATTTGGAAGCAGCTCATGAAAATATATCCAACGAAAAATCGAATATGACACTATCGTCGTACCGAAAATTGTGAACCCAATCAACCAGGAGCGCTTATTTGCATGGACAAAGCCACCTTGGTAGACGATGAAACCAAGCACGACAAAAACCAACAGCATCATATCCATGCGTACCAGATAAGCAACCGCAAACAGCGAAAATAGCGTGATGGGACTGGATTTCTTTTCGATGACATTAAAAGCAAGATAGACGGATGAAGTAACCAGGAGCACTTGTAATCCCGACTCCATTCCTTGTAAGGCCCAATGATTCAGGGGATAATAAGAGGCAATAAGCACAACAGCCGGAAACCAGTATTTTTTCCGTTCCGAAGCCGAAGGTCAGTAATCATCAACTTGCGTATCATCAATAGGTTAAGGGCCAACAAAATCATTGAAAAGGCTGGAATGAATAGGCTTTTGTAGTTGAGCCCGACCGGCAAGGCATTGACGGGGATCATCAGGAATGTCCACGGTGGCGTGGTAAATCCCTCCACGGGTTCTCCGAACCTGGCCCAGTTGAGACCGTACCCATTGACCAGGTTCTTTGCGTACGCCATCGATATCATGGCGTCATCGAAAAGACAAAAATAGCGGATATCGCCGATCGTAAACGACGTTCTATAGATAAACCAAACGGACCAGGGGAGAAAGAATAAGAAGATCAGAACCGGACGATCGATGTCGATAGCTGCCTTGAGCCACTTGGACTTCATGCCGATTTCAACCCTTAAAAGACACTTTGGAACACTACTGATTCAGGATCGAGTCGAAATCCAGGGGGGATCCGGGCGATTACTCCCCGACATCTATCAATCTACAAACAAAGAGCTGACGGACTCCTCGTTCGAGATTCGGCGCATGGTTTCGGCAAGCAGTTCGCCGATACTCAACTGGCGGATCTTGGAGCAGGCGGCCGCGTCCAGGCGCAACGGGATGGTGTTGGTAACTACCAGCTCATCCAGCATAGACGCGGCGATATTGGAAACCGCCGGCCCGGAAAGTACCGGGTGGGTGCAATAGGCAACCACCTTGGCAGCCCCGTGTTCCTTGAGCGCTGTGGCCGCTCGACACAATGTCCCCGCGGTGTCCACCAAGTCGTCGATCAGCACACAGGTTCGGCCTTTCACGTCACCGATGATGTTCATGACCTTTGCTTCATTGGCCCGCGGCCGGCGTTTGTCGATGATCGCCAAATCGGCATCGTCGAGCTGTTTCGCCAAGGCGCGGGCACGCACTACACCGCCGACGTCGGGTGACACCACGAGCAGATCAGGATACTTTTGTCGCCAGATGTCGCCCAAAAGGATGGGCGACGAATACACATTGTCTACCGGTATATCGAAGAAGCCTTGGATCTGGTCGGCGTGCAGATCCATGGTGAGGACGCGATCCGTACCGGCATGGCCGAGCATCTTGGCGACAAGCCGGGCCGTGATAGGCACCCGAGCCGAATGGGGGCGCCTATCCTGACGCGCATAGCCGAAATAGGGGATAACGGCCGTGATCCGTCCCGCCGATGCCCAACGCAGGGCATCGATCATCACCAACAGCTCCATCAGGTTATTGTTGGTGGGTGACCCCGTGGGCTGAACCACGAAGACATCGCGACCGCGAACGTTCTCCTGGATCTCCGTCATCACCTCGCCATCGCTGAACTGACCCAGGACGGCCTTTCCCAACGGGATGTTCAGGTGGATTGCAATTTCCGCAGATAACTGAGGATTGGCGTTTCCGGAGAACACCATCATCTGGTCGGCGGGCACGGCTGATTTCTCCATCGATACAGGAGCCATCGACATACGGGCCATCAACGCACGGGCCGTGAAGACCACAGGAGATCAGGGTCCAGGACATCCCCGGCCTCGTATCTGCACCGCCTTCTTCGATCTCCAAAATTAAACGATCCTTGGCCGCAAGCCTCACGGGCCAACCCAAAACGCGAAACCAGAGCAACGGCAACCGAATAGCTGGCACACCGCGACGGATATGTGATCATATGGCTGGGGCGCCAGGATTCGAACCTGGGTATGCAGGGATCAAAACCCTGTGCCTTACCGCTTGGCGACGCCCCAAAGGGTTACTCCTGGATCATTTCCGAGAGCGGCGAGCGATTCATTCCGCGGGCGCCGAAGGCGGAGAAGCGCGGCGGAACCATCGCGCAACTGGCATGTGCCTGCGCCGCCGTCGCAAATGTACAGAACACACAGGCACCGGTTCCGGTGAGTCGTGGCCGACTAATGGTGGCAAGCCAATCCAAGGCCGCTGAGACCTCGGGGTAGCGCCGCCGCACGACCGTTAAACAGTCGTTCCGATCATCGCCGGCAATGAAGCTTTTTATTGTGATTGGAGCCGAATTCCTTGTCAATTCTTCGTCTGAGAAGACCGCAGCGGTGGTCACCTTGCACTGCGGCACCAGCACCAGATACCAGGGCTCCGGCAGATTGATGGGGGTCAGCACCTCGCCGATCCCCTCCCCCCAGGCTGCATGGCCGTAAACGAAAATCGGGACATCCGCGCCCAGCGTCAAACCGAGTTCGATCAATTCGGATTCGGAGAGGCCCAGATCCCAGATTCGGTTCAATGCTACCAGTGTCGTCGCCGCATCCGAACTGCCTCCACCCAGCCCGCCCCCCAGAGGTAGATGCTTCTCCACTCGGATATCGACCCCGAGCCCCGTGCCGGCCCGCTCCCGGAGCAAGCGTGCCGCACGCACCACCAGATCGGACTCCTCGGGGATCCCGGCGAGGCTCGAGGTGCGCCTGATCCGACCGTCGTCACGCGGCGCGAAGAACAGCCGGTCCTGCCGGTCGATGAACTGGAACACGGTCTGTAGACGGTGATAACCGTCGGGACGTCGCCCGAGGACCCGCAGCATGAGATTGAGCTTGGCCGGAGCGGGCCAAGGATACCCCGGAGGGGGGACATTAGGGCGTGTTGACATTTAACAAGGAGTGAACCCTATCTCGGGCTTGTCTCCTAATGGTACAGGATTAACAGGATACTTGTCCTATTGGCGCTCGGCATCACGATTATGTCAACAGCCCCTAAGGTTGGGGGTCCGAACGCGTAAAGTTGTAGCGGCCGATCGAACGCAGGAGGTATTCATGATCCGGCTCCCGGTCCAGGGCTGCCTCCCAGGTACTCCGCGCCTCGTCGTGCCGACCTAAGGTCCAGAGCACTTCGCCCAGGTGCGCGGCGATCTCACCATCGGGCATCAGGGCCAGGGCTCTGCGCAAATACTCTAGGGCCTGTTCCGAATTACCCAACCGGAACAGGACCCAACCCATGCTGTCGAGTATGGCAGGATCGTCCGGCTTCAGGGCCAAGGCGCGTTCGATGTAGGACCGGGCTTCGGTAAACCGCTCGGTCCGATCCGCCAGGCTGTAGCCGAGGGCATTGAGGGTCTCGGCGCTATCCGGATCCTCAGCGAGGATGGCCTTGAAGTCGCTTTCCATGCGATCCAGCCGATCCAGCGAGAAGGCATGCAGGCCACGCGCGTAGAGGAGATCATGATCGCCGGGGAAGGCCTCCAATGCCTCGTCGTAAACGGCCATGGCCGCGTCTGGTCGATCCAGATCGGCTAGCACCGTGCCCTCCACCAGGTAAGTCATCGGCCCCTCTTCGGGCCACTGGTCACGTAGCTGCTGAAGGAGCTCGCGCGCACGCTCCACCTGCCCCTGGTTGACGCGCATCAGCGCAATCCGCACCCGGGCGTTGACGGCGTGCTCGCCCGCCACTTTCCGATACCAGGACACGGCGGCCTCCGGATTATCCGCCAGCTCTTCCACCTGTCCGAGGTAATAGGCGGAGTCGCTCTGACGCTCGCCGGTAGCGTGCAGCTGAACGAGGTAATCACGGGCGGCTTCCAGATCTTCCATCTGGAGTGAAAGGATGCCCAGCGCAAACAGGACATCCGGTGCCTTCGGCGCATCGCGTAGCATCTGCTCGAACAGACTACGGGCGTGGGAAAACTCCCGCTCGTCGATGAGCAGCTGCGCATAGAACAGGCGTAGTTTCTGGTCGTCGGGGCTCTCGTTGACGAAGGCCTCCAGGACCTGGCGCGCCTGCTTGCGATCACCATGGTTCAGGAACAATTGGACGAGAAAGATACGCGGCAGATTCCAGCCCGGACGTAGATCCGACGCCCGCCGCGCCGCGTCCATCGCTGCCTCGTGCCGGTCGGCACCGGCCGCCACGATGGCCCGGGCAAACCAGGCATCGGCACTCTCCGGTTCCTCGGAAGTCAGGGTCTCCATGAGCTGCAAACGCTGATCGGGAAGCTCCAGCTTGGAAACCAGATGGGCCGCTCGACCATAGCCATCCCTGCCCTCCGCCGCCGCCAGCGCGATGATATGCCGCAAGTGTTCCATCGCGGCGGGTACGTCATCGGCCTTGAGCCGTGCGTAGGCCGCTAGCTGGTGGGCGCTGATCGCCCGGGGTGACAGCTCGAGCCACAGATCCGCGGTCTGCCGCATGGCCGTGGCACTGTCGAGGGCGAGGGCCGCGTTGGCCGCCAGCTCCGCCAATCGGGGATCCCGGGCCAAACGCGCGCCGCGCAGGAGATGAGCGAAGGCCATTTCCTGCTCACCGCGCTGGACGGCGATTTGCCCGACGAGAACAGTGTAGATGAGCTCCGCCGTCAGCGCGGAGGGGCGCACGGCCTTCGGAGGTTGTACCGTAGCCTCCTGCGCCTGATCCGGTTTAGCCTCGACGCCGGCGAGGCGCTGGGCACCACCAATGGGTAACGGACCGGCGCAGTCGGCAACCGAGGGTAGGAAAAGGAGAAAGAGATAGAAGCTGAATCGGCTTCGCATCGGGGTCATGGATACCAATCGCACATTAACGAATTGAGTACAGTATAACCGCCAAGTTCCCGGTTAAAAACCCAATGATGGTGATAACTCAAGGGTGCCGTTGAACCCCCCCCCCGGGCGGTGAAAATCCGCATGATCTGCGCATTGATAAAGTTTGTTATCCGTGCATTACGCCCGATCCCCCAAACCGCGCCAAATCATTCAGGATTGCTTTTAATCAGACAGCTTCTAGGGCCTCCTAAAATCCATGTCCCCACATGAACCGCACGGTTGCCACTTGCATAGCGGCCGCCGATGCCAAAGAATCATAAAGAACCAAAGTAGGTTCTTTCCCGAAAGTCTCTGAAAGATGGCGATTCTGGCAGTCGGACTCAACCACAAGACCGCCCCCGTGGAGATACGCGAACGCGTCGCCTTCGGACCGAACATCCTGGTGGGCGCCCTGCGCAGCCTCACCGAGCTCGCCCCGATCTGCGAGGGACTCATCCTGTCCACCTGCAACCGCACCGAGCTCTACTGCTCCCTGTATGCCGATGTGGGACACACCGATGGGGAAAGGTCGGTTAGCGACTGGTTGGGGCGATTCCACGGACTGGACCCGGTGCAGCTCGAGTCTTACCTCTACACGCGGCTGGACCGCGCGGCGGTCTCGCACCTGCTGCGAGTGACCAGTGGACTCGATTCCATGGTACTCGGCGAGCCCCAGATACTCGGTCAGGTCAAGACGGCCTTTCAAATAGCCAACGACAGCGGAGCTACGGGCAAGCTGCTGGGCCGGCTGTTTCAAAACGCCTTCGCGGTGGCAAAACAGGTACGCACGGATACCGCCATCGGCAACAGCCCGGTCTCCGTGGCCTTCGCGGCAGTCAGTCTGGCGCGGCAGATCTTCAGCGACCTGAGTGACCAAACCGCCTTGCTGGTCGGCGCCGGTGAGACCATCGAGCTCGCCGCGCGTCACCTCCACCAACACCGGATCGGGCGCATCCTCGTCGCCAACCGCACGGTCGAGCGCGCCCACGGCCTGGCCGTCCGGTTCGACGGCTTCGCCATCGCCCTGACCGAGGTGGCGAATCACCTCCCGCAGGTGGATATTCTCATCACCTCCACCGCCAGTCCACTGCCCATACTCGGCAAGGGAACCGTAGAGCGGGCCCTCAGACAACGCAAGCATCGCCCCATCTTCATGGTGGATATCGCCGTGCCCCGCGACATCGAACCGGAAGTGGGGGAGCTCGACGACATCTATCTCTACACCGTGGACGACCTCCGGGAGGTGGTGGCGGAAGGCCTGCGCTCGCGCCGCGAGGCGGCCGAACAGGCGGAGGAGATCATCGGCTTCCATACCGAGGAATTCCTCTGTTGGCTGCGTTCCCTGGATGCGGTGACCCTGATCCAGGACTACCGTGACCAGGCCGAACACCTGCGCGATCAGGTGCTCGCCAAGGCCCGGCGCCAACTCCAAGGCGGCAAGCCCCCCGAAGAAGTCATCGGCTTCCTGGCGCACACCCTTACCAACAAGCTCCTGCACGGGCCCAGCGTCCGCCTACGACAAGCCGGACGGGAGGGTCGGGAGGAGTTGTTGGCGGCCGCCAACGAGCTCTTCTGTCCCCACGAAAAATCGGGTTCTTCCTCATGAATCCCTCCATTCGCCACAAGCTCGATCAGCTCACGGACCGCTTCGGCGAGCTCACCGCCCTGCTGGCCGATCCACAGCTCCAGGAGGACCCGCGGCAGTTGCGCGAGCTGAGCCGGGAATACGCCCAGCTGGAGGCCGTAGTGGCCTGTTACCAACGCTATCGGCAGGTCAAGGACGCGATCGCCGGCGCCGAGGAGCTACTGGCAGACCCGGAGCTGGCGAACCTGGCCCGCGAGGAGATCGCTGCCGGCACCGCACGGCGCGAGACCCTGGAGCCGGAGCTGCAACGACTGCTGGTGCCCCCGGACCCCCATGACCAACGCAATGTCTTCCTGGAGATCCGTGCCGGCACCGGCGGTGCTGAGGCGGCCTTGTTCGCCGCCGATCTGGCCCGCATGTATCTGCGCTTCGCCGAGCTCAAGGGTTGGTCGGTCGAGCAGATGAGCGAGAGCGCCGGCGAGTTCGGCGGCTACAAAGAGGCCGTGCTGCGCATCAGTGGTGGTGGCATCTTCTCGCACCTCAAATTCGAGGCCGGCACCCACCGCGTCCAACGGGTGCCCGAGACCGAGTCCCAGGGCCGCATCCACACCTCGGCCTGCACCGTCGCGGTGTTACCCGAGGCCGAGGCCATCGACGACCTGGCCATCGACACCAAGGACCTGCGCATCGACACCTATCGCGCCTCCGGGGCCGGCGGCCAGCACGTGAACAAGACCGACTCGGCGGTACGCATCACCCACCTGCCCTCCGGAATCGTGGTGGAATGTCAGGATGAACGCTCTCAGCACAAGAACAAATCCCGCGCCATGTCCCTGCTGCAATCCAAGCTGCTGTCCCAGGCCCGGGCCGCCCAAGTCGACGCGCAGGCTCGCTCCCGCCGGCTACAGGTCGGCAGCGGTGATCGCTCCGAGCGCATCCGTACCTACAACTTCCCGCAGAACCGGGTTACCGACCACCGCATCAACCTGACCCTGTACAAGCTCGAAGAGATCATGACCGGACAGATGGACCAGGTCATCGCTCCCTTGATCCAGGAATACCAGGCCGAGCAGCTGGTCGCCCTGATGGACGCTTGAACCTATTGAATACCAGTACAGCAGTATTGAAGTACCGATAACATCGGTTCGATGCTTTCATTGGAAATTATTTTTTGCCGCAATCAACCACTATGGACTGAAAGTCCATAGTTTGGAGGACTAAAGTCCTCATCCGTGGACAAGCCATGGACTGAAAGTGAAGGGACTTAACGTCCATAGTTTCAACTATGATGCGCTTCGCGCATTAAAGTTATTGAAGCAATGAACGCGAATGAACGCAGATTCGTTCAATGTTATCGGTAAATGTCAACCGGCCCCCAGGGGCTGTTGACATAATCGTCGTGCCAACCGCTAATAGGACAAGATTAACAGGATGCTTAGGATTAACAGGATTATTTTTCTTAAATAACAATTATCAGATCCTGTTAATCCTGGAAATCCTGTACCATTAGGAGACAAACCCGAAGGTCAGAGCTCACTTCTTTTCCCTCCCCGTACCGAGGAACGGGCTCTGTTTTGCCCATCCTGTGGGTTAAATGTCAACATGCCCTAGGGGGTGTTCTCAATTAGGGGTAACACGATGATTTTACTCGATAGACTAAGATTGCCCGTGGCATCCGGCGGACGTAGTAGCCAGTTTTTAATAGCAGCAAAACCATCGGGTTAAGTTCAACCCTGGCGTTTACCTCACGGATTCAGGTTGTTGATTGAGAACACCCCCTAGTACCTATACCACGCAGCGAGGACCGAGTATCGGAAAGGTACTCCGGGAGGCCGCCGCAGCGCTGGCGGCGCTGCCTCAGGCCTCTCCTCACCTGGAGGCGGCATTGCTGCTGTGCGGTGCCACCGGGCACACACGTACCGAGCTCCTGGCCTGGCCGGAGACCGAACTCGGCGAAGCGGACCTGGCACGCTTCGAGGCCCTGATCCGACGCCGCCTCGCCGGCGAACCCATCGCCTATATCCGCGGCCATCAGGCATTTTGGACTCTGGATCTGGAGGTCACTCCGGAGACCCTGATCCCACGCCCGGAGACGGAACTCCTGGTAGAGCTGGCGCTGGAACGACTCCGCGCCGACGCGCCGCTTCTGGTCCTGGACGCCGGCAGCGGGAGCGGCGCCATCGCCGCCGCACTGGCCTCCGAGCGCCCCGCCTGGACCCTGATCGCGACCGACCGCACTATGGGGGCCGCCCGCATGGCCGACAGGAACTTCCGCACCTACGCATTCGGGAATACGCATGTCGTCAACTGCGACTGGCTGACGACCATCGCCGAGCGGTCCCTGGACGCCATCGTTGGTAATCCCCCTTACCTCCCCGAGGCGGACCCCCACCTCAGACGGGGCGATTTGAGCTGGGAGCCGCGCAGTGCCTTGGCCGCCGGCCCCGACGGGCTCGATGCCATCCGCACCTTGAGCGCACAGGCGGCCTCCCGGCTCCGACCCGCCGGATTCATTGCCCTAGAGCATGGCTTCGACCAGGGGCTTGCGGTGCGAACGATTTTCAAGCGGCATGGTTTCGAGGACATCCGCACTCATCCCGATCTCGGCGGCCGGGAACGGGCCACTACGGCGCGGCTTCCCGTGTGAGCGCATCCGGGTCTCTCTTGCGACCCACCACTGACCGACTGCGGCTAATATCGTGGGTTAGATGTCAGGTCCCGGACGATTATTTCCGGAGCAAAAGCGCAATACACCGTACCCTAATAGACCGGATGCAAGTGAACCGAGCAGAATGCCCAATCTGTCATCGACGGCGAAATCGGGGCCGCCTTGCTCGAACGCGAGCGAACCGACAAACAAACTCATCGTGAAACCAATTCCACAGAGTAGAGCGACGCCATAGAGCTGTATCCAATCGACGGCTTCAGGCAGCTTCGATATTCCGAGCTTTATCGCCAGCCAACTGAAGCCGAATACACCGACTTGATTGCCGATAAAAAGACCCGCTGCGATACCGAGTGGAACCGGGTGGAGCATGGATTCCAGCGTAATGCCTTCAAACGAGATACCGGCATTCGCAAAAGCAAATAGCGGCAAGATACCATAAGCGACCGCTGGGTGAAGGTCATGTTCCAATCTTTCTAGCTGGGTATGTATTTCTCCCGCCTCTCTCTTGAAGGGTATGAAGAAGGCGGTCAACACGCCGGCGAGCGTCGCATGTACGCCGGATTTGAGCACTGCCGCCCACAGCACCAAACCAATGAGCATGTAAGGCGCCAACCTCAATACGCCCCCGCGATTCAGGATAAACAAGCCGACGATGGCGATTGTAGCCAGCAGCAACGAAGAAAATGATAGATCGGCGGTATAGAACACCGCGATAACGATGATGGCACCCAAGTCGTCAATTGTGGCCAGGGTCACAAGGAACAACTTCAGGGATTGTGATATCCGGCTGCCGAGCAGTGCAAGTACGCCTAGTGCGAATGCGATATCCGTGGCCGAAGGGATTGCCCATCCTTTCATGGCTACCGGATCATCCCAATTTATTGAAGCATAGATCGCGGCGGGGATAGCCACACCGCCCACTGCCGCGATAATGGGTAAGACAACGCGAGCAGGATCGGATAACTCACCGGCCAGAAATTCCCGTTTCACCTCAAGGCCGATAAGGAAAAAGAAAATGGCCATCAGGCCGTCATTTATCCAGAGCAGCAGCGGCTTGGCAATTTCAAAATCGCCGATTTTGATCTCGACCGGAGTGCCGAGTAATGCGTCATAGAGGTATTTTGCCGCTGAATTTTCGACTACCATGGCCAGCACGGCAGCGATCAGGAGCAGGATTCCACTGGCGGACTCCATGCGCAGAAATTCTTTTAATTTATCGATTACCATAAGTGGATTACAGACCGTTGGATCGGAGTACCATCGCTAGCCAAATCCAGCAGGGCCAGCTGCGGAGGATCTAGTTTTTTCCGAATAGTACAGGATTAACAGGATTTTTTATGGAAATTAATAGTTATGGGCTTGACATTTGGAAGAATCGTAGGATAGCTTTCAATCAAGGAGGGTAATATGATGAATTTGTTCCAAATTTCAACACTGTTCCCAGATCATGAGGCGTGCATTGAGCATCTTAACGTAACTGGATCGGGATAGACATCGCCATTCACGCAATAAAGCGCGTGGCGAAGGTCCGCTTAATGGATCGCCTTCGGCTTGTCGAGGGGACGGATTTCACGATCGAAGGCGTGCCGCGCAACC
>Ga0209679_1000241_pt1 | contig 24194 bp, 23 predicted proteins | sample WorMetHEROISLAND_4_FD_187408 | JGI IMG/M metagenome (GOLD analysis project Ga0209679, IMG submission 187408) | Marine gutless worms symbiont microbial communities from Max Planck institute for Marine Microbiology, Germany - Olavius sp. 2 HERON... ...
GACAGCAGCTTTGCCATCTTCCAGTAAGCGAGCTGAAAACTGTTCCATAAATCCGGCCAACTCCGCTTCTACTGCTTGCTGAATCAGCTGAACTGCCCCTGTTCTCAGTAATTCAGTCAGGCCATCGGTGATTTCCTGTCGACCTGAAAACGCAACAACGTTATTCTTTCTTCATAGCGGTGTATCCCTGTTGGTTGAGTGATTGGTTTGGCGACTACCCATCAACCAGATACACCGCTATTTTTCACATTCTTTAAACACCAGATTCAGTTATAGCTCGGGAGAGACGCCAATGGCTAGCCACAAATTTCAGCAGATCTCTGTTCTAAGCATGAACACAATGGCCTTTACTGCCTGCTTTGCAGTCTGGGTCATGTTCTCCATTATCGGTATCCCCATCAAACAACTGCTCACCCTCAACGATACGCAGTTCGGTGTCCTCGTAGCGACACCCATTCTGACCGGTTCCCTCGTTCGACTGCCCGTTGGCATGCTGACCGATAAGTACGGTGGTCGTATCGTCTATTTCATCCTGATGCTCTCGATGATCATCCCGCTCTGGTTTATCAGCTCCGCGACCCAATACTGGCAGTTTCTGGTGCTGGGGCTGTTTGTCGGCGTGGCCGGTGCCTCGTTTGCGGTCGGTATCGCTTATACTGCGCGTTGGTTCGCCAAAGAGAAACAGGGCTTCGCGATGGGTATCTTCGGTGCGGGTAATGCCGGTGCTGCGTTGACCAAGTTCGTCGCCCCGTCGTTGGTGGTGGCCTACGGTTGGCAGGCCGTGCCAAAGGTCTATGCCGTGGCTATGGCGGTGGTGGTGATTGTCTTTTGGATGTTCACTTACGAAGATCCCAAGCACAAAGCGGGTTCGAACGTCACACTGCGCGACCAGATTGCGATGCTCAAAGACCCCAAGGTGTGGAAGTACTGCCAGTATTACTCCCTGGTCTTTGGCGGGTTTGTCGGTCTTTCGTTGTGGATGACCAAGTACTACATCAACGAGTACGGCTTCGACATTAAAACGGCAGCGCTATTAGCCGCCATCTTCGTTCTACCCTCCGGTGTCATTCGCGCGCTGGGCGGTTGGTTTTCCGATCGTTACGGGGCCTACCGCGTCACCTGGTGGGTGATGTGGATATCTTGGGTCTGTCTGTTCCTCATGTCCTATCCACAAACCCAACTGGTCATCAAAACCATTAACGGTAACGCGACCACGGATATCGGTCTTAACGTCTGGGTCTTTACCACGTTGTTATTCATCGTTGGTATCGCCTGGGGTTTTGGTAAGGCATCGGTATTTAAATTTCTCTCGGATGAGTATCCCGACAACATCGGTGTCGCATCGGGCATTGTCGGTTTGGCAGGTGGTATGGGCGGTTTTCTGCTTCCCATTATGTTCGGCGCGCTCATCGATCTTACCGGTATTAACAGTGTGGTCTTCATGTTGCTCTACGGTGCGACTTGCGTGTCGTTGATCTGGATGCACTACACGTTCGCCAAAGAACATCAGGACCAGGATCTCGAGGCTGCCAAACAGCATGCGGTAGAAGACTACGTTAAGTCTCACGAGAATCCCGCCGAGTACGCTGCAGCCATGGCGGCGGTCGAGCAGGCACACCTGTTGGAAGAACTCATCGAAAAGTACAAGCAATCCAAGGAAAAGGCGTTGCTTGAAGCTGATAAGTCGATGCTGCGGCAACTGGAAACTGCCGCAGTCGATGTACTCGAGTAGTTAACCCCACGCACGAATGAAGAGAGGCAATTATGGCCGATTTACATAAATGGGACGTAGAGGACACCCAGTTCTGGGAGTCAGAAGGCAAGAAGATCGCCAACCGGAATCTGTGGATCTCGATCCCCAGTCTGTTGTGCGGCTTCGCGGTATGGCTCTATTGGGGCATCACCACCGTACAGATGCTCAATCTGGGTTTTCCCTTTGCGAAAGCCGAGCTGTTTACACTGGCAGCCATTGCCGGTTTGACCGGAGCGACGCTGCGTATTCCCAGCAGTTTCTTTATCCGTATCGCGGGTGGCCGTAACACCATCTTCTTCACGACAGCGTTGTTGATGATTCCGGCGATCGGAACCGGCTTTGCGCTGCAGGATAAGGACACACCGCTGTGGGTCTTTCAGCTGCTGGCGTTTCTCTCCGGATTCGGTGGCGGCAATTTCGCCTCGTCCATGTCCAACATCAGCTTTTTCTTCCCGAAACGCATGCAGGGGCTGGCGCTGGGTCTGAACGCCGGTCTTGGTAACGCGGGTGTCACCACCATGCAGATCTTAGTACCGCTGGTGATGACTTTCGGGATCTTCGGTGGCGCACCGATGATTCTGGAAAACACTTCCGGTACGTTGATCGGCAAAATCCCCGCCGGATCGGAAACCTATATTCACAACGCCGGTTTTGCCTGGCTGTTGATCCTGGTGCCGCTGGCCTTCGCCAGTTGGTTCGGTATGAACAACATCCGTACCGATGAGGTTTCCCCGCACATTGGATCGCCTGTGGGCGCCATGTCCAAAATTATCGGTATGCTGTTTATCGGGTTCATCTGTGCGGCGGCTGGTCTCTACATCATTCTGCCCGCACCGACCGGTCTGGGTGCGCCGGGCTGGGCTAAGTGGCCCGTCATCGCCGGTGTCATTTTCGCCACGGTAATGCTGCTCAAGCAGCTACCGGGTGATATCAAGCCGAACCTGCAGCGCCAGTTCAAGATCTTCAACAACAAGCACACCTGGATCATGAGTGTCATCTACACCATGACCTTCGGTAGCTTCATCGGTTACTCCGCCGGTTTTGCACTGGCCATCAAAGTGGTGTTTGGTTTCCAGCACGTGATGGTCGACGGCGTAATGACCCACAACACGGTGAATCCCAATGGTCCTTCGGCGTTGATGTACGCTTGGATGGGCCCGTTTATCGGTGCCGTGATTCGCCCCGTGGGTGGCTGGATCTCGGACAAAGTGGGTGGAGCGAAAGTAACGCAGATCGTCTCCATTGTGATGATCGGTAGCGCGCTGGGTGTCGCTTACTTCCTCAAGCAGGCCTACGCCTCGGCGACACCGGAAGAGTTCTTCGTTCCGTTCTTCGTGCTGTTTCTGGTGCTGTTCGCCGCGACCGGTATTGGTAACGGTTCCACCTTCCGTACTATCGCCATGGTGTTCCCGAAAGAGCAGGCCGGTCCTGCGCTGGGTTGGACCTCGGCGGTGGCAGCCTACGGCGCGTTCATCATCCCGAAAGTATTCGGCGAGCAGATCAAGTTGGCGACGCCAGAGTACGCGCTCTACGGTTTTGCGGTCTTCTACCTGGTCTGCCTGTTGCTCAACTGGTGGTACTACCTGGGTCCCAAGGCCGAATTCAAGAGTCCGTAACGACGATCTACTCATTTAAGGCGTTCCTGCTGCGGGTTCCACTCAACAATCCGCAGCAGGGATCCGAAGTAACTTAGGAGAAAACCATGAGCCACTTTCTCGATCGGCTGAAATTCTTTACCAAAACCAAGGAGACCTTCTCCAACGGTCACGGCATCGTGACCAACGAGGACCGTCACTGGGAGGATGCCTACCGCAACCGCTGGCGCTTCGACAAGATTGTCCGTTCCACCCACGGCGTAAACTGCACCGGCGGCTGCTCCTGGAAGATCCATGTGAAGAACGGCATGGTCGCTTTCGAGATGCAGCAGACCGACTACCCGGAAACCCGCCCCGACATGCCCAACCACGAGCCGCGCGGTTGCCAGCGTGGTGCGAGTTTCTCCTGGTATCTCTACAGCCCGCACCGCATCAAGCACCCGCTCATCCGCGGTCGCATGTTGGAGCTCTACCGCGCCGAGCGCGCTTTGGGTAAAGACCCGGTGGAGGCATGGGCGGCGATTCAGGCCGATCCGCAGAAGCGCATAAAGTACACCGCGGTGCGTGGCCTGGGCGGGTTTGTCCGCGCCCACTGGGACGAGGTGAAGGAGATCATTGCCGCGGCCAACGTCTACACGGCCAAGAAACACGGTCCCGACCGCATCTTCGGTTTCTCGCCGATCCCGGCCATGTCGATGCTCTCTTACGCTGCGGGCTCGCGTTACCTTTCGTTGATCGGTGGCGCCTGCGGATCTTTCTACGACTGGTACTGCGATCTACCGGTGGCCTCGCCGCAGGTGTGGGGCGAGCAGACCGACGTTCCGGAGTCGGCCGACTGGTACAACTCCACCTACCTCATCGTCTGCGGCGCCAACCTGCCGATGACCCGTACGCCCGATGCTCACTTCGCCATCGAGACCCGTTACAAGGGGACCAAGGTGGTGTCGATGGCGCCGGACTACGCCGAGTACGTCAAGTTCGCCGATCTGTGGATGCCGGTGAAGCAGGGTACCGACTCCGCCGCTTTCATGGCGATGGGGCATGTGGCCCTCAAGGAGTTCCATGTCGAGAAGCAGGACTCCTATTTTGCCGAGTACTGCCGCAAGTACACCGACATGCCAATTCAGGTCACGCTGCGCAAGCACGGCGATCACTACGTCACCGATCGCTGCCTGCGTGCTTCGGACTTCAGCGACAACATGGGTGAGGCCAACAACCCCGAGTGGAAGACCATCGCTTTCGACAGTAAGACCAACAGCTTTGTGGTTCCCAACGGTTCGGTTGGTTTTCGCTGGGGCGAGGACGGACGCTGGAACCTGCTGCCGCGCAACGCCAAGGACCAGAGTGAGATCGAGGCCGAATTGACTGCCGTCGGTCGTCAGGACGATGTGGTCTCGGTAGCCTTCCCGCACTTCACCCCGGGTGAGGATGAGCTGCTGATCCGCAACATCCCGGTACGCAAGGTGCGGGGTGTCGATGGCGAGATCCTGGTGGCCAGCGTCTTTGACCTGCTGGTGGCCCAGTACGGTATCGATCGCGGGTTGGGCGACAACATCGCCACCAGCTACGACGATGCCAACGTTCCCTATACCCCGGCCTGGGCGGAGAAGGTGACCGGCGTGAAGCGTGCCGATCTCATCCGCACCGGTCGCGAGTTCGCCGACAACGCCAGTAAAACCCACGGTAAGTCGATGGTGATCCTCGGTGCTGCTATCAATCACTGGTACCACAACGACATGAACTACCGCGGCATCATGAATCTGCTGCACATGTGCGGCTGTGTCGGCCAGTCCGGTGGCGGTTGGGCTCACTATGTGGGTCAGGAGAAGCTGCGCCCGCAGGCCGGCTGGGCGCCGATCGCCTTTGCGCTTGACTGGTTGCGTCCGCCGCGCCACATGGCGTCCACCACCTACTGGTACTTCCATACCGATCAGTGGCGCTATGAGCGCATCAGCGCCGACTCCCTGATGGCACCGACCGCCAAGGGTAAGTACAAGGGGCACACGCTGGCCGACTACAACGTGGTCTCTCAACGTCTGGGTTGGCTCCCCTCGGCGCCGCACTTCAACAAGAACCCGCTCGATATCGTCAGCGAGGCGGAGCAGGCAGGCGCCACTGATGAGGCCGGCGTCGCCAGCTACATGATCGACAAGCTGAAGAGCGGTGATCTCGCCTTTGCCAGTGAGGATATCGACGCGCCGGAGAACCATCCGCGTAACCTCTTCGTCTGGCGTGCCAACCTGCTGGGTTGCTCGGCCAAGGGCCACGAGTACTTCCTCAAACACCTGCTCGGTGCGCAGAACGGCGTGCTCAGCGAGGGTGTCGAAGGAGCGGAGTCCAAGGAGATCAAGTGGCACGAGAAGGCGCCGACCGGAAAGCTCGACTTGATGGTCGACATCGACTTCCGTCTGAACTCCACCGGTGCCTATTCGGACATCATTCTGCCGACCGCCACCTGGTACGAGAAGAACGACCTCAACACCACCGACATGCACCCCTATATTCACCCCCTCTCCGAGGCGGTCAATCCCGCATGGGAAGCGAAGTCGGACTGGAACATCTTCAAGGAGCTGGCGCAGACCTTCTCGGGTCTGGCCGAGAAACATCTCGGTACCCGTAAGGACGTCGTAGCGCTGCCCATGCAGCACGACAGCGCCATGGCGCTGGCCCAGCCCTTGGGCGAGGTAAAGGACTGGAAGCGGGGCGACTGCGAGCCGGTACCGGGTAAGACCCTGCCGCTGCTGAAAGTCGTCGAACGCAACTATGCCGATACCCACAAGAAGTTCATCGCCCTCGGTCCGCTCATGGAAAAACTCGGCAACACCATCAAGGGTGTCGAGTGGGATACCAAGAACGAGTACGAGCATCTCAAGCACCATAACGGCACCATCAAGCAGGAGGGTGTCAGCCAGGGGATGCCGTCGCTGGAGGATGTGGTACACACCTGTGACGCGGTGATGCGGCTTGCACCCGAGACCTGTGGTGAGGTGGCGCACAAGTCGTGGAAGGCGCAGGGCAAGAAGACCGGCATCGACCACAACCACCTGTGCGATTCCCGCCGCGCCGAGATCATCACCTTCAAGGAGATTCAGGCCCAGCCGCGCAAGATCATCACGGCGCCCACCTGGTCCGGTATCGAGTCCCACGAAGTGAGCTACAACGCGGGCTATACTAACGTTCACGAGCACATCCCGTTCCGTACTCTGACCGGTCGTGCCCACTTCTACATGGACCACGAGTGGATACTCGACTTCGGCGAAGGCTTCTGTGTCTACCGTCCAGGTCTCGACATGAAGAACACCACGGTGCCGAAGGCGCTTGAGGGCAAGAAGCATGTCACCCTCAACTGGATCACGCCGCACTCCAAGTGGGGTATCCACTCCACTTACCAGGATACGGCACGCATGCTCACCCTGTTCCGCGGCGGTCCCTACATCTGGGTCTCCGAGGTGGATGCCCAGACCGCAGGCCTTGAGGACAGCGACTGGGTCGAGGCGGTTAACGACAACGGCGCCACCATGGCCCGTGTGGTGGTGAGCCAGCGCGTACCGAAGGGCATGGCACTCATGTACCACGCCCAGGAGAAGAACGTGAACGTGCCCGGTTCCAATACCACCGGCAAACGTGGCGGCATTCTCAACTCGGTGACCCGCGTGGTGGTCAAACCTACCCACATGATCGGCGGTTACGCGCAGTTCTCCTACGCCTTTAACTACATGGGGCCGGTAGGTTCGAACCGCGACGAGTTCGTCATCATCCACAAGGTTGCTGATAAAGAGATCGATTGGCTGGAACGTCCGCTCACACCCGAGCGCGAGGCCCAGCGCAATCCGGTCGGCATCAACAACTAGTTTGCTGAACAGAGTATTGAGGAGATTACGATGAAAATCCGCGCACAAATCGCCATGGTGTTGAACCTGGACAAGTGCATCGGTTGCCATACCTGTTCGGTAACCTGCAAGAACGTCTGGACCAACCGCAAGGGGGTCGAGTACGCCTGGTTCAACAATGTGGAGTCAAAACCCGGAGTGGGTTACCCCAAGGATTGGGAAAACCAGGAGAAGTGGAACGGCGGCTGGTCAAAGAAGAACGGCAAGCTCGAGCTCAAGGCGGGCGGTCGCATGAAAAAGCTGCTGACCATCTTCGCCAACCTCGATATGCCGGAGCTCGACGACTACTACGAGCCGTTCGAGATGGACTACCAGCGGTTGCAGAAGGCCCCCCTCTCCGAGGCGGCGCCCACGGCCCGTCCTAAGTCGATAATCACCGGCGAGACGATGGAGAAGATCACCTGGGGTCCCAACTGGGAGGACGACCTGGCCGGTGAATTCTCCAAGCGTGGCGCCGACAAGAACTTCGACGGTATCCAAAAGCAGATGTATGCCGAGTTCGAGAACACCTTCCACATGTATCTGCCGCGCCTCTGCAACCACTGCCTCAACCCCGCGTGCGCCGCTTCGTGCCCGTCGGGTTCGATCTACAAGCGCGACGACGACGGTATCGTGCTGGTGGATCAGGACAAATGCCGCAGCTGGCGCATGTGTGTCAGTGGCTGTCCGTACAAGAAGATCTACTACAACTGGGAGTCGGGCAAGGCCGAGAAGTGTATCGGTTGTTACCCGCGTATCGAGTCGGGAATGCCGACCCTTTGTTCCGAATCCTGCGTCGGCCGCATCCGCTACCAGGGCGTCATTCTCTACGATGCGGATCGTATCGAAGAGGTGGCCAGCGCCGACGACAAGGATCTCTACGAAGCACAGATGTCGATATTCCTCGATCCCAACGAGCCGCAAGTGATCGAGCAGGCGCGTGCCAACGGTATCCCCGAGGCGTGGATCATCGCCGCGCAGAACTCACCGGTATGGAAAATGGCAATGGACTGGAAGATCGCCTTCCCGATCCATCCGGAGTACCGCACCCTGCCGATGGCCTGGTATGTGCCGCCGCTTTCGCCCGTGCAGAGCCAGCTCGACCAGGGCAACTTGCCCACCGAGGCCGATGGGGTGATCCCGACCTCGGAGGCACTGCGCTTCCCCGCGCGGTACCTGGCCAATCTGCTCACCGCTGGCGACACCGCACCCATCATCTCCGCGCTCAATCGCATGCTGGCAATGCGCAGTTACCAGCGCTCCAAGCACGTGGAGGACGAGATCGATACCCAGGCGCTGCAGAATGCGGGCATTACTGCCGAACAGGCCGAGGAGATGTACCGCTACCTCGCCCTGGCGCACTACGACGATCGCTTCGTCATTCCCACCGGGCATGAGGAGTACCAGCAGGAGGATATCTACGCCTACCAGGGCCAGATCGGTTTCACCCTCGGCAACAGCAGCTCTGCCGGTATCAGCGAGACCTCGCTGTTCCCGCAGCGCCGCACCACCAGCGAGGTGCCGGTGACCTTCGTGCCGCCACCCAAGCCGCGGTCCAAGAGTTAGGGGGGTAGACGATGATTCTCTATAACGTGTTAGCCCGCCTGCTCGACTACCCGGAGCAGGGGCTCAAGGACCACGTGGACGAAATCCGCGAGGCGGTGGCCAACGAAAAGGCCATCACCGGGCCCGAGCGTAAGGTCATCGACGAGTTCATGGACTATGTAGCACAGACCTCACTGCTGGAGCTGGAGCTGGAGTATGTGCAGACCTTCGATATGGTCCCGGAGCACAGTCTGCATCTGACCCACCACCTGTTCGGGGATGACCGTGGCCGAGGCCCGGCGCTGGTCGATCTTGGCGAACACTACAAAGGCATGGGTCTAAAGGCGCGGGAAGACGAGTTGCCCGACTACCTGCCGCTCATCCTCGAGTATGTCAGCACGCTCGATGAGATGGCGGCAAGGATTTTTCTCGCCGATGCCGCCAAGGTGCTGACCGAAATCGCTGCCAACCTGGAGGATGCGCACAGCCGCTATGCGCCGCTGCTGCGACTGGTTGAGCAGCGTGGTCAGCTGCTGCAGGCCGCCTCATGAACGTGAGCGACTTCAACACCTTCGTTGCTAAAAATATTGCGACCGCCAGTGCCGGTGGTCAGAGGAGTGTATCGTGGACTATCTGAACAATTTCTTTTTCGGGATCTATCCTTACATCGCGCTCTCGATCTTTTTTGTGGGAAGCTGGATCCGCTTCGACCGTGAGCAGTACTCGTGGAAGGCCGATTCAAGCCAGCTGATGTCCGGCAAGAACATGGTGCTGGCGAGTAACCTCTTTCATGTCGGCATTATCGGTATCTTCTTCGGCCACTTCGTCGGCCTGCTGGCGCCCCACGCGCTGTGGGAAGCGATCGAGCTGTCGATGCTCGGCAAGCAGTACATCGCCATGTATGGTGGTGGCATCCTCGGTCTGCTGTGCCTCATCGGGGGATCGATACTGTTGGTGCGCCGGCTGTTCAATCCCCGGGTACGCGCCACCAGCCGCACTTCCGACAACTTCATCCTCATCTGGTTGATGATTACGCTGCTGCTCGGTCTGGCGACCACCGTCGTCTCCGCGGGACACGCGGCCCATGGTAATGCCGACGTGATGATGACCCTCGCCTCCTGGGCCAAGAGTGTCGTACTCTTCGCACCGCAGCCCGAGCTGGTCTTCCAGACCGAGGCGATCTTCCGCTGGCACCTGGTGTTCGGCATGACGATCTTCGTCGTCTTCCCCTTCACCCGCCTGGTACACGTCTGGAGCTTCCCCTTCGGCTATGCGGTTCGCGCTTACCAGATCGTGCGTACCAAAAGTCGCCAGCACGTAGGCATCTGAGATCATGCAACCCGGCGCCATGCGGCGCCGGGTTGTGGTATCAAAGGCCAATAGTTTGTCTGACGGGGTGGCAGTCATGGCGGAACGGCGTATACCGCACGCGCTGATCAGCGGGCTTTTGCTGGTGGTTGGCGTAACGATCATCGTCGCCAAAGGGCTCCATTTGCTGACCGACGGCGAGATCGCCAAAGATCCCTCATTGCCTACCCCGGCAACCTATGCTGCCGTCGACCGACTGATGGAGAGAGATCCAGTACGCGGCGCCCGTGCGGTGGCGGGCTGGAGCTCTATCGTCACCGCTGCCGTCTGTGCCATCACCGCAGCGGTCACGGGGGGAATTTTACGCCCAGTCTGCAACAGCACAATGCTCAGTCGGTGGTGGCAATGCTGAATGTTTACCGCAACGATCAACAGGTCGGTCGGCCCCATGACCGATCTGATGGCGCCTTGGGCGAAAGACTTGAGCGAGGAGGAGATGCTCAATCTGGGCGAATACATCGAGGTGTTGGCCGGCGTGAAGGAGTAGTGCTGTACGGGTGAGAAGTGGGGTGATGGGTTCGTCGTCCCGGTCGAACAGCAGCGATGCGTTAGAAAGCCGCCGGCATTTGGCCGGCGTTTTTTATTGAGTATTTGCCAACCTGCTGGCTGCAGTGGAATCGCGCGGTGTTTGTTTAGCGAAGAGGATGGGGTGACTAGTGAAGTGAGACGAGGGGTCGCGATGGCTCCGCTTCAATGAAGGTTGTTTATCCTAGTCGTTCTTGGCTTCGATGCCGAATCAGCACGTCGCAATGACTAAAGATGCGAAAACGACAATCGGGTATTGAGCCGGGGTCTACGTATTTTGTGCTATTAGCTGTCGTTCCCGCTCGGGTAGTTCGTGAAAACTGGAGACTCGATTACGGCCCTGGCTTTTAGAGTAGTAGAGCGCAACATCCGCCTTGCGTAACAGGTGTTCCACTGAATCTCCTTTGATCCAATGGGATACGCCAACGCTTATCGAAAGCCTCAGCGTATGGTTCTCGTAGTGAAAGGGTTCCCTGTCGATCGCACGCCGGATACGCCCAGCGACTTTGACGGCCGCTGTCTCATTGTCCGTCGGCAGAACCGCGACGAATTCGTCGCCTCCGAATCGAGCGACGTAGTCGCTTTCACGCAATACACTACGCGCACGCTCGATAACCGCGCGCAGTACTTCGTCACCTAGAAAATGCCCGAAATTGTCGTTGATCGGTTTGAAGCTATCGATGTCGAACATGGCAATAGCGAGTTCGCCGCCGTAGCGTTCTAAGCGTGCTGTCTCCTGGTGGAGGCGGTTTTCCAACGATCTGCGATTAAGGGCGCCCGTCAGGGAGTCTTCTCTCGCTAACGATTCAAGGTTACGTTTGGAAGTCTCCAGACGGCGCAGGAGTGCTGCCAGATAGGCCGGAATCATGCAGAGCGCGAGTAGTAACCCGCTGCTGAGTACCACGTGTTCGTTCCAAAATGGTGCAACGAAAGCCACTAGTGGAAAGGCAACGAGGCTAAGAACCGCAGCGCTATACATGTACGGCAGGCCGAATCGAAAACCGTTGCCAACCGTCACCCAAAGGTAAACACCGTAAGCAGGCGATCCATATTCCCCGCTCCATGCCAGGCAAAGTGACGCAGCGGATATATCGAGGAACTGACCAACGAAACGTCGGGGTGCATTGATATCCGGATAGAGGGCTATGTGGATCAATAAAACGAGAGCGGCTGAGTAGAACACCGACATCGCAATGATGAAATAGTGGTTAGGCGTATACTATTGATTGGGAAGTACCACCGTGATGACATACGCGCAAAACGCACCACCAAGAATCAAACGCAGAAAGGCCTGCTCGTGTTCGCTGTCGTGGCGAGAGCGAAGATTGTTCTTCAGGTAAGTGAGACTGAGGGCCCGTCGAGGTTGTTCGTGTTTAACCATGCCTGTCAACTATCCATCAACGTGTTCGAGGCGCGGAATGCGCCGGACGCGTCGTCCCCTAAACGGTGAGTGGCGTGATTCGGTGTTGGCCGTGTAGTCGATCCCCAGTCTACACCGGTCCCAGGTAGAGGTCATTACCTTACATCGATACGGAATAAAGATCATCTATTCGGGAGTACTAGTGCGCGTTCTGAATTCAACATCAGGTATGGCGCTGGCAGAGCCAGATGTTGTCATCGAGACAGGGTGGAACAAACTGCGTTCGCTGTGCGAGGAGATGGCCTCGAAGTGGTGTTTCGGGGCTTGTCCGAACCAGCCTTGGAGTCGAACGATGACGATCTGACGCGAGATCAGAACCTCTGCGCTGTGCGGGGATTGGTTGACGGTGGATCTATTACTCAGGTGGTAGACGTTTGGTCGTATTTTTATCCAAGCGCAATTTGATGATACTTGGGTTTCCCTACAGTGATGTCTGTCCAGGAGAAGTCAGCGTGCAAACCAATCCCTATGCGCATAAAACGCAAGCGCTACGAGTGGGAGATCGCGAAATCGCGACCGATTCGGAGGGTTACATTCAGGATATGGGTGATTGGTCAGAGGAGTTCGCCGTGGCCTTGGCGGCCAAGGAGGGTTTGGAGCTGACGGGGCGGCACTGGGATGTGATTTGGTACATTCGCGACTACTACCAAACTCACGGAGTACAGGCACAGGTGCGTGCCATGATTAAACATTTCAGTAAAAAATGGGGTCCGGATTTGGGCAGCAACCGCAATTTACATGATATGTTTCCCATTGGCGGACCACAGAAGCAGGGTAATCGTCTCGCAGGGATTCGCAAAACCAAAGGCGAACATTGAGTTTGTCGATAACCATGGAGGAAACGCACCACTAAATTTCCGATGCAAGTGGGACTACTATTAAGGTAAGAAGCAATCAGAAAAGTGTGGTTCCATGAGAAGTTACCTCCGACATCCCACCGATATCCCCATCCGTTATCGTCTTAGCGACAATCGTCAGAGTGGCAGCGAATTGCTGCGTAACGTCGGGCATGGCGGTCTCTGTTTTCAAACCTCGCACTTCATTTCCTCAGGAACGGAACTCCACATCACCATCGCGCTGTATGGGCCTCCCTTCGAAGCCGATGGCGTGGTTGTGTGGTGTAAACCGTTGGCGAAAGTGTACGAGGTGGGGGTGCAGTTCAGGGATGAAGAGACGGAATTCGCTGTCCGTATGGTTGAGCAGGCGTGTCAAATCGAACACTACAAACGCGAGGTGTTGGTGAAGGAGGGTCGCGCACTGGATGGGGAGGAGGCCGCGGAAGAGTGGATCAAGAAGTTCGCCAAACAGTTTCCCACCTGACGTTCTTTTAATGGCTGCACATCCGTCGAGTTCCAGTAACTCCGGCGCCTACCGGTTGCACATCATGGTTTCTCGTGCGGCGTGGATAAGGGTAGGTGCACGGGGTCGGTATCGGATTCCACCCGGCCGCTATCTGTATGTTGGCAGCGCACGCCGCAACCTGACTCAACGGGTAGCGAGACATCAGCAGATTGCTCGAGGAGAGCGTCGCGGGGGGCACTGGCACATCGATGGGCTGCTGGCACACCGTTACGCAAAACTCGTCCATGTCGATCTGGTACCGGGGGGCGAGGAGTGTTTAATATCGCATTCTATTGCCGTACGGAGCGGTATCGAAGTGCCCATCCCCAAGTTTGGTGCGACGGATTGTCGAGCGGGTTGCCTCGCGCATTTATACCGGGTTCCTGCGTCGATGGCGCTCGACACTTGAGCACCCTATAATCGCACCCAGTGTTGATTACGTACCAGGATACGCGATGGCGGTTTCGTTGGATGAGATTCGACAGGTGGCTCAAACGGCGGAGTGTCTCTACTCGCAACAGCAGGTGGAAGCCGCGTTGGATCGCATGGCGGAAGCCATTACCAACGATTTGTCACAAAGCGATCCGTTGTTGCTCAGCGTGATGCTGGGAGGATTGCTCCCTGCGGCCAAATTGATCGAGCGACTGGATTTCCCATTTCAATACGATTACCTGCACGCGACACGTTATCGCAATCAAACGCGTGGTGGAGAGCTCTTCTGGTTGACACGTCCCACTATGGATTTACGTGGCAGGAGCGTGATTGTCGTCGACGATATCCTCGATGAGGGCATTACCTTGAACGCGATCGTGGAGTACTGTCGACGCGAAGGTGTGGAGCAAGTACGAAGCGCGGCGTTAGTGCGCAAACTCCATGATCGACGCGATCCGTCGATCACAGTGGACTATCTCGGTCTCGATGTACCGGATCGTTACGTGTTTGGTTATGGGATGGATTACAAGGGCTATCTACGTAACGTGACCGGTATTTACGCCTTGCGGGAAGAGTAGGAATTCATAATGGCAGAAGTAGCGATCATCGGTGGTACGGGTCTCAGTTCCATCAGCAATCTGGAGCTTAAAGGTAAGGAGGTGGTCAGTACGCCTTACGGCCCTCCCTCGGCGGCTTTGCGTCGCGGTGTGCTGTTTGGTCAGGAGGTGGTGTTTTTGCCACGACACGGTTCGGCCCACACCATACCACCGCACAAAGTGAACTTTCGCGCCAACCTCTGGGCGTTAAAGAATATCGGCGTCAAACGCGTCATCGCCGTGGCTGCCGTGGGTGGTATTCGCTCAGACATGGCACCGGGGCGCTTGGTTTTTCCCAATCAGGTCGTCGACTATACATGGGGCCGTCCCAGTACGTTATTTGAAGCCGATCTGTCGACGGTTACCCATATCGATTTCACCTACCCCTATACGGAAACGCTGCGTCAAAAGCTGATTGAAGGCGCACGGAACAATCAGTTGGACGCGGTGGAAGACGGCACCTATGGCGCAACGCAAGGTCCGCGCTTGGAGACCGCGGCGGAGATCAATCGCCTCGAGCGCGACGGTTGCGATATCGTCGGTATGACCGGAATGCCGGAGGCGGCACTGGCGCGCGAACTGGAGATGGAATACGCGACCTGCGCGGTGGTCGCCAATTGGGCAGCGGGGCGTGCACCCGGCACAATCACCATGAAAGCGATCGACAAGAATCTTAAGAGCGGTATGGAGAAAGTGAAAATCCTGCTCGCTGCGATTTTGCCTGATCTGTAGCTCCTACCTCTCTATGAGAGAGGTATTCGCCGTCGTTACTGCAGAGGTTGGGTGGTAGCTTTCCCGGTTGGCGTTACGGGTACGGGAAGTGGTACCGGTGTTGCGGGCGCGGCGGTCATCTCCGGTGGTGGCGGTTCATACGCTGTCGCTTTTACCAGCAGCCCAAACTTCGGATGATCGAAATAGTGGATCTCCTCGCGCCGTAGACGACGTTGTTCAGTCAAGCGGAAAGTGCGAAAAAAGGTGGTGGGTAGTCCTGAAAAATCCGCCATCAAACCGCCGAAAAAGGGTAAACCCGGTGAGCCGGGGGCGGGATTGAGTGGCGCTGGGTTATTCGGTTGAGTGAGGGGGGTCTCCTCAGTGTTAACAGACGTCTCAGGTAACAGCGGTTGTTCTTTCCGATAGATTAAATCGACGTCGAAATGCAGATAGCGTGCGACGCGAAGGCGCACCGTGCCTTCTACGCCTTCAACCGGTTTGGGTTCAACCACCTGTTCAACCGACCAGACCGGTTGAGTTTCGTTTGCCGGTAATTCGGCGGAAGACGCGTGTTCGGGTAGTTGGTGCTCAATAGGGGCATTGGTGGGTATCAGCGCTTTCTGTGGGGGTTGGAGCGGCGCGTTGATGCGTAGGGGAATAAACTCTTCTTGGTTTTCCGCAAAGGGTTGACGCCAACCGATGTGGAGCAGCGGTTGGTAGTGGGCGGAGCGCTGCAACTTAGCGTACGTTTCGGCGAGCTCCAGTTCTTCTGGTACCAACGATTGAAACGGAATGAGTCCAGCGGCAGCTTCCGGTACGGGTTCGAGGTTGGCGGCATCCTCCATGTTGGGCTCGCCGGTATCGCGCGACCAATCCTCTCGGCTCGCCAAGCCGCCAGTTTCGTTGAGGAACAGAATAAGTTCCACCTGGTACCAACGTTCCGTGGGTTCCTGCGCTGCAGCCATGCCGCTGATCAGCGTCCCCAGCAGTAGTGCGGTGATCTCTTTTCTTATCATCAAGCGGCAGCCTCTTCCCTCAGGGTGTCGAGCAGTTTGTCGACAGCGTCGATACGTTCGTGCGGTTCGTCGAGTGGCATCACGAAGCGCAAACGTTGCTGGCCGTCCATTTTATACCTATCGGGCTGCGTTTGGATGAGCTGGATCACAGAGATAGGATCGATGTTGGGTTGTTCGACGAAGGTGACACGACCGCCTTTGGCGCCCACTTCCAGTTTAGTGATGCCGATCTCCTGGGCGCGCAGCTTCAGGCGCGTCACTTCGAAAAGCCGCTTCAACGGTTCGGGTAGCAGACCAAAGCGGTCTATCATTTCGACCTGCAGTTCGCGCAACTGCTCAGGCGTGTCGGCGCTGGCGATGCGTTTATACATCACCAGGCGGGCATGCACATCCGGCAGGTAATCATCCGGGATGAGTGCCGAAGCGCCCAACTCGACTTCGGTGCCTTGGTGCAGGGGCTGCTCCAGTTCGGGTTGGCGGCCCGATTTCAGTGCCTCCACCGCACGCTCCAGCATCTCCATATAGAGGGTGAAACCGATTTCGTGGATCTGGCCGCTCTGTTCCTCACTCAGCAGTTCCCCGGCTCCGCGGATCTCCAGGTCGTGGCTGGCCAACATAAAACCGGCTCCCAGATCCTCCAATGATTCGGTAGCCTCCAGTCGCTTTACTGCATCGGCGGTCATGGAGCGTTTGGAGGGTGTCACGAGATAGGCGTAGGCGCGGTGATGGAAGCGACCCACACGTCCTCTCAGCTGATGCAGCTGCGCCAGCCCCAGATGGTCGGCGCGATCGATAACGATGGTATTGGCGGTGGGAACGTCGATTCCGCTCTCGATGATGGTTGTACAGACCAGAATATTGAAGCGACGATGATAGAAGTCGAGCATGATGCGCTCCAGTTCGCTCTCGCGCATCTGCCCGTGAGCGACTCGTAGAGTGGCTTGCGGCAGTAATGCCTCGACCCGTTGCGCTACTTTGTCGATGGTCTCGACTCTGTTGTGGACGAAGTAGACCTGTCCACCACGCTTGATCTCGCGTAGGCACGCCTCCTGAAGCAATCCATCGTTCCACTCGCTGACGAAAGTCTTGATGGCCGTTCGCCGTGCGGGAGGCGTACTGATCAGTGACGGATCGCGCAGACCCGATAACGCCATGTTGAGCGTGCGGGGTATGGGTGTGGCGGTCAGCGTCAATACATGCACGTCGGTGCGCAGGTTTTTGAACAGCTCCTTCTGTCGTACGCCGAAGCGATGTTCTTCATCGATTATCACCAACCCCAAATTCCTGAACTTGATACTGGGCTGCAGCAGTTTGTGGGTGCCAATGACGATATCCACCTTACCTTCGCGGAGATCGGTGAGTACCAGTTCTTGATCCTTCTTACCCCTAAAACGCGATAGCACCTCCACGCGGATGGGCCAATCGGCAAAGCGGTCGGTGAAATTGTTGTGGTGCTGTTGGGCGAGGAGCGTGGTGGGCACCAGTACGGCGACTTGCTTGCCCGCTGAAGCGGCCAGGAAGGCGGCGCGCAGCGCCACCTCGGTTTTACCGAATCCCACATCGCCGCAAACCACGCGGTCCATGGGGAGGTCGCGTTCGAGATCTTTTAACACCGAGTCGACAGCGCTTTGCTGGTCCGGTGTCTCCTCAAAGGGGAAAGTTGCGCTGAACTGAGCATATTCATCCGCCGCGGTTTGGAGCGCGTGTCCCTTGCTCGCGGCTCGGCGCGCGTAGAGATTCAGCAACTCGGCCGCAGCGTCGCGTACTCTTTCGGCCGCGCGTTTGCGTGCCTTTGCCCACTGCTCTCCCCCCAATTTATGCTGGGGAGCGTTTTCCGGCGCGGAACCGGTATAGCGGCTGATGAGGTCGAGTGAAGCGACGGGTACGTAGAGTTTGTCGCCGCCCGCGTACTCCAGGGTGAGGAACTCGCCTTCGGCGCCGCCCGCCGTCAGGTGCTGCAGCCCCAGGTAGCGTCCCACGCCGTGCTCTTCGTGTATGACAGGTGCACCCAGCTGCAGTTCAGCCAGGTTGCGTACCACGGCATCGCTGTCGCGCGCTCTCTCTCGCCGCCGCCGAGGTTGGGTGGCGCGCTCACCGAATATCTGTGGCTCGGAAATGATGGCGAGAGCGGGATGCTCCAGTAGCAGCCCGTGCTCCAGAGGACCCACGGTGATGCCAATCGTCGTGTCACTCGAGACAAAGGTACTCCAATCCTCCACCTGCTGTGGATGGATCTCCCAGTCGTGCAGCATTTGGCTTAGCACTTCGCATCTTCCGGCTGTCTCCGCCGCGAACAAGACGCGTCCGCGATAGCTCTCTAAAAAGTCCTGCAGCATCCCGGCGGGTCGCGCTGCGCGGGAATGCAGCGCTAAGGAGGGAGGGGCAGAGGCGGCGTAGTTGATAGCTTTCTCTTCGCTCGCTTCAAAGGTCTGTTTACTGACCCGGAGCCACGCCTTGCAGTGGTGACGCAGTTCGTCGGGATCGAGATAGAGTTTTCTGGGGGGAGCAGTGGTCGCTCGGGGTCGTGGCGGCGTTGCTCGTAGCGCGCCTCCAGCTCTTTCCAGTACTCGTCAGCCGTATCGTCCATCTCCTGGGGTGTGACGAGTAGTGTGTTATCCGGCAGGTAGTCGAAGAGATTGTCGGTCGTATCGAAAAAGAGCGGCAGGTAGTATTCCAATCCTCCCGGGGTGATGCCGTTACTTACTTCGCGGTAGATCTGGCTGCGCTGAGGGTCTCCCTCGAACTGGCCGCGCCAGGCCTGGCGAAAACGCTTGATGGCTTCATCGGTGAAGGGGAATTCGCGTGCGGGAAGCAGCTCGACCGATGTCACTTTGTCGATGGAGAGCGGTGTCTCCGGATCGAACGTGCGAATGGACTCCACGTCGTCATCGAAAAGATCGATGCGGTAGGGGAGTTCGGCGCCGGTTGGGTAGAGATCCAGAAGCGATCCCCGAACGGCGAAATCGCCATGCTCGACCACCTGTGGAACGCAGTGGTAGCCGCTCGTCTCCAGGCGCTGGCGAGTCGCCTCCAGGTCCAATCGTTGCCCCACATCAAGCAGCAGGCTGGAACCCGCGATGTAGTTGCGGGGGGTCAGGCGCTGCAGAAGATTGGCAACGGGGACGACCAGGATACCCTCGGTGAGTTGGGGTAGCCGGCTCAGAGTCCAGAGTCGCCGCGAGACGATATCAGGGTGAGGTGAAAAGACGTCGTAGGGCAATGTCTCCCAGTCGGGAAAGGCGTAAACCGGTAGATCGCCGGTGAAGACTTTGAGCTCGGTCTCCAGCCTATCGGCTTGCGCGGTATCGGTAGTCACCACGACGACCAATCCATCGTGTTGACGCGCAGTCTCTGCAACGACCAGTCCGGCACTCGCACCGGGCAGGCGTCCCCAGGGCAGCGCTTTGCCAGGTAGATCGGGAAGTTGAGGATCGAATACGGAAGTATAACGGCGGGTTGGCGTGGGGAGCGTAGTGGTGTCCTGAGACGGTGCTAGAGAGTTGCTTTTTCGCTATTTATCTAATATAAACAATACGTAATAGCGTTAAATTAAAGTAATTAATGATAACTGTGCCGGGTCGTCCGCGGTGAGATCTTGCACCCGGCACAGCAGTTGAATCAGCGAGGAAGGATTATACGATACCGTCGAAAGGCTGTACCTCGACGATATCCCCGGGTTGAGCACCCTCGCTTTTGCGCGGCAGGATAATGAAGCAATTAGCCAGACTCATGGAGCTTAGAATTCCGGAGCCTTGTTCGCCAGTTGTCCGTACCACGGGTTGTCCGTTCTCGTCGCGCTGCAGTACACCGCGCTGAAATTCGGTGCGGCCTTTACCTTTTTTCAAGGTGTCCATCAATGGCAGGCGAAAACTAGGCACGTAGGTCTCACGGCACCCCATCAGGCGCCGAATCGCGGGCAGGGCGAATTGATAGAAGGTGACCATGACGGAGACCGGATTTCCCGGCAGACCGAAAAAGACCGCGTCGTCCACAAAGCCAAACGCGAGGGGTTTGCCGGGCTTCATGGCGATCTTCCAGAAATCCACTTTGCCCAACTCGTCCAGCGCCTCTTTCACGAAGTCCGCCTCGCCCACCGAGACTCCCCCGGAAGTCATCACCACATCAGCAATAGCGGCGGCATCTTTGAAGGCCTGGCGTGTCGCCTCGCGGGTATCGCGAATCACGCCCATATCGATGACCTCCGCACCGATGCGTTTCAGCATCCCGTAAATGGTGTAGCGGTTGGAGTCGTAGATCTCGCCTTCACCGAGGCTCTCCCCGATGGAGCGTAGCTCGTCGCCGGTGGAAAAAAAGGCTACGCGCAGACGGCGGCGTACGTTCACTTCCGGTACGCCTACGGAGGCCAGTACTCCGATATCAGCAGGGCGGATCAGCTGGCCCGGTTTCAACACAACGTCGCCCTGCTTGAGGTCCTCACCGGCATAGCGAACATTTTCGCCAGCCTTGTGACGGGCAAGGATACGGATCGTCTCCTCATGGCGTTTTACCGCCTCTTGCATCAACGCGGTGTCGGTGCCTTTCGGCATCGCAGCGCCAGTGAAAATGCGCGCGCACTCGCCGCGGCCTACGGTTCCGTCGAACGGGCGCCCGGCCCAGGATGTGCCGATCACTTTGAGCTCTGCTTCGCCTTCGCTGGGGAGATCGGCCGAATTGATCGCGTAGCCGTCCATCGCTGAATTGGTGTGCGAGGGAACATCCACCGCCGAACGAACATCCTCTACCAGCACCCGGCCCAGTGCATCGCGAATCGCGACCCGCTCGATCCCTGAAACCGGTTCCAGCGCCTTCTGGATCCTTTCACGCGCCTCATCGACGGTCAAAGTGCCCTTGGGCACGTCGTCACAGCAGGTGGGGGAGTGGGCGTGTGCTTCGCTCATGATATTCCTCATCTTCAAACAGTTTCTACAAGGCGCAATAGCTTACCGCATTCGTGAGGATATTGCGGGGTTTTGAAGACGGAAATCCCGGGGCAGCGTCGATCGATAGGAATGTGAGCCGATATCGGTACATCCACTAGGCGTTTGATTTGGAATACGCAAAGGGGAAATGGGAAGAGGGAACGGTGACAGAGCAGCCAGTGTAATTAAAGCCCATGTAGCGAGGCTCGACTAATAGAGGAATAGGATCTCTCAGTGTCACGAAAGCAGGAATTCAGTTCTGAGTATCCGTTTTCAAACTAATGACAGCGTGTAAATACTCGTACGCGTTCCATCCTCTTTGTTTGGCCTACCTCCCCACTATTTTGCGCTTTTCCTCATTACGTCTAATTCGGATCAATTTGCTCTTTTTATCGTGATCAATATTGATCACCCGGCTCTTTTTCGAGATCTCTGAAAGCCGTTTGGCAATTTCTTGCTGATTTTCTGGGTTACTGCCAGAAAACATAAGGTTGTTGATATACTGCTGTTCCGCATTGAGTTCATGTAATTTCGCCCTTTTCTCCCATTCCAGCTTGAACTCTTCACGTTTGTTGTCGATTTCCCATTTACGTAACTTACTACCATAGGAAAACTCAGCGACTCGTCGCTGATTATTTTTATAGAGTCGTTCAACATCAGCTTTCTCTCTTTCGTTCCACCTCTCTTCGTTTGGAGTCAAACTACCGCCAATAGGGGTAGCAAGAATGGGATCGTGTTTATCCAACAAACCAACTGACTTGGCTTCCTCCATCGCCCTGTTATCGCGTTCGGTCATGAGTTCGTGTTTGCGGATTTCATTTGCAATGAACTCTTCGTGTTCCTCCTGCGCCGCCAGCTTTCGTATCTCGTACATCTTGTCTTGATAGGTTTTCATGCCTGCCTTGAATTTTTCCAGGTGTTGTGGATTTTCGGCGCTCGAGGGGTTGAGAAACATTTGAGTCATGTTCTGCTGCAACTCGGCTTCGGCCTCCGCGGTTTTTATTTGGCGCTCAGCTCGGAGTTCCGTTCGTTGCAATCGAAATTCAACATCCAACTCCCAACTCCCTAGCTCTTTCTTGGTATTCCCGTTTTATTCCCGAAACAAACGTCCGAAACTGTTTGAGTGCATCGTTGTTCCGTCTGTGGCGTTCCGATTTATGCTGTTGCCTCTGCTTCTGGGCTTCGCGGCGCTCGGCAGCAATCGCTTTATCGTCCGCTGCTCGGGGGGATGAAGGAGGTAGAATTGCTGCCACTGTCAATACGATGAACAGGTACAACGAGAGTTTGTTTTTAAAGGATATGAAGTACATCGCGTATCTCCCTAATATCGAGTACTATTTCGTGCCCTGAGTGAGGGGTGCCTTTCTTCGCCTAAGCGGCTAACGTCGATTCCTGTTTGTCTATCCAGTGAGGTGCGTATCGCACCTTCCTCATTGGTAGTGATGACAGATATGGTGCTCGTCTAAGTGCCTGGATAGAAACTACTATTTGTACTTCGGTAGCTAGGTACGAGCGCTGTTTGGATCACCCTGTCGGCTCGTAACGAGCCGAGATCATACTAGAGTATAGACGGGGAATGAGATTGCATTTTGGGGATGAGCGGGCATTAACCAGTAGCAACAAGCACCAGGTTGGGGGATATGTCGTGGCGTAAACCTAGCCAGGGGGATCGCTCGAATCTCATCAAAACCTTGGCGGGTTCACTATGTCTAAGCAATGCGAGATCGCAACTAGCAGGTGCAATTGCTGGTGGCAGCCGACTCACAGCCGGAGTGCTGACTCGAGCCGGCTGCGAAATCTATGGTACGGGTTGTAATCCTTTCACCGATACGAAGGGAAAGGTTCAAACGCGAAAATGGCGCTAGCGACCGTATGCTTTTACTTACAACTTGGAGTTACACTCGCTAAATGTGACACAAATCGCAGCTATGTTTAGTAACTCCAGCGAAAACACAGCTAAAAGGCTTATTGAAGTAATACAACAAGAGGGTGAGCGATAAATGGGTACTCTCATAAGAAGTTGTCCACATTGCCACAACACTAATTCAGTTTTCAGCTCATTTGCACAATATCAAAGTTCTTCTGATGCTCAGTCTCAAGAATATCTTGTAGCACTGACATGCAGTGACTGTAATGGTGGATATTTTGTCAAAACATCTATCCATTCAGATCAGGCTCCACACGAGTATTCTGGAGATATTGAACGCGCGAAAGATATAAACATAGTGGAAGAGTATCCGAAGCCATCATCCAACGAGGCTCAAAAACTGGGGAATATTGTTGTTCCGGGAGAAATTCAACGTAAAGAAATACCCGCAAAACATATGGTGGAGGAGATTGTAAAAACCGCCATGGCAGATGATTATTCCCATGAGATTAAATTCCTACTGAAAAGTGAGTCAAACACGGAGCTGTTGACGACCGCCGTTTCAACACCTTATCGAATTGCCGTCATGGGTGAAGAGAATGCGACGATAGAGAACATTGTTACTGTCGGAGGTATTTCGCATCAGTACATTGCTTACAATCAATATACCGGTGAGTTAGGTATTCAAGTCATAGTATCCAACTATCTTGGGGCGCGAGGTATTCCCGAAATCTCCGGGAAATTTGTTCCGATGTGGAATATTTTGCTACCCGTTGGTATGCACATATTGGACTTTTTTCCCGTGACTGCAAAAGAAGAGATCGTTAAGCAGTTTCGTATTACCAACTATGAAGATTTGGATGATGAAATAGTAAAGTCCTATATATTGACTCATCCTCTAGTTAGCGCCATACCCAATATAGAAGCAATTGATAGAAGGCAAGAGAATGTGGAGTATGTTCCGCATCCGTTGGAGCTATAACTGAATCGGGTGTTTAAAGAATGTGAAAAATAGCGGTGTATCTGGTTGATGGGTAGTCGCCAAACCAATCACTCAACCAACAGGGATACACCGCTATGAAGAAAGAGAATAACGTTGTTGCGTTTTCAGGTCGACAGGAACTCACTGATGGCCTGACTGAATTACTGAGAACAGGGGCAGTTCAGCTGATTCAGCAAGCAGTAGAAGCGGAGTTGGCCGGATTTATGGAACAGTTTTCAGCTCGCTTACTGGAAG
>Ga0209679_1000243_pt1 | contig 24146 bp, 14 predicted proteins | sample WorMetHEROISLAND_4_FD_187408 | JGI IMG/M metagenome (GOLD analysis project Ga0209679, IMG submission 187408) | Marine gutless worms symbiont microbial communities from Max Planck institute for Marine Microbiology, Germany - Olavius sp. 2 HERON... ...
AAACTGTAGTGGATCAGTGTAGGGGTGAGAGGTTATCGGTTGGATCTATTTACTAGTCCATAGAATCGGTCGTCACATACCCACCTGCCCGTTACAAAATGATTAATTAAATCATTGATCACTCTTGTAAGGTGCACATTTGGACCAGGAGTGTCACAGTAAATAGAAATATGACTTTCAGAGCTGTAGACACAGCAAAACAAAAAAAACTAAGTACAAAGTAGTAATTGATTGACAAAGTGGGTGTCAGGTTGTCAGCTTACAGCAACAATTATCAGTACCTAGTTTGACCCAATAAAACAACTTAATTTTATACTTAACTTACTGAATTGTTCAGGTCTGATACAGAAGTTAAGTCCTTATTTTTGGTTGATCAAAAGTAGTAGTATAAAGCTTCCACCTGGTGAATCATTTCAAATAATCAAATTTAGTATAGAGAAATCAGTGCTAAGAACTAATAAATAATGTGGTAGTTTTATAAATTTTTGTGTGAAATTCTATGTAAACTTATGATTTTGTAAACAATAATTATAGGTTCAGATCGGTGATCTGACCCACGCCCATGGAAAAAGTGATAGGTTCAGATTGGCAGGAAATAAATAGCAAATTTAACTGAAATAGCACAGTTTGTGTTAAGTAAGTCCTTTAAATAATGCTTTCCAAATGCCTCGCTGGCTCAGTGGGCTGTGCTACATATTGGCCATATTAGACTGCTGGTTTGACTCCCTGCGTTGTTCACATTTTTCCATATTTTTTGCAACACGACTAGTAATGTATTACGATATTGCCACTTATTCAGTTTTTTTGCAGCAGAACGACTATATTACGATATTGCGACTTATTCAGTGTACGATAGTGTTGCCGATCTGAGCCTATCACTGTCCTTTTGTAAGTTATGTACCATAGTAACTTGCGTAATGTTGCAGATGTTATTTAGCCATTGTAAAATAAACTTTGTGGGTGTTTGGAATGTAGAAGTAAGGTCCGCAGTCAGTACTGATCCTAACCGTATCCCTAACCGTAAGTTGTCACTGCTGGAAATGGCTGAAAATAATATAACCCACTCACCTGCAACATTGTCGTAACTTGACATATAAATTATGTCTTTGTGAATCAGGTTGCGAACTTTTTGAATACCCATCGTATAGTACTAGTCATGCTTATCTTCAGGCTGGCTTTTGGGCACCATTTGAGAAAACTTAAAATTGACTTTTTTTCCACTTGGCTCAATCTCCTGCATCTTTTCCTATAATTTGGAGTTTCATATGGTGATGTTTGTCATTTAACCGTCTTTCTATCTTTCTGTGCTACGATGTCCATATCATGGTCGCCGTGGAAGGTTGTCATTGAGAGTCCTTTAATTCAACATGTATTTATGAGATGACTAACCAGTTTCTGTTCACGGACAAGTGTAGTTGCTGTTTCTGTGTTGCAGAGATAGATTGTCTTACATCTCTGTAATGTATGGCTGAGACACAGCCAGTCACAATTCCAGTCTCTTGCCTGGATGAAAACAACAGGGAAGAGTTGCATCCGAGTGAATCGGTGGCTGCGGCAGCTAATAACAGTGATGCGGTGAATGATGATTGTGTCAGAAGTTCGTCTGTAGAAGTCGGTCATGACACCCAGGGTAATCCCAGAAATGATGAGAAAGATTCCCTGCAAGCAGCCAATTCTAATTCTGTTATTGCAGGTCTGCATATAGATATCTGTGTTTTGTAAATCAGTTTCGTTTTAATTTTGTTATGCAAACATTTTGACTTTGTGATTGTGTGTTTATGTCTCTATAAATCTGTTTTTGATAGTGTTTGAACACCGTGTTATGTTTTTTTGTTTTATTAGAGTGAATTGATACTGTCTTCTCTTGAAATAATAAGAATTTGCAAAGAAGTAGAGCTGTCGAATTAACGCGTTAATTAACACGTTAAAGAATTAATCGCAATTAAAAAAATTAATGCTGTTAAAAAATTAACGCACATGCGTAAATTCTGTAAAGCAGAAGTTCCAATATGCAATTGAACTGCGGTTATTTGACGATAGAATAATATTCAATTAATTATTAACAACAAATGTCGGTTAATTTGTCAGTTATGCATCATTGTTTGATGGCAAGTTCGACAGTGGTCGCGTCTTGTAGATGAGTCGTGAACAGCAAGACGTGCAGCTGTTCGCTGACGGCAACCTACAACATAAACTGAACCTGTAGAATTGACACGTTAACGCACGATTAAAATAATTAATCGCGCAATTAACGCGATTAAAAAAATTAATTGCTCGACAGCTCTACAAAGAAGATTATTGTAAATTACGAGTTTTAAGTTTTACAAATTAGTAGCAACCGCAAGAGTAGCCCGGCTTATTTATAAATGTTTGTAACATTGTGAAGACAGATGCTACCTAAAAATACCAGGCTTGTCTTCACAATGTTACAAACGTATCTATAAATAAGCCGGGCTACTCTATATATACTATGTGTGTCATCTGTCACACTCGTGCACCCTACTAAAGCCGTTGGACAGAATGAGATGCCATTGGCAGAGACGCTCATGTGGTCCCAAGTAACATAGTGTTAGATGGGGGTCTCAGTCCCCCCATGGGAAGGGGAAATTTAGGTGTCAAAACCCCCAGTTTGCTGCGATGCCGCTAGGAGTGCAAATCCGCATGATTTTTACAAACCCTGGTTTACGGATTTGGTCGCTGTCAACCCGGGATACAACAAACCATCATCAAGAAGTGAACATGTGTTTGTACAGCGCAGGCCGGCTGTAGAAAACGCACGTAGTAAGGAGGTATTTAAAACACAGGCAGTGTTAGTGGAGAAAGCTGACCATATTTCACATCTGAATTGCAGCTGAACCAGTAGTGCTGACAGTAATTATCCTTGTGCAGTAATTGTATGCAGTGCAGTCATCCATTTCAGTAGTAATTATGTTGACTGCATGTCTTGAATTTCATCATTTTCAGGCTTCAAGGGCTCAAAATGAAACCTGTCAAACCCCAGGCTTTAGACCGTGCATAACCCCGAGTTTGTGGGATTGAATATCTGCAGGTTACCGGTACCTGGGGCTCTGGGGCCTGGAAGCTCGGGTTTGGATTTGCTAGATGCTGCCTAGTGCCAGATTACTTTGGCCCTTGTACCTTGTTATTAGTTTTATCATATTTTAATACCATCACCACATACAGTTTTTGTGATACCAAGTAATGCTGTTCTGTGCGCAGACACGTCAGTGCCAGTCTTTTCTAGTTCTCCCGGTTCCGTGATGACAAACCGTCGCCTCATTCTGAAACAGTTACCGAGTGGACAGTTTGCATTGACTGTGCAGTCGCTGGAGCCGGATGACCTCGGAGGATCCTCCTTTGTGATCAGTAACAGCCAGTCCGTGGACACGAGCACTTGCAGTGTGACTGTTGAAAGCTCGTGTGAATCTGACGTGCCAAACAGTCATGTATGTTACACATGCTTTTATGTTACATTACTGTCATGTCAGTTACTTGCGCTGTCTTCTGAATGTGTGTTTGTCAGTAGCATTAATTGCAAACTGACAACATATTTAGCTAGAAAGTACTCAGACAGTTCAAACACAGTTCAAACCTCCTACAAGGATTTTCATGTTTTATTCTTGGCTTTTTGTAGAAATTGCAACGGTAAACAAAGAGTCCTTTTAAAATATTCATGGATCTGGATCTTGATCTACGTCGAAGAACCCGTGGTCCGTATTGTGGTCCAGATTGCCACCCAAAATCTAATAGATTGGTCCTTGGCCACGCCTACTGCTCCAAAAATGTCGTTAAAATCCATTCATAATGTTTTGAGTACCCTAGCAGACAGACGGACCTTTGTCGGAGGCATTAAGTAATGTAGTTGCATAAGGTGATTGTCTTGTCATTAAGGCATGTGGAATAAATAGCATACAGTTTTCATGTATGATTTTTGTTGCAGACATATAGCCTACGTGTACATTTAAACTTATCTGTGTTGGAATGTTGCTATATTGTCATTAATGTGTTATGTTCAGCGTCTGCTTCAAATGAACAAAGTTAGTGTTGGCAGTGTTGAAGTGGTTGATGGCTCTCCAGTGTGTCTTGTTTGCGGTGACAAAGGCTCTGGCTTTCATTACTCGGTTTTAAGCTGTGAAGGCTGCAAGGTGTGTCCGATGTTACAGTTATCGTGTGTGTAAGAACCTTGCTGAAACAATTAGTTGTTTTTGAGGCAACACAGTGACTTCTAACATCATACACTCCCTCGTTGATGATTTGAGGGACCGCACACACACCCAATGGTAATGGGTGATTTTTTGTAAAGCACTGGAACGTAAAAAAATGATACAGATATGAAAGATTAAGATAAGCGTGATTGATCAAATAATATCATTCAAATCATGCGACGACAAAGTAGAACTATCAGAGAACTGCAGTCTGTAGATACCGTCATGAATATTATTAAGTCGCTTAAAAACTGCACTGCATACCAACTGCTAATGTTGACAAGTCTGTGGTGTCTACGTGACTTACGATAACTCTTTTTTGTGTTGTTTTTGGTGATTCAGGGTTTCTTCAAGCGAACGGTTCAGAGAAATATGGTCTACTCTTGCAAAGAAAACGGTGTCTGCGATATTAACAGAGTGACACGTAACAACTGTCAGTACTGTCGCTTTCGCCGATGCTTAGACGCTGGAATGAAGAAAGAAGGTAAGCACAAAAGCGGTCCAAATTAGAAACTGCGCTGTTGTCAAACTTTGCTGCAGTTTTTTATTTGCACATTTTTACTGCTTCACATGTTGACTTGAGTGTATTCAGCATTTTGAGCTGGTTTGTCCATGTGATTGGTCTTTGTGGCACTCACGGTTGTCTTACTTGTAGCAGCTCTAGTATTTTTTGTCAACTGAGAAAAATTTTCCTGCATGTCAGAAGTTGTCGCTGTTTTGATAGGCAAATTTAAATGTGACAGGAGCTTGCAGGCACTTGCTTTATGTATGATAGCCAGTGCTGTTTTGTTTAGCTGAAACCTAATGGAAACCAGTATTTGACTCCAAAACTAGAAAAGCCAAAACCAACTATTTAGTTTTAAATGATGTTAAAATATTGGTTTATCTGTTGTGCACAGATCTAGCTAGCAAGACATACTGTCACTCACTCGCTGGAGACTTAAACTGAAGGCAAACGTTTACTGCACAGACGTTTACTGCATATGCAGGAGTCACTGTTAATTATACAGTCCATTTCAAAGCCTCAGTAGGCGCCCATTTACCACATCATGATCGAATTATAGGTCTTCTTAGTGTAAAATTACGAAGCTGTTTGTTTGATGAGTTCTTCTCCACTGACACTCACGATGAGAACTTGCAAGCAAGGCCAAAACAGAGAATGTTTCGGTTTGTTTGCTGCTGGGATTTGAAAAGTGACATCCGGTTAAATCACTGCCTTTACATTTTATTTATGAAACAGTTATGCAATAACAACTTTTATATAGTACAGTTACTTCATCTACTTGGAATGTCCTACTTTGTTGTGCATAGTCTGATTGTTTGGAGTTATCATTGTTTATAAAGTTTCGGTTAGAATGACTGAATAGAAGTTTAGTACTGATCTCAGCATCATTGAATCTAACTTAACTGCACTTGGTGTTTATTGCTCAAGCTCACTAGTGCATTTTTTTAATCTGTGATAGTGACCAATTTATTGTGAAGGAAATGTGACTCAGAATGATGTGAAGTGTGATAATAGCTGAAAGGATGCGTGTGTGTACAGCGGTGAGGGAGGATCGCACTCCTGGTGGCAAGCATCGTGCTAAGAAACTGCGAGGTGATGAGTCTGACATGTCAACTATTATGGTTGGTCCCGCTGTGATGGACTGGAATGGCTCTGAACAAGACGAGATGCTACTGTCACGGCTTGTTGACTCTAAACCCGAGGCTGAAAATACCATCGAAGGTATGCCTGGCAGATTCAGTGCACTTCTGTTGCAAACAAACGTCTGTGTCTCTGTGTATATATGCCCTTCAATCAATCAATCAATATGTCCATTTGTATAGCACCTAATAGGCAAAAGTCCTCAGAGGTGCTCGCAGCTTAACAAATGAGATTCGAGCTTTTTTTGCAAATGGAAAGTGACGAAGTCCGCAGTTCGACCGGGATTCTGTTCCGTGTCGCTGGCCTGGACACTGCAAAGTTACGCCGGTTGATGGTGGTCCTTGTACCTGGCACAACGAGTGTCCCGGTGTTTGCCAACCACCCGCAGCTGCCACCTGCCAACGACGGACGAGACAGGAGTGCAGACGTCAGCCAGGTAGGATGGTGCCAGACCGTGTAGGCACTTGTAAACCGTCATAGCCAGCTTGAAACTGATACGCTGCCGGACTGGAAACAAGTGAAGATCACACAGAGCTGGAGTGAAGTGGTCGAACTTCCTGGTTCCAGTAATGATGCGCGCTGCTGCGTTCTGAACAGTCTGTAGCTTTGCCAGCAGACTATCGCTGATTCCATACAACAGACTGTTACAGTAATCAAGTCAAGCTGCTATTCTGTTGAAGAGGGTGTCAGCCACGTGGATTCTTCCTGTTATTGTTGCTGTATGTCCAGTATCTTCTCCTGTGATCTTGAATTTGTTCATATCCTGATGCATCCTTCCATCTGACTGACTGTGTGTACTGCAGTGTCCACTGTCCACGTCAGGGTTGCCACTGATCCTGGAATGTCCTTCAGTTTAACAGCACTCGAAATGATCATGGTCCTGAAAAGTCCGGACAAGTTGTGTAATTTACCATGGGAACTTGTGGAAGATGTAAAAGGTGCATTCTGTTTTCAGCTCCTTTCAAGCCATATCTTCAAGATTAAAAGCTCCTTTTTATCTGTCCTCTTTCTTCTGCTGGTGCGCATTTTTTTGCACTTAGATGCATAGTCTCATCTTTGTAAATATGTACGTGACTTCTCTCAACATTCTGCTGCGAACGAAGAAAATATAAAAATAAAAGGTTATTATGTCTGTCGTTATACATTATGTGCGGATAAAAAGTGGACCCCGAAATTAATAGCTATAATTCAACAAAAATTTGACAGTTTTTGTCTGAAATTTTAGACATGCAAACTTTAAAACAAATGAGTAAGAAGTGACATTATTTTAGAGAAATACACAACAGTGCCAATTTTATTAACATTTTAAGTACATCACTAAAAGCATAAAGTTTCCAACACAGCAGCTTCGTTAACCTTCTTCAACAGCTTATTCAAAGATCGCCGAGACCAGTTTCTGTTCTGAAACTCTATGACAAAACTTCTTTGCTTCATAACCCTTTCATGTCAGAAAACTTTAATTAAAAATCTTCTTCTGTAAAACCATGGCTTGTTTATTCTTTAATCTTTACACAACATTGACGTGTTGATGGTGTTGATAGCATGCGTCTGTAGACAGCTGTTTTCTCAAGCCGATACTTCCTTAATATTCAGTTTATTCGTGTAGGTTAACATTTATGCCAAATTTTGTGTTCTTTCAAATTCGCTGAAAAATATTGGACGTCAAGTATATTAATCGCCGCATTAGTTTGATGCAGTGATTGACAATGTTCTAGTTGTACGTGAAGTGGTCATGTTGGTAACATTATATTTTCTGTAATGTACTTTAAAAGTTAATAAAATTGACATTGTCGTGTATTTTTCTAAAATAACGTGTCAGCTCTTGCTGATATGTTTTAAAGTTTGCTTCTAAAATTTCAGACAAAACCAACAAGTTGTTGTTGAATTACAGCAATCATGAGGGTCCACTTTATATCTGTACATAGAGTATGTGTGTTAATCTTAGGCTAATGCGGCTTTGAAAATATAAATGAGTAAACGACAGTCATTGAATGTCCTGGAACAGTCCTTGAATTTCAAGGTCACAAAAGGGTTTGCCATATTCTTCAGCATTGATTCTTTTGATGCAGTAGCTGCCTTCTCTTTGTTGTATGCATCCATTGTGGTCTGACTTCGCATGTTTTGTCTGTGATACACTCTGTGCCAAGTATTTGGTGGATGTTCTTATTCATTTTTATCGTCATGTGAGACTGTAGATCCGTCATAATATTCTTTGTAGAAGCTGTTCTTTCCTTTGAACTGCCCGTGTAAACCAGTGATAGTTGAGCACAAATGATATGCATGTTCATTTTGTAACTACACGGTGAGGCATAATTACCAGACCTCCTAGAACAAAATGGCAAAACTTTGTTGCTGTGCTGTTTTCCGCATAAAAATTTCCACGACTATGCATGAGATAATGCTGCATGCAATGTTGCTAAAGGGTGGATCAAGGACGTCAGTGAACTGCGTTCGCATATCCTGACAGCTTGGGATGAGCTAGATATTAATACGGCAGTCAGGCAGTGGCGCATGTGTCTTCGTGCATGTGTTAAAGAGAAAGGTGTACACTTTGAACACAAACTGAGCCAGTAGTTTAGTGTTGTTGTTGCAGTCTATCAGACATTTCTGCTAAATTTTATCAATTTTTGTCTATTTGTTTAAAGGCTATACAATAAAAACCAAGGGGTTCCAGTAATTATGCCTCACCGTGTAGATACCTTTTAAGGACGTTTTTAACACTGTGTGCTCCACTGTTGGAGGGCTCTGACACACCTACTTGTGTGACTCTTTCTGGAGCATTGCAACAATGTTATCGTTGCCTTCTTGGTTAATGTGATGGACAGGCGATCAGATTTCAACTCTTGTGGTGTTGTTAGAAAGAGTGTCTCACCAAAATTATAGCAGTGCTCCACCTTCTGACTAGTGTTAATTTTATGCAGGGTGCTAACTAAAGATTATAACGTTTGTGTTGTAGAAATCATGACTGGTCTTATTCACCAGATAATGATAACAATTGTCAAGGTGTTGTACGTGACTGACGGGTTTGTGATTGTGTGTTTGCACCAGACATACGAGGCATTATTTCAAGCACTGGTCAGGTCGTCGTCAAAGAGTTCATGCAGCTCATTTACTTGGAGCTGCGTTGTATTATTGAGTGGGCCAAGAAAGTGCCAGGTTGGTCTGATATATGCATTTTTCTGAGTTGTGACAATTTTCAAAACTTGTTAATAGATGACTGCAGCTGTCGTACTAGTAAATTTGAGCTATCTGTAACTTTTGATTGTAATTTTGGTAACCACATTGAGACGTAGATCATGTAATGTGTCGTAGCGAGTGTTAAATCTCATAGTACATGGTTGCAGTTGTACAGCCTATCTTTGTCATTACTGTCTGGAGTGGTGTAACGGGTTGCTAACTGCACTGGTGTAGTCATGCATGACCAACAGTGCACAGTGGTGTAGGCTTACACTACTGACCGCCGGTGACTGTGGAACAAGTGTGTTAAACCACTGTCTGGGGTGTATAAATTTGTTCCGCTCTCACTTATACACTCGAGACAAGACGGTGGTTTAACACACACTTAATTGTGCTTTGTACACAGGTTTTTTGGATTTGGCGTCGCAAGACCAGATGACACTGTTAAAATCTTCGTTTATGGAACTGTCAGTTCTACGACTCTCATACAGGTTTTGTGCCATTTTAATAATTTGTGTTTATCATAATTAACATAGTATGGTAGTCAGTTGCTTTGTGGTCTGTACATTTCCTATACAGAGAATGAAACTGAAATAAAGGATGAATGTGAAATATGTGATAGGTCTTTGGACTGTGCGGGCTCAGTACGGTTCTGCAACTCGCTGGTAATGTCACCGAGCCAGTGCCGAAATCTTGGCTGGGGTGATGACTTTGTCACGTGTACTTGTGAATTCATCTCACGACTTCGCAATGTTGCCGTTGACAACACAGAGTTCTGCGTTCTCTGTGCAATAGTTCTCACATATCCCGGTTAGTTACTTACTGCTGTTCACTTACTCACGGCTTCATCACTTTCGTGGACAATTGGTTGGGAATAACACACTCAGTTTCTGTTTGGTTTAACTTGCCCATTTCTGTGAAATTACTCCACATTAGGATGGTTCACAAAAGCAAACTTTGGGAATTTTGTGGCAGAACTTTTTACAGCCTGGATGGTCTTCCTGTCGGCCAGCCATCAGCGTCAAAGCACTGAAGGATGACAGTGTTCCTGACTAGAGTCAGCATGCTACCCCCATGCTGCCATAATGGATCAGAACACTGTATAGTAGTGGTTGCGTGGGCTGTCTTGGCCTCTGTCCTTCGGGGAGCATCCCACCTGTGACAATAACAGTGTTCGTGACTTGGATGCAGCATGCTGCCAGCGTGCTGTCATGGTGAGCCAGGAACGGTGTCGTGGCAGTAATTTTTACAACGAGATGCCATTACTGTTGTCCAACCAACAGTGTCAAAGCACTGAAAACTGTTTGTAATTATCGGCACAGATCCTTATTTAAGGCTGATATTTTGATGTGTAGAGAACATTGTGTGAAAATATTCTATCACTTTACAGTCCATGCCTCTGTCATTTTTTCCAAGCACGTGATTGTGTTTGGGTTTTTAAAAACATTGTGCTGGACTAAGTGAACTTATTTCGTGACTCGGGATTAGTGATAGATAGCTTTGCCAAACTAAGCAGTAAGAACTGCAGTGGACACTGCAAGACAGCAGAGATGAGGGCAGCCAGAGAACACGTGGAAAAGTGATCTTAAGAGAGCAGTATGGACAGGAGGAGGAAGGTGGAGACTGCAGCACAAGATAGGAGCTGGATGGAGACGTGGTCTGTGGCCACTGGTAGCAATAAGGCATAAGTTAAGAAGTTAGTTAAATCAAGATTAGTTAGATTACTGTAAAACGTGTATTTTTCGCGAGCATCAAATTTTCGCGAATTTCGCGAGTAGGAAAAATCGCGAAATTAAATAGCCACGAAAATTCAGTTTGCCCATCAAAGGCCTGAGTGATAAATACCAGTAGAACACTGGGAAAACTCCTAATTTAAATGCAGCGAAATTTCTACATTTCAGAATTGCGAAAATATAATGTTTTACAGTATTGTCAGGGAAAAAGCAAGTGCCACTGTGTCTGTATGTATGATTTCATAATGAGATGGAGCATTGTGTTGGTGTCTGCTGTAGATGCTGGTAGCTTGGTGGATCGGCCGTCGGTGCTGTCGTTACATGACAGATGGCTTGACTTGTTACAGAAGTATTCGGTTAGTCGATATCCAGAGAATCCTCGGCGATGCGGCCGCATTTTGCTTCGTCTGCTGTCGCTGCGGTCCATCAGTGCCAAAGCTGCCGATAAGTTCTTAAGTTGCGCAGTTGATGTTGATGAAAAGATGACCGATATGGTTCAGGAGATGATCAGCTAGGGTGAAGACTTGGTACCTATGTTACTTTTGTCAAGGCATTATCCGGGGGTGGGGGGATAACTGGGACTGACAAAAAAATCAAAAGTTTATTAACTTCAATGTTATATGCAGTAACATGTAAAATGACCAAACTGAATTACTTGTACTCATTTTGCAGTGACTTTTTTTGTTTTCTGAGGCCTAGAAGTGGGAGATTTTGTACATTAATCTGTAAAAATGACGTATGTGTAGCATATGCTCTTGCTCTGCTGAAGTTAAGACTGTAGTATTGTTGTTGGACAGTGTAGGTACAGAGATGTTTTTGGCTGTTTAGGTATAAACTGGTTTTCCTCCTGAAAGTCGGCACTTTTTATAAACCAGCATGATACATTTAGCACAGTGCTGAAATGTCTGTAAGAAAATGTTTGTAGCTATAAAAGCCAGCAGTTCGTAATGAATCGCAGAATTTGTGCGGGAAATGCAAGCATTGATGATGTTCTTTGTACGTTAGTTATTACTGTTTGCAATGTACATACAGTTCTTACCGAATGAACAAATTTGTTCTGCACTTGAAGCTTACTGTGTCAGTGATTTTGACCGGGGCTGTGCAAATTGTGTTAAGTAAAAAAAAAATTTCAACGATTATAATTTTTCTTTGTTAAAATTAGATTAGTAGTACATCAACATTCATAAGAGCTGATCTGGGGGCGAGAAGTGTTAAACTATTTTCTGTTACTAGTTGTGCCTGCAAAAACTGTTTTGTATACTTGTTTTCTTTAGCTGTACTCTACAAGTGACTGTTGCATTATTTAGCTCATGTCAAATACGAACAGCAAATTGCTTGAAATTCAGTGAAGTATTGTTTTGATCATCACAGAGTAATTATAGCATATACTGTGGACAGTAGTTGCAATACAAACTGGGTATTTTCTTTTAACTGAAAATAACGATTAACGTAATCTTTAGCTTTTGCCAAAGGCAGGTGTTGGAATTATTGGAATTACTTTGTTGTTAGAGTCCTAACTTTGACTGTGGCAGTTGCAGTTGTGTTGATTTTGTATTCATTATTGTGGCAGTGTTCACTTGCTTGTATTTTTAATGAATGTCACTTCTAAACTCTCCACTGTTACTATGTAGAAAACTGTGTGTGACTGGCAGCTGTATTTATGTGTGTATTTGTATCACTGTTAATATGATGTAACGAGTAGTTCGGTCTTTCCTGCTACTAAATGAGAAGTTGGCCAGTGATAGACAAGTTGCTGTTCTTTCACAAAAATGTTCTTTACCATAAATTACAACTTTTAGCCAATTGTTATTGCTACGTTTTGGAGACAGAAGATAAGTCGTCATACAGTTACTGGAGTCACGGGTTCCTGCCTAGGTGAAACAAGCAAATTTAGTGACTTCATGACTATTAAACCTAAATTTCATGACTTCCTGATAATCATTTTGTAGCAATACAAGGTGCACAGTATCTGCAGTCAATTTCATTACTTTTCATGATCCTGTTGTCTGTCTCGGGTCCCAGCAGGGCAAAGTAAAATTTCAGGACCGACTTTTTACTAAATTTCAGGACATTATCAGGACATTTTTCGACCACAAGCAGCTAAATACACATAGTAAATGCACACTTTTCTTTAACAAAAATCATTCGTGAACATAATATTGAATAATGCAGTCAGCAAGACTACATGATGCAAGTAAGCAAGACATGAGGACGATAAACAAATTCAGATATCGATTAAACAACTACACAGAAAGCAAAGCCGCAAATAAAACAGTAAACTGCAGCCAATCAAAAGCCAATTTCAGGAAATTCTTGCCAAATGAGTAAAATTTCAGGACAATTTCAGGACACTTTTGAAATTTCAGGACAGCTGGGACCCCTGCTGTCTGTGCTGGTTAACTGGAGGGAGTACCGCGGCGGAGTCCCCACCGCCAAGAGGAATTGGCGACCCTGCCCTCTGTGAGAGTCACCCCCGTTTCCTTATGTAGATTTAGAGACTAGGGGTTTCGCTGTGTTTTTGTGTTTTCTTGTGTGTATTTTAGTTAAGATAGATAGCAGATAGGGTCACTGTATTTGATTTTGTGTGTTTGTTTTTTGTTGGTTGTTAATACCAGAGCAAGTGATTGCCTGGAAAGACTCGTCCCCGAAATGATCTATTATGTGTCGAGAGGGGCGTCAAGCTCTACTCATTCACTACTTAACTGGATGTCCAATGTGCTGAGCCTGATTGTCTACAGTATTAGTAACATTTGACAAGATCAGATTCTCAGCAGTTGTATGATTTGGAAGAGAATTACAGTGTATCATTTGTCTGTGGCCAGAGTGTCGTTTTAAAGACCAGTACACTGACGCTGCTCACATCACGTGATCATTAGCTAGGTTTTATATGTGGCATTATGTATTGTACATACAACTATTTTTATGAGAATGCTGTGTCGTTCACGTATTATCTGTAACGTGTGTAGTTGAACTTATTGTGAACTGTTACATATCTTATTTAAAAAACGTGGCTTTACAATAGCTGTACGTTTTCTTTGATATTCAGTATTTTATACGTGGATAAGATGATGATTTTACTAAAATTAAAACAGATAGCTAAGGTAAGTAGTTTTTGAGCTGCTGATCAAGGGCTTATTTAATAAGATGCTACATTGACTGAAGCTTGCCCAGGAGGTTGCCAGACGTTGGAGGTAATAAAGACGAGCATAACAAATTCATTAAAAAACCACACAGCTCTTCATTAACTTTCTTTATACAGATGCATAGTGACACGTCACACACACACGCACATTCTCTCACACACACAGTGACACTCACAGAGATAGTTATATACAGTGTGTCCAAATAAAAAACTGGCGTCTAATCTTTTAAATCGAAGTATTAACAAATAGAAAGATATTCGTGTGATAATCAATACACATGTTCTGAAAACTTATGCCAACCAAATAAGTATAAATCTGTCAACCACAATCGCGTGCACTTACCTTGTGATGGTGTAATTTTGAAGTAAATAAATGACAGACTGACAGTGCAGTTTTCTATAGAGGATAAGCTGAAGTTGTAGTACAACTTAAATGTTTTAATTTTTCTTTCAGAAAGTAGGTACGGCACATAATTTTTTAAAATCATAACGTTGTTTTGGTTATCTTCTGTGCCAAAAATGGTGAAAATATATTGTTGCCAAAGTTAGATGACAATACCAGATGCCTATTTCTTTTATTTCAGGTCCCTCTGGTCGTGCCAGAGGGAAACGGCGCATGGACCAGAACGTCCCAGAGCAAAACGGCCCATAAATTTTCGATATAACTAAAACGGCCCACAGCTACATCCAAAACGACCCATCGCTAAGTCGAAAACGGCCCATGACCAACACGGCCCACGGACCAAAACGGCCCATAAATCATGTCACGCGTTACGAGGCCCAGATACAGAAGGCAACAGTTTCCTGCAGTAATCAAGTATTAGCACGCGTATTAGACCACACATAAAGATTACTTATACCATTAGGGTAGCTACATCACGACTTTGTACATAGGCGTACAGGATGAGCATTGTGCACACACACATGTCACAAAGTTGATGCAATCTAATATCATCATGGAGGAAAACGTACATGTACCCGGTATATACATTTAAGTTAACATTATTCATTTTCGTTAAGCTATAAACACCAACACAAAAAACCGTTTTAATCACAAACATCAACGTCAGAAACTCGGAAGAAACATCTGGTTTTGAGCCGACTGACTTGCTCAGCTATTTGTTGCGTGACCGAGTGCGCTAGCGCTACTTTGCTACAGTGTATAGCATCAGCTAGGCGCTGCAGTCTGCCAGACATTTGCCGACGGACACGACAAGCTCTGCAGCCGTGATGCGGTCATGCGGTTTCAGTGTTGTGCAAGCAGTCACCAGCCTCTGCATCCAGTCGGGACAGATTCCTGCAGGGCAGACAGGTCGAGCAGCACCACTGGCCAGCGTCAGCAGAACATCGTCATCCGTTAACCCGTGATACGGCGTAGCGGCGTTTGTATACACCTGACAACACGTCAAAGTTAACAGTCAGTGCTAGCACTAACACCACTTATTCCTCAGTCGAACTCGTACTGCCTATCTCTATCGTTGTGTCTGGAGTGGTATAACGGGTCGATAACTCCACGGGTGCACTCAGGCGTGACCAAACGAATACAGTGTATAGGCTACACTACCGACCGTTGAACAAGTGTGTTAAACGACTGTCTGGAGTGTGAAAGTTCGTTTAACACTCACTTATCCCACTCCAGACAGTGGTTTAACATACACTAACACCACTAACACTACTTGCCAAAAAGTTGCCAATTTGTTTCTAAAATTAGTTCAGGTCAGGCGGTGTCCCCGGGCCGAAAGTGACCTTGTGATAGATCAGCTCAGTAGGCCTACTCGAGTTTGTCTACTCACGCCGTTTCACGGTCAGGTGATGCTACAGAGGTGATCTGCTGTCGACATCCACACAGGCTGTCAGCGTAAACTTTGGCAAGCATCGAGTCTCTAAATACAAATTACTGGCGCTCGTCGATTATCTTCTCTTTCCGCCGTTCTTTTTCATTAATTTTCAGATATATCCGCGCCGTAAAAACGCTACGTTTCGGCGCACGTTGAACGTTTTGCGTCGTAAGACAGATGTGGTGACAGCATCATACCAAGTTGACTGACCTCTGTAACGAAGATGGCATAAGCCCAGACATCCGAGGCAGCAGTGTAGTTGCCGGCGAGGGCGGACTCGGGGGCGAGCCAGCGCAGCGGAACCAGTTTACCGCCGAGCTCGCAGTAGTCGCCGGCGTCGACGCCTCGCGCCGCGGCCACGCACGACAGTTTTACTCCCAGACTGCGAGTGACAAGGAAGTTACGTGCGGCGATGTCCATGTGAACGACATTTTCTGACGACAAGTGCGACAGAGCCAGTGACGCCTGGTAGCAGATTGTCAGTCGCTGTATCGCTGTTAGCGGCACCGAGCCAGAACGTAGCAAGCGCTTCAGATCACCCTGCAAGCGTCGCACGCGCACACACACACACAAGTTGTAATCAGCTTGAGAGACTACACATGGCCAATGCGCCATTTAATTTGTCACTACACGGTGAGGCATATTTACCGGACCCCCTTGGTTTTTATTGTATAGCCTTCTGCCTTTGAACAAACAGACACTAGATCAACCTATACGCCCACAGTACATGAACGTCACAGACGGACAGACAGACGGACGGACTTACGACAGCAATGCCGCGCTTAGCACTACATGCATCGCGCTGTAAAACTTGATAAAAATTTAACAGAAATGTCTGGTAGAGTATGCTGTTATAAGCAACAACAGCATTCTAAACTACTGGCTCAGTTTGTGTCCGCCTTTCGCTTTAACAAACACACAAAGACGCATGCGCCACTGACTGACTGTCGTATCAATAAAGCGCTGATCCAGTTCGTCCCAAGCCGTCAGGATACGCAAACGCAGTTCGTCGACGTCCTTGATCCGCCCTTTATAGCGACATTGCACGCAGCATTATCTCGTGCTTTGTCGTAGGAATTTTTATGCAGAAAAACAGCATAGTAACAAAGTTTTGCTATTTGGCGCTAGGAGGTCCGGTAATTATGCCTCACTCACCGTGTAAAGCCTATATCACAATTGCGATTCGACTGCGATACGACTACGACACGACTATACGACGAAAAACTGACGTTAATTTTTTGCTCGCGTCGAATGGAAGCAGGCTCGGGCGCGCGCGATACGTCGTAGTAGTATCGCAGTCGAATCGTAATTTCGATCACTTCCGTCGTAATCGAATACGTCGTGGTATCGTCGTATACAACGTATCGTAGTCTTGTCGTAGTCGAATTGCAATTGTGATATAGGCTACGATACGACTACGATCCGACTACGACGTGTCGCGCGCGCCTGTTTCCATTCGACGCGATCCGACGCGAGCAAAAAATTAACATGTCAATTTTTCGTCGTAGTCTTGTCGTAGTCGTATCGTAGTCGAATCGCAATTGTAATCACGGCTTCAAATATTAACTTGGAGTAACTGTCCAGTGTGCTCTGTGCCACTGCATTGACAAAAATCAGAGTGAACAAGCGAGCGTAGGTAAAGACTACAGACCAGTTCACAGTACTCGGTGACAATGAGCGGTGGTTGAAGACTACTGCAGACTCCCAGCAGTCGGACGACGTGGCAGTCGGTGAGGTGACACGCTCGACTGAACATCTCTGCCTCGTGTTGCAGCTCGCGCTGATGATGAGCTGCAGTAGACAGCAACGTCTTGACGACAACCAGTGACTGATGCTGATGCTGGCCAGCGTCAGGACCAGCGTCAACTCGCGCCAGCATGATGTCACCGTAATCACCTTTACCTGCAGTCAGTACAGCGCCGATTAGCAGTGTTTCTGATACGACACTACAACACATATTATAAGACACGACAGCACTGAATTTACAAATACTAGCAAGTAGCCATCTTCGTCTTCACTCTTTCACTCTAGCCTCAAAGCTTTCTTGTTCCACAAACTCACAAAGCCCTTCCACCATAGACTGTTGGTATCCCAGCGGACTGGCTTCATGGACTTTGGATCTTGCGCTAATCGGTTTTTATTTTTACATGTAGGCCTAGTTCCGTCTTTTTCGTTAAGTTTCTGCTTTGGCCGCGTGTCATACCATGCAAGGATATATAAGTGCAACATTACCAAAAACAGAAAAATAAGCAAAATGATGAGTACAATGAGTATGGTAAGTGTTCAATGGCAGTGCGTTGAATTGGAACTGATGGTTTTAATGCACGAGTATCAATGTTAGCATGTGCGTTTGACACGTGCAATCAAATGAGCTTATTAATCCACCTACCTGCTACCTAAAATCAAAGTCTACAGCTTCAAGTCTCAAGCTCTTACCCAGTAATCCAAGAACTTGAAGCTGATGACGCGGGAACTCGGGCAAGTCGTCGTCTGAACGACGTGTACGAGACGATGACGTCATTATGTCGGCGTACGTCGGTTCCGTTGGACTCGTCGCCGAACCGTGCGACCTCCACGACGTGTCAACGTCATTCTTGACCGACGTGCAGTCTTTGCCAGTTCGCTGCCGGTCTAGTACGGACATCATCAGCTGTGCGGACTCATTATTCACTGAACCATCGGACTTGTGCCCTGCAGCAGCAGCAGCAGCAGCAGCAGCAGCAGTCATCATACTCAATAATGTATAATTCATCCATCCATTTATTTAATTCAAGCAGAAAACACTATACCATCATGATGCTTTCATGCGTGAAGATATGTCACGTTTCTTCCCATCCAACTCCAGATATGCCAATATCTGTGAAGAGTTTACTTTTCAACATTCATCACCTTGCTTAGTGCATTGCAGTTAAAAGCACTGTCACTGCTGTATTGTTCTAGTATTTCCGTCATCATCATATCATCAATTTGTCACCACTGTATTCACACTATTGTTGTACAGATGTTGCCGTTGTGTGCAGTGTAACACAGGCTTGAAGTCATTTATGCCGATCTCGCCTTCCTTCTACAGTGCGGTAAGGAAGGCTACATTGTCATAAATGACTTACAGCCTACGTTGTCAAATTCACAAATACCAATTTTTAGCATCCTGATGAGCTTATCCACTACGGATGCGACTAGGTAATGTTTTGATGCAAGAAGACTGTGAGTCTATGGTGCTATACTCACGTTCGTCTGGGTCGTGCAGCTGGCTGTGCTTGCGAAGTCGTCGTGCTCGGACCATGTGTATCAGACAGTAGACAGTGAGTGCCGCCATGACGCCGAGGTACGCCACCACGCAGCTCATTGCGATCACAACGGTCTTCGTCATCGACAGCTGATCGGCGTCAGCGGCGTCAGACGCACTGACATGTACCAGTACACCACGACGCTCTGTCTCTGATCCATCTGCATCTGCATTCACCGTCATCGCCAACATTATCAACAGTGGCGGATCCAGGAGGGCCAATCCGGCCATGCCCCCCCATCCAGTCAGATAATCTGGCCATAAACTTTTGAGTTTGATATAAGGTCTACAGAGGTTAGGCCTTCTATCAGGTGTTTTTTGTCTTTGCACTAAGCAAGACGCTCGCATAACAATTGATTCTCAGGAAAATTAGTAAAATTGGTGCCATCAGATGTCAGATTTTAAGGCTAAAATGCACCAAATTCGATTTCCACTGAGGCTCCGCCCCAGACCCCTCTGGGGGAGCTTACAGCACTCCCCAGACCCACTAGCTGTATTTAAGGGGCCTACTTCTAAGGGGAGGAGGGGAAGGGAAGGGGATCGAAAAGGAAGGGGAGGGAAAGGGAAGGAGGGGAGGGGACAGTTGCCCCCCCCCCCCAACTGGGGAGTCTGTATCCGCCAGTGATCATCACCATCATCATCATCACAAACCTTCAACTCAATGCACGTTGGAGTCTGACGCCTCTTTAATTAACTGGTTCTGTCCTATAATACAGAGTAGCTCGGCTCTTGTAGACAAGCTCTGTGCCCATCTGCGATGACGTCGACCCACTCTGTGTGTGGCCAGCATACTTTATTATTTCAGTCCATAATACCCCATCGATATGAAATGTACAATGTGTACATTTATAGGCTACTGTATAAAGCTTAGCAGTATACTGAGTTCATTTACACTGTTGATTGTTTACCAAAAGCAGGACATAAGCAACAACAGCATCAACGGAGAAAAAATCACTGCAAGATAACTTGATTGGATGCATAAATGACGTGAAATTAATAAATTATCCGTGCATCTGCCGCAAGATACCAGTGATATGAAAGCGGACATTGATGCCAATAAGCCAACTTGAATTAGCGGCTGGTGGCACCAGATACCTTGAATTATTAACCTGCACCGTGACGTAATTCGAACGGATCCCTGAGTTACAGCCCTGCTAATCTGGAACTCTCAACTGACCGCGGCGGCAAGGGTGTAAACACACACTGCGCGCTTTGGTTCACGTGTTTGGCGACTACTGACGTAACGAACCGGTAAACTGCTGTCTGAAGTCGATGACTTGTAACGTCGCTCATGAACAGTTTCAAACACATCTGACTGGCTCTGAGATGTCGCTTTTCCGGGTGTTCTTATCATCACTAAACGCTTGTCAAACTTTAATACTGTGTAAGCGCCTATCGGAATCTGAAAAGAAGGTCAATGGACTGTTCATCTCGCTTCCATCCTGTTAGCTGCCAAACGAGTGACGGAAAGATTCAACAACAGAAATAATAAATGTTACCAGTAACAACAGTCAGTGCAGCAGACATTGTCTTCTGTTCAACTCCGTCGTCCAGTGTACAAGTATACAGGCCGGTGTCATCTTGCTGCGTGTCGTTGATGTACAAAGAACCGTTATGTAGAACCTGTTCACACGTTAACAACGCAGTAAAGCACTCATTCGTCGTCGTCGACGAAAACTGAGAATTGTCTCGCCACCAATGGGAGTGACATGAGCACTTCTGCCCATCACAAACACAGCCACGGTATAAAAATGCATCCACATTTTTGTTGAAATCGGTCGAGGTGGTTCTAGCCCAAAAATTCTGACGGAACACTGCCCCCATCAGCCCCTTCATCACCGAGTCCTTTTTCTCCATTCTCTGAAACCTAGAAAAATACGAACTTCATATAGACCTACATTTTAAATCTATCATTAGTCGGGTTGCCAACTCTGTAATGGGTTAGACCCCGAGACCCGTAGAAACGAGGCCCGAAGAGCCGAGAGCAGGGGTGGGGTCTTGGGACGGGAGCAGTGAGAGCCCCCTCCCCATCAGCTAGGGGGTCTGGGGAGCGCTGTAACATCACTCATGAACAGTGGAAAATTTGGATTTTGGAGCATTTTGGTACCTCAGAAATCACGTCAGCACGGTCAGCTAGCTTTTGAATCTTGGAGCAACAAGTAAATCTGGGGGCACGTGTCCCCCTGCCCCAACGTAGAACCGCCCCTGAAATCGGTTCAAAATGTAGGCGCCAGCGCCGACACAAACACACAAACGCACGCACATGCAGGCACCCACAGTAACGGCAGAGAGACAGAGAGACTGTCTGTGTCACACGGGCACCTGCTAGTGCAACCTACAGCAAAATGACGAGAACAGAACGAAGAACTGTGTACAGCATTCATCACACAGCGATTGTCGCAGACAAGTAACATTCAACTCTATATATTATGAACCTGAAAACGAGGCGTATCCGAAAGGCTTCCCACGTCGCCATTTTTGATCCATTTAATCACGTGACCGGAAGCGTGCGAGGATCCACAATGCAGCAGTACCGAGTGACCTTTAACGACCGTAGCGTTCAGAGATTTGACGAACTGCTCTGACTGTCTCGCTGCACACGACACACATGTATGGCATGATGACGCTGTATGTCACAACTCACAACTCAACAGCTACAGCAACTGACAGTCTAATACGCCAAGACATGGCAAGCATCAGAAATCAGGAAAACCAAAGTCACTCAACCAACTCGTACGAATGGTAAACAAATTCCTGCGTTCTCTAGCCACGCGCGTTTCTCAGTTTCCACACGCAAACGTAAATAAAGCTACAAAAACGCTGTACGCGTTTACTAGCAGCCTAGCAATGTGACGGCAAATGATGAGGACTAAGTCACCTGTGACATCAATGCGGATGACTGTATCAATCGTCTGCGAGCGATCAGATGATGTTGCCGTGCACACATACAGGCCGGCATCACTACGTCTCACACCCTGCAGCCGCAGCTTGCCGCCCTCCGACGTCACGTGCTCAGGTAACGTTGCCACGCCCACTCGTCGCCATGACAACGACGCATCTCGCGCACTGCACGTTATCGTGACGTCACTTCCGGCTACCAGACGTGCGTCTTTCGGCTTCACAAGGAACTGCAGTCGTTCTGCAAACAGTTCAAGTCGCTCTAAGATCCCAACTCTTGAAGCCAGAAAAGTTATCAACTATCAACGAAACATTTAAAGCAGTTACCGAGGACAGTGAGCTGTGCTGGTGAAGACGTGACGGGTGGATAGGCGAGCGAGTTGACCAGGCATCTGTAGATGCCCTTGTCCATTATTCGTAGACCTCTGATAGTGAGACTTCCAGTTGACTGACTCAGCTGCCAGCGAGTTTCACGCATCTTCACAAACAGAAAATTGCACGACGGCTACAACGACCGAAATCAAAGCTAAACTGATCACCGTAAAGTCAATCATCCGGCTTATCATTATCCTACGTGCCCGTCACTCATACAGTTTGATGGTTGAGTACTGGAATAAATCTAAAACACACGTATCATTAAATTAACCACGGTTACCTCCGGCATCCTCCATTATGTCAATCCCAGACTCGTTCATTAATACAGGCAGGAGAACCTGACTGGTTCATGCACATAAATGCTCACACATAGGTTTCCTGCATCTCAGAAGTCTGAAGAGTTACTTACGTGACTGATCAGCATGATGATTTCATACTAATTTATATACAGACACGACAGCACTTGAGGTTATTATAAGCAATAGAAGCATCCAGTGACGGTGGACTGCTTACGTCAAGCAGGTGGCCGTCTTTAGTCCACGAGATGACAGTGTCAGGGTACGGTGCTGCCTCGACGTCGCACTGTAACGTGACGCTGCTGCCCTGCACCTCACTTCGACTGACGGGACCGCGAGTGATGCGTGGAGGTACTGCAGCAAATACCGTCGCATATAACGCGAAAATGTGAAACGTGAAAGTATGTGAAACTGTTTGGGTTCTGTACAATCAACAGAATATGCCCCCTGATTCTCTTGTGAGACTTTGGCGCTATATAAATCACTTACTTACTTACTTACTTAGAATAGTGCATAATAACCAACACAGCATGTCGAACTTGCGTATATGCACATATTGCCTTACAGTGCTTTGACAAGGCTCGGTCAGTATAAATCCAGTTTTTACAGGGCGTCAGCATAGCTCTGCTATGCAAGCCCTGTACTAGCTACGATCGGGATCGGGATGCTGTCCGTCTGTCTGTCCGTCCGTCAGGCGCTGGCAGTGCACTGAGTGAAAACGACGCAAGCTGGGATCACGAAATCTTCACCAGCGGATAGCGCAAGGACTCTAGTTTTCGGGGTAAAAATCATCCAGAAATTCGAAAGGGTTCACCCCGAGCGAGGGCGTTAAATGACAGTGAGGTAGGAAAAATTCGCAATTTTCAGCCAATAAGTTGCCGTATCTCAGAAACGGTGCAATATAGAACCAAAGTTACTATTAATCACTAATAGGAAGTCGCACACGCCCTTTCGATTGGTGACAAAATCAATGACCTTGGATGACCTCGAATGGCCGATGCGCAATCTGTTGCATAAAAGATGCGGTGGAAATGTAGGCCATTGAGTCTAGTTTCTGGCGACATAAAGTTTGTGCGGATATTCGCAGGGGTTCTCTGGAGAAGGGGCGTCAAACGACAGTGGGGTAATCGAAAACGTCGATTTTCAGGGATTTTGGACGCTACGTCTTTGGCACCTTAGGAAATGAGGCCAACATTATTGTACCGGGTGGTCCAAAAAAAGTGGTACCCCGGTTTTAATTTTGCGATAACTTCCGTAAATGTACACCGATTTTAACCACCTTTTTACTATTACAACAAGAAACGTATGACGCATAAAAGTAAAGTTACGCCTGCCACCTCACCTTTATTCTGTAACCCCCATACCTAGCAAAACACACACTACTGCTAATATCGATGCTACATTTTCAAATGTGTAACATTATAAAATTTACCCAAAACAGTTTAGTAGTACTTATTCCATACTTGCTTATTTATTCACAGCAATTCTTTGTGACGACACTATTACGTCATATTGCATTTATTTGTAATGTTTTCTGTTTTAATGGTTTTA